>ERZ773116.3576-NODE-3576-length-11138-cov-3.881260_pt1 | contig 11138 bp, 8 predicted proteins | sample MGYA00580563_ERZ773116 | MGnify/ENA primary metagenome ERZ773116 (study PRJEB29015, sample SAMEA2737864) | human gut metagenome | biome: human gut; feature: human-associated habitat; material: faeces | place: China | collected 2012 ... | reverse complement strand
GTTCAGTCAATCGTAATCGCCTCCTTTAACTAGGGTGTATCTGAAAACTGGCGAAATGACCAACAGCGAGGGATTTTTGCCCTGGGCAAGCCATTTTTCCGCAGGAAAACTTGCCGTATTTCAAGGAAAAATGGGGAAGCACAGGGCGAAAAGAGCCGCTGCCTGGGCGTTTTGGCAGTTTTTAGATACACTCCCCTATATCATAAAATAAAAATCTAAAAAATGCAACTATTTTGTAGTTGTTTTATTTGGAAAAGAGTGCTATAATGGCGGATAATAATGGTACAGTATGTGTATTTTTGTCAGGAGGTATCATATGAGCAAGGTAATTTGTGAAATTTGCGGAACGACTTACCAGGACACGGCGGAGTGCTGCCCCATCTGCGGCTGCCCCCGGGATATGTCCGGCAACGTTACCGAGGATGATTTGATTATGAATCAGATGCCCGCACTGAACAAGGGCGGACGCTACTCGTCCGGCAAGAAGAAAAAGGAAATCTTTGACTTTGACGAGCAGAGCGACGATTTCCCGGAATCGGAGAACGAGCCGTATTCCTCTGACCCGGAGGACGACGAGGATCAATATGAAGAGCAGCCCCGGGAGCATAACACCGCCGTTGTGGTAATCCTCACGGCGCTGATCGTGATTCTGCTGGCGGGAACGGCGTTCCTGTTCTTCCGGTATCTGCTGCCCAACCTGCATGGGGGGGTGGATGCCGAACCCACGGTTCAGACCGAGCAGCCTGCCCAGACGGAGCCCGCGACTACCGAACCCCGTATCCCCTGCCAGGATCTGTCTCTGCCCGGCGGCGCGGCGGAGCTGACCCAGCCCGGATATTATTTCCTGCTGAACGTGGTCGTCATCCCCGAGAATACCACGGACGAGCTGATGTTCACCTCCGGCGACGAGAGCATCGCAACGGTGGACGCCAACGGCCGGATTACCGCCGTGAGCGAGGGCAAGACGGTCATCTATATCACCTGCGGCGAGAAGCAGCTGACCTGCCCCGTGACCTGCCAGTTTGAGCAGGAGACGGAGCCGTCCACGGAGGCCACCGTGGCAGCCCAGGCGGAGACCGCCGCCCAGACCGAGCCTGTGGAGACGAAGCCCCTGGTGGAGCTGAAGCTGGACAGAACGGACATGCGTTTGCAGGTGGGCTACAGCACCCAGCTGAAGCTGGTGGACTGCGGCGACCTCAAGCCCGAAGATGTGGAGTGGAGCGTGGAGCACGGCTACATCGCCAAGGTGGAAAACGGCTATGTCACGGCGATTCAGAGCGGAACCACGGAGATTACCGCGAAATACGGCGACCAGACGGTCAAGTGCATCGTGCGGTGCCACAATTAAAAAAGTGGGCAGTTCCTTTTGGGAGCTGCCCATAGCTTATTCCCCGTCCACAAACGTCTTCTTGCGGAACAGGAAGGAAATGCACCAAAGACCTGCCAGCCCAACGACGGTGTAAATGATCCGGCTGAGCAATGCGCCGGAGCCGCCGAAGAGCCAGGCTACCAGATCAAACCGGAAAATGCCTACCAGCCCCCAGTTGACACAGCCGATGATGGACAAAATCAGCGCAAGGGTATCCATATGCTTACCTCCATTTCACATCCCGGATGCTGATAGGATATGCGTATTTTCTGATTTTATCACGAAATCATTGCAAAATTCCGGTGCTTCCGTTATAATAAAACAAGATGCACAGAAAGGAAAATTTTGCAATGACGACATTATATGAAGGCGCATTTGCCAAAGTCAATTTAACGCTGGATGTTCTGGGAAAGCGGGCGGACGGCTACCATGACTTGCAGAGCGTGATGCAGACCGTCTCCATCCGGGACGACGTGGAGATCGACGTGGGGACGGGAAAGCCATGGCGGCTTCTTTGTTCCGTGGAGGGGATTCCCACCGACGAAAAGAATCTGGCGTGGAAGGCGGCGAAGGTCTACTGCGACGCCATGGACAAAGACCCGGAGGGGCTGGAGATCCGCATCGTCAAGCGCATTCCCGCCGGGGCGGGCTTAGGCGGCGGAAGCGCTGACGCGGCTGCGGTGCTGCGGGCGCTGAACCGGCACTATGGCGATCCGCTGTCCGTTCTGGCACTGGCAGAACTGGGTGCGCAGGTGGGCAGCGACGTTCCCTTCTGCGTTGTGGGCGGCACGGCCATGGTGGAAGGCAGGGGCGAGCGTTTAAGAAAGCTTCCGGACATGCCCGACTGCATTTTTGTGGTCTGCAAGCCGGATTTCTCCGTGTCCACGCCGGAGCTGTACCGGAAAATCGACACCGTGGCGATTCCTCACCGTCCGGACAATCAGGCTATGGAAAGCGCACTGCTGGCCGGAGATCTGGGGAAGGTGGCGGAGAACGTATACAACGTCTTTGACCCGGTGGTCACGTCGGAGCATCTGGAACTGAATTACATCAAGTCCATCTGCAACAGCTATGGCGCGCTGACGGAGCAGATGACCGGCTCCGGCTCCGCGATTTTTGCCATTTTGCCCAGCTTTGAGTACGCCGCCGTGGTGTGCAATATGCTGAAAGAAAACTATCCGAACATTTATATTGCCAAACCTGTATAATTCTGGCATTTGCCGTCCATACTGGAAGTATTTCCGTATGGGCGGTGTTTTTTATGAAGAAGCTTTTGAAACGAATCGGGATTTGTCTGGTGCTTGCCGCGTCCGTGTGGTGCGGGTCACTGCTGGCCGACCGGCAGAGACTGAACGACGGGCTGATCCGCTTCCACGTGGTCGCCAATTCTGACAGCGAGGAAGACCAGTCCGTCAAATTGCAGGTGCGGGATGCCGTGCTAAATAGCCTGAAAAGCGACCTGAACAAAATCGCCGACGTAAACGAGGCAAGGGCGTACTTACAGGCCAAGCTGCCCCAAATTCAGGCCGTCGCCAACAGCGTCCTGGAAGCGACGGGGTGCGACTGCGAGGCGGTGGTAACGCTATGTAAGGAAGCCTTCGACACCCGCTATTACGACACCTTTACCCTGCCCGCCGGGATTTACGAGGCGCTGCGAATCACCATCGGCGAGGGAGAGGGGCATAACTGGTGGTGCGTGGCGTTCCCCAGCCTGTGCCTGAGCGCGACCTCCGAGGAGTTCGCGTCCAGGGCGGCGGGGGCGGGCTTCCCGGACAGTCTTACCGGCGCGCTGGACGGGGAAGAAAAGTATGAAATGCGCTTTTTCCTGCTGGATGCCCTGGGAGAGCTGGAAAAAATATTATTTGCAGGATGAATCCCGCTCTGTTCATTGCGCTTGATTTGTGGTATCATGGACAAAAAGAGAAGGGGGTGGGCGTATGCTGCACCTTTTGCTTGGCACGGACTGGACGGCCAACCGGGACGAAGTTATGAAGCGCATCGCGGCGGACATTGCCGGGAGAAAGGGAAACCGCATTCTGATGGTTCCCGAACTCATCAGCCATGAAACGGAGCGGCGGCTGTGCGCCGCCGGGGGAGATACGGCCAGCCGGTACGCCGAGGTGCTGTCCTTTACCCGACTTGCCAGGCGCGTGGCGGATGCCATGGGAAGCGCCGCGGAGGAATGTCTGGACAACGGCGGCCGGGTGGTTGCCATGGCGGCTGCGGCCAAAAATCTGGCCAGCCGCCTGAAAGCCTATGCCGCCGTGGAGACGAAGCCGGAGTTTCTCACCGGCCTCATTGACGCTGTGGACGAATTCAAGCGCTGCTGCATTTCCTCCGGTGACCTGAGCCGCGCCGCCGGGGAGACGGAGGGCAGTCTCGCGCAGAAGCTGGAAGAGCTGTCGCTTCTGATGGAGAGCTACGATGCTCTGTGCAGCCGGGGCAAGCGCGACCCGAGAGACCAGATGACGTGGCTTTTGGAGCAGATGGAGCAGGGGGATTTTGCAAAGGAGCATGTATTCTACATAGACGGCTTCCCGGATTTCACCCGGCAGCATCTGGCGATTCTGGAGCATCTCATTCAGGCGTCCCCCGACGTGACGGTGAGCCTGAACTGCGACCGGGAGGATTCCCACCTTCTGGCCTTTGAAAAGGCGGGGGACACGGCGTCTCAGCTGCTTCGCTGCGCCCGCCGCGCCGGGGTGGAGGTGAAGATCGAAACCGTTCCCGGAAAGCGCCTGCCCCTTTCTCCCCTGCGGGAGGGGCTGTTTCAGGGCGTGATCAGCCGGGGGGCGGCGAGCGGGTGCCTGGACGTGTTCCGGGCGGAATCGCCGTACCTCGAGTGTATGGGCGCGGCGGAGAGGATTCGCTTTCTTCTCGCCGCCGGGTGCCGCTGCCGGGATATTACGGTGGTCTGCACCGATATGACGGTGTATCAGCCCCTGGTGAATCTGGTATTTCACCGGCTCCACATTCCTGTGTATCAGTCCGGCACCGAGGACATTCTGCAAAAAAGCGTCATCGCCACGGTGCTGACGGCGCTGGATGCTGCCTTAAGCGGCTTTGACCAGAAAAGCGTTCTGCGCTATCTCCGTTCCGCCCTGTCCCCCGTTGACCCGGACACCTGCGACCGGATCGAGAATTACGCCATCATCTGGGGCATCCGGGGGCAGAAATGGGCGCAGAGCTGGGAAAACCATCCGGACGGCCTCAGCGGCGTGTGGACGGAGGACGACCGAGACCGCATGGAGGAACTGAACACCGCGCGGGAACTGGCCATTGCGCCGCTGACGCGGCTCTGGCAGGGCTTCCGGGACGCTTCCGACCTGCGGGGACAGGTTCTGGCGCTGTATGGCTTTTTGGAAGACATTTCTTTGGAAATGCGGCTTTCCCGCATGGCGCAGGAGCTGGATGCCGCCGGGGACAACCGGAGCGCGCAGATCCTGAACCAGTTGTGGGAAATCCTTCTGGGGGCGCTGGAACAGATGCATGACGTGCTGGGGGACACCCATTGGGAGGGGGAGCAGTTCATCCGCCTTTTCCGTCTGCTGCTGAGCCAGTACGACGTGGGAACCATCCCGCCGGTGCTGGATGCGGTGCAGGTCGGCCCCGTGTCCGCAATGCGCTGCCATCAGGAAAAGCACCTGATCGTGCTGGGGGCGGAGGAAGGCAAGCTCCCCGGCTATTCCGGTTCCGCCGGTGTCCTGACCGATCAGGAGCGGGTCACCCTCCGGGAGCTGGGCGTGCCCCTCACCGGCGGCGCCATGGAGGGCGTACAGGCGGAATTTGCGGAGATTTACGGCTGCTTCTGCGGCGCTATGGTATCCGTCAGCGTGTTCTGCTCCGGCGACCAGCCGTCCTTCGTCTATCGCCGTCTGTGCGAGCTTGCGGGCGGGGAGCAGCAGGTGAAAAATACCCTGGGCTTTGCCCCGGCGGATGGGCCGGAAGCGGGGGCGTACCTCGCCCGGTGGGACGCCGGGGATGCCGCCGGGCGGCTGAACGTCCGGGATACATATTCGGAAACCTGCCATCGGCGGGACTACCGCTTCGGAAAGGTGGAGCGGGAAACCATTGGCAAACTCTACGGCTCGACGCTGAATCTTTCCGCCTCTCAGATCGACCGGCAGGCGGAATGCCGCCTGTCCTATTTCCTCAAGTACGGCCTTCGGGTGCAGGAGCGGAAGGAAGCCGCCATCGACCCGGCGGAATTCGGAACCTATGTCCACGCGGTGCTGGAAAATTCCGCCCGCCGCATTGGGGAGCTGGGGGGATTCCACAGGGTTTCCTTAGAGGAAACACTGAAAATCGCCCATGGCTTCAGCGAGGAATACGCCCGGGAGCATTTCAGCCAGATCGAGTCGGAGCGGGTGACGTACCTGTTCCGCCGCCATATTCAGGAGCTGGACATGGTGGTTCGGGAGCTGTGGCAGGAGCTGAGCGAGGCGGCGTTTGCCCCGGCGGGCTTTGAAGTCGGCTTCGGCGACGGGGAGGGTCTGCCGCCCATCCCAATTCCAAACGGCGGCATGAACGCGGTTCTGCGGGGCTTTATCGACCGGGTGGACACCTGGGACAATGGCGCCAGCCGCTATTACCGGGTGGTGGACTACAAAACCGGCAAAAAGGATTTTGATTACTGCGACGTATTCAACGGCGTGGGGCTGCAAATGCTTTTGTACATGTTCGCCCTGAAAAGCAGCGGAAGCGATATGCTGGGCGACCGCCCGGTGGCCGCCGGGGTGCAGTATTTCCCCGCCCGTGCGCCCTATCTGACCGCCGACGGCAAGCTGACCGCCGAGGAAGCGGAGCAGGAGCGAATTTCCCAGTGGAAGCGGAAGGGGCTGCTTCTGAACGATGAAGCCGTTTTGCAGGCGATGGAGCCGGGAGACGCGCCTAAGCGGATGTGCTACAGCGTGAAAAAGGACGGCACCGTTTCCGGCGACCTTGCCGACAGGCAGCAGCTGAAGCTGTTGGAGGGGTACGTGTTCCGGGTGCTGTCCAAACTGGTGGAGGACATCGTCTCCGGCAATGTGGAGCCGAACCCCTACACCCGGGGCAGCGCCCACGACGCCTGCCGGTTCTGCCCCTATGGCCCCATTTGCCATCCGGCGGCCGTAGAAGGGCGGCGGAATTACAAAATGATGGATGCTCAGCGGTTCTGGGAGGAGATCGGAAAGGAGATGGGGGAGCATGGCGGATAAACTGACGCCCCAGCAGCAAATGGCCGTGACCAGCCGGGGCGGCAAGCTGCTGGTTTCCGCGGCCGCCGGTTCCGGCAAGACCAAGGTATTGGTCGACCGGCTGCTGGGCTTTCTGACACAGGAACATGACCCGGCCAACCTGGACGAATTTCTCATCATCACCTACACCAAAGCCGCCGCGTCGGAGCTTCGGGGGAAAATCGCCGCCAAGCTGACGGAGGAAATTGCCAGGCAGCCGGAAAACCGGCATTTGCAGCGGCAGATGCAGCGCCTGTTTCTGACGAAAATCTCCACCGTTCACGGCTTCTGTTCCGATTTGCTTCGGGAATATGCCTATAAACTGGACGTTGCGGCGGATTTCCGGGTGGCGGATGAAAATGAGTGCCGGGAAATCCGGGAGACGGTGCTGGAAGGTTTGCTCGACCGCGCCTATGAAACGGCGGGGGACGACCCGGATTTCCGGGCGTTTGTGGACACCCAGGGCGTGGGGCGATCGGATCGACAGGTGCCGGAGCTCGTCGAAAAGGTCTACGACAGCGCCCACTGCCACCTGAACCCGGAGGCATGGCTGGACAAATGCCTGACCGACGCGGAGGCCGAGGGCATCGGCGACGCCGGGGAGACGGTGTGGGGGCAATACCTGATTCGGGATTTTCGGGAATATCTGGACTGCCAGATGGCGGTGCTTCGGCAATGCGCCGAGAGCGCAGACAGCTGCCCCGGCCTGGAAAAGCCCGCCGTTACTCTGAGAGATGCACTGTACCAGCTGGAGCAGCTTCGCGCCTGCACGACCTGGGATGATATCGCGGCGAAGCGGGAGCCTCGTTTCGGGTCGCTGCGGTTTCCCACCAAGAATAACCCCGACCCGGAGCTGACGGAACGGATCAAAGCCGCCTGGTCGGCCTGCAAGGACGGCCTGAAAAAGAAACTGTTGGGCTTTTCCAACGATTCCGCTCAGGTGCTGGCCGACCTGCATCAGACAGCCGCCGCCCAGCGGGGGCTGGTGGCGCTGGTAAGGCAGTTCGACCGGGACTACGCCATGGCAAAACGCAGCCGCCGGGTGTTGGATTTCGGGGATTTGGAGCATAAAACCCTGGATTTGCTCCTGGGAAAATCCCGAAGCCAGCCCACCGCCGCTGCCCGGGAGATCGGGCGGCGTTACCGGGAGATCATGGTGGACGAGTACCAGGACTCCAACGGCGTGCAGGACGCGATTTTCGACGCCCTGACCCGGGAGAAGCAGAACTGCTTCATGGTCGGCGACGTGAAGCAGTCCATTTACCAGTTCCGTTTGGCCGACCCGGGCATTTTCCTGGAAAAGTACGAAAAATACGTCCCCGCCCGGCAGGCGGAGCCGGGGCAAGGCAGAAAAATTCTTCTGAGCCATAATTTCCGTTCCGGCGCGGAGGTTATCGACGCGGTGAACGACGTGTTCCACACCTGTATGCGCCCCAAGGTGGGCGGGCTGACCTACGGGGAAGCGGAGGAGCTTCGGGAGGGAATTCCCCACGTGCCGCTGGATGATGCCGTGGAGCTGCATGTGATCGAGACCCGGGACGACCAGTATCCCGAGGAAGCGGCCTTTGTGGCGGAGCAAATTGCCCGGATGCTGCGGGAGGGAACGCCGGTGCGGGATGGCGACGGCCTGCGGCCGGTTCGTCCGGAGGACATCGTCATTCTGCTTCGTTCCCCCGGCAGCGGCGGCGGGTATTTCCAGAAGGCGCTGGAAGCCCGGGGCATTCGCTGCGCCTCGGGGGGCGGTACGGACTTGCTGCAAACCCAGGAGATCGGAACCCTGCGCGCGTTCCTGCAAGTGATCTGGAATCCCCGGCAGGACATTCCGCTGGTCAGTACGCTGGCAAGCCCCATTTTCGGCTTCACCGCCGACGAACTGGCGGCGATCCGAAGCAGGCAAAAAAAGGGCGCGTTCTATGACGCGCTGCTGCTCAGCGACAGTCCGAAGGCAAAAACCTTCCTGAGCACCCTGGACAAGCTGCGCCGGGAAGCAAGGATGAACCCCTTGACGGCGCTTCTGGAAAACTGCTTTGCCCTGACCAGACTGGACAGCGTTTATGCTGCCATGCCCGGCGGCGAGGCCAAGACCGCAAATATCCAGACGTTTTATCAGCTTGCAGCGGATTTTGAAAGCGGCAATCTGAAGGATTTGGGGCAGTTTTTGGATTTCCTGGACGCCATGGAGGAAAAAGGACTGATTTCGGCGGCCCTGTCGCCCGCCGGATGCGTGACCATTATGAGCATCCACAAGTCCAAGGGGCTGGAATTTCCGGTGGTATTCTTAAGCAATCTTTCCCGGCGGTTCAACACGGAAAGCCAGCGTGCCCAGATTCTCTGCGACAAGGATCTGGGGCTGGGGCTTTCCGTGGCGGACAGCGAGAACCGGGTGCGCTATTCCTCCGTCGCCAAGCGTGCCATCGCCGCGAAAATGGCGGCGGAAAGCCTGTCGGAGGAGCTGCGGGTGCTGTACGTCGCCATGACCCGGGCGCGGGATCGCCTGATCATGACCTACGGCGAAAAAAATCCCGGAAAGGTGATTCAGGATATCGCCCTTCGTCAGGATTTTGACGGGGGAGAGCTATTGTGCCGGGAGGCAGCGCGTCCCGGACAGTGGGTTCTGATGGCGGCAGTGCGCCATACCGAGGCGGGAGCGCTCCACGCTCTGGGGGGACGACCCGGCGAGACGAAATTAGGAGTCCATCCGTGGGTGATTCGTGTTTCGGAAGCCCCGGAACAGGAAAACATCGTGGAGGTGGGGGCGGATGTCCGGCTTCCAATGCCCGACGGCGTGGAGCAGGTGCTGCAAGACGCCCTGTCCTTCCGGTATGCCCACAACGCGGCGACCCGTGCGCCCTCCAAGCAGACGGCGACCAACCGCAAAGGCCGCGCCAAGGACGAGGAAGCGGCGGAGGACACCCAGGAGCCGAGATTCCTGACCCGGGATTTCCGCCGCCCGTCCTTCCTGGCAGAACGCCGCGGCGGCAAGGCCTACGGCAGCGCCATTCACGCCGTGCTGCAATACCTGCGCTATGAAAACTGCGGCAGCGAGGACGAAGTAAAGGCGGAGATCGACCGCCTGGTTTCTCAGAAATTCATCACCGAGGAACAGGGAAAACTGGCGGACAGCGGGAAAATCGCGGCGTTTTTCGATACGGAAATCGGCCGGAAGCTTCGCGCCGGATGCTATTGCCTGCGGGAATTCAAGTTCTCCATCCTCGACGACGGCAGTCATTACGGCGACGGCCTGGAGGGAGAACAGGTGCTGTTGCAGGGCGTCGTGGACTGCGCGCTGCTGGAAAAGGACGGCATTGTTGTGCTGGATTTCAAAACCGATCATGTCACGGAAAGCACGGTGGCCGGGGCGGCAGAACGCTACCGGCTCCAGGTGCAGACCTACGCCGAAGCCCTGAGCCGCATTTATGAAATGCCGGTCAAGGCAAAGTATCTCTATTTCTTCCAGCTGGGAAGATTTATGGAAGTATAAAGAATTTACGGGCGCCCGGAATTCCGGGCGCCCGTTTGCCGTCAGCGGCAGTTCTTGTTCTGAGACTGGTTCTCGCTGCGGTTTTCGCTGCGGTTCTCAGTACGGTTCTCTTTCTCGTTCTTATTCTGGTTGCTGTTCTGATTTCTGTTCTGGTTATTCATACTTTTCTTCCTCCGAAATCTATATCGCGGTTTTGCCGCTGACATAGCTTGCCCGGAAATTCAGGATTTATCCTTGGCTTTGAAAATCAGGCTGGCGATCAGTCCCGATAAAATGGCGGCTGTGATGCCTCCGGCGGAGGCTTTCAGCCCTCCGGTGAATATGCCGAGAAAACCATCCTTCTGCACCGCCTCCTTGACACCTTTGGCAAGGGTGTTGCCGAAGCCTGTCAGGGGGACGGAAGCGCCAGCCCCGGCAAATTCCGCAAGGGGCTGATATACCCCCACCGCGCCCAGAAGCACGCCGATGACCACGTAGCTCACCAGAATCCGCGCCGGAGTCAGCTTGGTTTTGTCAATGAGAATCTGACCGATGAGACAGAGCAGCCCGCCGATCAGAAAAGCTTTTACATAGTCCATATTACGTTCCTCCCGCAATGCACACTGCGTGACAGACCCCGGGAATGGGAAGCCCCTGCTGGGTGGAGGTGGGGGAGAGCAGTGCGCCCGTGCCGCAAAACAGTATTTTTTTCAGTTTCCCCCCGTTCAGCTGCCCCAGAAGGTAGCCGCACAGAGTGATGGCGCTGCATCCGCAGCCGGAGCCGCCGGCGTGGACGTCCTGCCTGTCGTTGTCGAAAACCAGGGTTCCGCAGTCCGTCAGCTTCCCACCCAGAGAGACCCCGTCCCGCCGGGCAAGCTCCAGAAGCAGTTCCTTGCCCAGCTGTCCCAGATCGCCGGTGACGATGAGGTCAAAGTCCTCGGGGGCGGTTTTCATGTCGTCAAAGTGGGCTTTGATGGTGGCATAGGCGGCGGGCGCCATGGCCGCGCCCATGTTGTTGGCGTCCTTGATGCCAAGGTCGGTGACGGTGCCGACGGTACAGCCGGTGATTCGGGGGCCATGGCCGTCGCTGCGC
>ERZ773116.3574-NODE-3574-length-11140-cov-9.459359_pt1 | contig 11140 bp, 10 predicted proteins | sample MGYA00580563_ERZ773116 | MGnify/ENA primary metagenome ERZ773116 (study PRJEB29015, sample SAMEA2737864) | human gut metagenome | biome: human gut; feature: human-associated habitat; material: faeces | place: China | collected 2012 ... | reverse complement strand
TCAATGCGCTTTTCCACCAGCAGCGCCCCTTTCCAAAAAGATGTCAAAACAGGCCGAAAAGGCAGGTGTTTACCCTGCCTAAGGCTATCAAGAAAACGGTAAGGAAGGATGTGCGCGGGAAACCCAAGAAGGGTGTCCTGCGCCATTAAAATCCAATATTTTCAGAACTAACAGTTCTGAAAATGTGTCAGCGGGGCGAAAAAACTTTTCGACACGCTGAGGCAGGTGTTTACCCTGCCTTTGTTGGCTTCATTTGCCTGGATACGCTCAGGATCACGCCCATTTCCGCCAGCTGGATAAGCAGGGCGGTGCCGCCGTAGCTGAAAAACGGCAGGGAGATGCCGGTGGTGGGGAGCAGCCCCGTCACCACGCTGATGTTCAAAAACACCTGCACAGCCAGCTGCGTGGTAAAGCCCACCACTAACAGTGTGCCGAACCGGTCACGGGTGTGGAGGGCGATCCAGTAGCCCCGAAGGATCAGCGCCGCAAACAGCAGCATGATGATCCCGGCCCCCACCAGCCCCAATTCCTCGCAGGCGATGGAGAAAATGAAATCGTTGTGCTCCTCCGGCAGAAACAGGAACTTCTGCCGGCTCTTGCCAAGACCCAGTCCCCACAGGCCGCCGGAGCCGATGGTAATGAGGCTCTGAGAAAGCTGATAGCCCTTATCCGCGGCATCTGCCCAAGGGTCCAGCCAGTATATAACGCGGGATTTGTTATAGCCGATGACAAATAAAGCCACATACACCATGCCAACCGCCGCGCCAGCGGCAGTACCTACCCAGATCCAGTTGATGCCGCCCACAAGCATCATGGCCGCCCCTGCGCCCAAAATCAGGATCGCGCCGGAGAGGTGGGGCTCAACGGCCACCAGGCCTGCCACTACCACCAGAATAAAGGCGTAGGGTAGCACGCCGTAGCGGAAGCTGCGCATTTTGTCCTTTTTTCGGGAAATACTGTCGGCAAAGTAGGTAATGATTGCCACCTTGGCGATCTCCGAGGGCTGAAACTGAATACCGATCTTCAGCCATCGGGTCGCGCCCTTGGCCGTCACCGCGATGGGGTTGTGGGGGATGATGACCAGGATCAGGAAGATCACGGACACATAGATCAAGGCTCTGCCCGCGCCGCGAAGCCGCTGATAGTTGAATTTACTGACCAGCAGCATCACCGCCGTACCCAGCACGGCGAAAACGCCCTGCTTTTCAAAGTAATACAGCGGGTTGTGGCGGGAGGGCGCTTTCTCATAATAGGCGGAGGGAAAGCTGGCGGACAGGAGGATCACCAGACCGATGGCCGTCAGCAGCATGACCAGCAGACAGAAGGTCAGGTCGATGGGACCTTTGGCCAGTTCCCGGCTCTCTTCCATTTTTTCCCGGCGGCGCTGCTTGCGCTCCTGAAGGGCCAGCTTCTCCTGATGGGTCAGGGGACGGCGGCGGGGCCGTGTCTGGGTCATGGATGTTTCCTCCTTTCTCTCCGAATCAAGTCAAGGTCTTACCGGTTTACAGATAGCGGCCCCGGATGCCGCAATACGCCAGCAGGCAGAACACTGCCGTAATGGACACAAAGACCGTTACGATCTTCACCTCGCTCCAGCCGCACCGCTCCAAATGGTGATGCAGAGGGGCCATTTTGAAAAACCGCTTGCCATGAGTGGCCTTGAAGTATCCAACCTGTATAATATCGGATAAAGTTTCCAGAATGTAGATGATTCCCACCGGGATCAGCACCAGCGGCATATCAAAGGCAAAGGCCAGCGCCGCCACCGCGCCGCCTAAAAACAGGCTGCCGGTGTCACCCATGAAGCATTTGGCGGGATGGCGGTTATACAGGGCATAAAAGCCCACCAGACTGCCGCACAGGGCGGAGGAGAAAATTCCCAGCGTGGTGAATTTCCAGATCATGGCGGTGCCCATGAAGAACGCCATGACCACAGCGGTGACGCTGGAGGCCAGACCGTCGATGCCATCGGTGAGGTTCACGGAGTTGACGCAGCCCACGATGACGAAGGCGGCGAAGATCAGATACACGATCCAGTTCACTGTCAGCGTCACGTTGACAAAGGGGATATAGAGATCGTTGGTCAGGAGGCCCTCATACCGCATCAGGCACAGGAACACCACCGCCGCAAGAAGCTGTAAGACAAACTTCTGCTTGGCGGTCAGGCCCTCGTTCTGGTGCTGGCGGACCTTGCGGTAGTCATCCACAAAACCGATGAGCCCGAAGATCAGGGCGAACAGGTACACATACAGATGGGCGAAGTCCCCCGCCAGCATCTGCTGCCAGCCGCAGGCAAAGGTCACGATGCCGCTGCCCAGAATAAAGGCAATGCCGCCCATGGTGGGGGTGCCCGCCTTGGAATTGTGCCAGGTGGGGCCGTCCTGCCGGATCTCCTGTCCGGCCTTCAGCTTCCGCAGCTCCGCCAGTACGAATTTGCCCAGAATTATGGTCAGCACACAGCCGGCCAGTAACGCCACATAGATACTCATGCTTTCTCCTTATCCCGGTCCTGACAGCTTTCCCCGTCAGGGCCTTTCTCTTGCTGACCGGCCGGTACACATCCGGCCGGTGTTTTCGCCGCTGCGCGGCTGTATTTATGAAACGGGAATGCCTAAAGTCTGCCGGACCTCAGCGTCCGCTGTTCAGGTGCTCCGCCACGATCTCCCGCTCATCCATGTGGAACTTCTGGTGGTTCACTTCCTGATAGGTCTCGTGGCCCTTGCCGCACAGAACGATCACATCGTCCTTCTGGGCGTGGTCCATGGCCCAGCGGATGGCCTCCACCCGGTCCTCCACCACTTCGTAAGGGGTGTTGCTGCCGTCAAAGCCCGGCAGAATGTCCCGGATGATGGCCGCAGGTTCTTCGGTCCGGGGATTGTCGGTGGTGACAACGGCAAAATCGGACCAGTCCGCCGCCGCCTTGCCCATGCGGGGGCGCTTGGTCTTGTCACGGTCGCCGCCGCAGCCGAACACCGCCACGGTGCGGCCCTTGGCAAATTCCTTCACCGTTTGCAGCACGTTCACCATGCTGTCCGGCGTGTGGGCGTAGTCAATGAGGATGGTATAGTCCTTGCCGGGGGTGGGGACTACCTCCACCCGGCCCTGCACATGGGGGACCTTGGCCAGAACAGCAGCGCTGTCCTTCAGGGAAATGCCCAGCGCCAGTGCGGCCCCCAGCACATCCAACGTATTATACACCATAAAGCCGCCGGGGATATTCACCCGGATGGGTACCCGCTCGGTTTTTGTCACCGCGTCAAAGGCGATGCCGTCAGCAGACAGCACCACGTTTTCCGCCCGGAGGTCCGCCTCGGACTTGACGCCGTAGGTGCGCACCTGACAGGTGGCATCCTTCAGCAGCCGGGGCGTCCACGGATCGTCACCGTTCACCACGCCGACGCCGCAGTTCCGGAACAAAATGGCCTTGGCATCGCAGTAGTTTTCCATCGTTACATGGAAATCCAGATGGTCCTGGGTCAGATTGGTGAAGATGCCCACCGCATAGTGAACGCCGTAGACCCGGTCCAGACACAGGGCGTGGGAGGAGGTCTCCATCACCGCATAGGTGCACCCGGCGTCCGCCATCTCCCGGAAGAGCCGCTGGACCTCAAAGGATTCCGGCGTGGTGCGGTCCGTAGGGATGACCTCCTGCCCGATCATGTTCTGATTGGTACCGATAAGGCCCACCTTGGCCCCCCGGACCTGCTCCAGAATGGCCTTCAGCAGATAGGTGGTGGTGGTCTTGCCGCAGGTGCCGGTGACGGCGATCATGGTCATCTCCTCGGCGGGATGGCCGAACCAGTTGGCTCCGATCACCGCCAGCGCACGGCGGGAATCCGCCGTCCGGATATAAGGGCCATCCTCCTCCGGCAAATTCTGGCACAACACCGCCGCCGCGCCCTTTTCCAGCGCCGTGGCGATATACTTGTGGCCGTCTGTGGCGTAGCCGGTCATGGCTACGAACAGGTCTCCGGGCTGGGTGGCCCGGGAATCATAGCTGACGCCGGTGATCTCCATTTCCAGATCCACCGCACAGGACGCGACAGGGACGCCGTTGAGCAGTTCCCGCAGTTTCATATCGTATTCCTCCATTTGATCGGTATTGTTTCACGAAAGTCCACCGCCTCCCTCGCAGGGCAGTCGGCGGCTGTATACAAAGCACTCCTTGGCTATTGTAGCAGGTTTTTCCGGAAAGCATACCGAAAATGGTGTCATAAATCTGGCAAAAAGTGCGGTAAGCGGCAGTCAGTCCGTGGTTTTCGCGCCGAAACGCACCGTGACCACGCTGCCGGCAGCCAGCTCCGTCCCCGCCTCCGCGCTCTGGGAAATGGCGGTGACGCTGCCGGTGCTGCCGCCGGTGCTGGTGGCGCCGGTGACCTTCATAATGAGGCCCGCGTTGGTCAGGGCCTTGTTGGCCTCCGCCGGGGTCTTACCTACCACGTTGGGGACGGTGCTGGGGGCATTGGGCTTCTCCACGCCCAGATAGAGCACGATAGAAGCATTGTTGGGCACGATGGCGCCGCCCGCCGGGGTCTGGTCCGTCACGGTATCGCCACTTCCCACGGTGGTACAGGCAAAGCCCGCCGCCTTCAAAGCTGCCTTCGCGTCCGCTGCACTCTTGCCCACCACATAGGGCACGGCGGCATCGGCGCCCGCCAGCTCCGAAGCGCTGTAATTCGGTTCAATACCCAGTGCGGGCAGGATCTCGCCCATGATCTGACCGGCCACGGGAGCCACCATGGTACCGCCGTACACGGCGGTGCCGGTATCACGGCGAGGGGTATCCATAGTCAGGAGCATGATGTACTTGGGATCGTCCGCCGGGGCGAAGCACATGAAGGACACCACCACGTCGCCCTTTGGGTTGTCGTTGGTCTTGGTGCCGGTCTTATCGGCGGTACCGGTCTTGCCGCCGATGCGGTAGCCCGCCACCCGGCCGTTTTTGCCGCTGCCGGAGGAGACCACATATTCCAGCGCCTCCCGGACAATGGCGGAGGTCTCCTCGCTGATGACCTGCCGCACCGGAGTAGAGTCATGCTGGGACAGAACGTTGCCGTCCTCGTCCAGCACCTGCTCCACAATGTAGGGCTGATAGAGATAGCCGCCGTTGACGCAGGCCGCCTGAGCCCGGATCAACTCGATGGGCGTCACGTTGAAGGTCTGGCCGAAGGAGTAGGATGCCAGAGACACCACCTGAGAGTTGAAGCTCTTTTCATCCTGAAAAATGCCCTTCACCTCACCGATCATGTCGATGCCGGTCTTATCCATCAGACCGAAGGATTTCAGATACTTGTAGTAGGTCTCCGTTCCCACGGACAGGCCCATGCTGATAAAGGCAGGGTTGCAGGAATGGCCCACCGCCTCGATGAGGGTCTGCTGACCGTGGCCGCTGTGGTTGGAACAGTAGATGGCCTTGTTCCAGCCCTGCACATGGGTGGAGCCGGAGCAGTAGAAGGTGGAGTTTTTCGTCACCTTGCCCTCCTCCAGCGCCGCCGCCAGCGTAATGGGCTTATAGGTGGAACCCGGCTCGTAGGTGGAGTCGATGCACTTGTTGCGCCACTGGGACTGAACAGCGCTGTTGATGGCCGCAGACCGGGCCTCGGCATACGCCTCCTCCGATTCATAGGTGGAGCGCTTTGCGTCGATCTTGGCAAGCTCCGTATCCAGCTTGGTCTTCAGGGCATCGTCAAAAATCGTGCCGTAGTCATTCAGATCGTAGTTGGGATAGGACGCCATAGCCACGATAGCTCCGGAGTTCACATCCATAACGATGCCGGTGCCGCCGTTTTTGGCGCCGTATTTTTTCAGCATACTCTCCAGACCGTTTTCCAGACTCATCTGGACGTTGGCATCCAGCGTCAGCACCAGACTGTGCCCGTTTTCCGCATCGAAGATCTGCTCGTAGTTGTACATCAGTTCCGTGCCGGCGGCGTTTCGGGCACTGATGGTATACCCGGCAGTACCGGTAAGGGTATCGTCGTACTTGGCCTCCAGACCCACACTGCCCACGCCGTCGGAGTTTACAAAGCCCAGAACGCCGGAAGCCAGAGATCCGTACAGGTAGTACCGCTTGGAGGATGGCTGGAGCCAGACGCCTTGAAGCTTTACCCGATCCGATTCCGGCACCTCATTGCCGTCAGGGTCGATCTCGCCGTTGATGAAACGGCGAACTTCGTCGGAAACCGTCTGATCCGCCCGCTTCTTGATGTTCCAATAGTCATAGTTGGTCTTGGTCATCCGGGTTTCCAGAGTCTCCTGTTCCACGCCCAGAATGCGGCTGAGGCCCTTGGCGATGTAGGCCTGATCCCGCAGAATAGGGGCTGTGTAAGTCTCTCCCTTATCCGCCGCCTTCTTGGCGGCCTTCTCCTGCTTTTCCTTTTGGCTCTCCACAAACTCCGCAATCCGCATTGGAGAGATGTTTATGTCCTCCGCCGTGGCGGAGATGGCCAGCGTGTTGAGGTTTCGGTCATAAACGGTGCCTCGGGAGGCGTTGACCACCGCGCTGCGGGTCTGCTGCTCGATGGCTTTTTCCTGCAATACGCTGTGCTGACGGATCTGGATGTCATAGAGCTTCCAGAACAGCACTGCAAAGGTCACGATGCCCAACAGCAGCATGACCAGCACCGTCCGGCTGCGGATGACCTGATTGGCCCGCCGGGCCGCGTCGCTTTTTCTCCGGGGATTGGATGCCATAGAGTTCTCCTTTCAGGGGCAATTCAGCAAAGAAGGGGAGTAAGAAGACGCCGGCTTCTCACTCCCCGCTGTGTCACAACATACTTATTTCAGGTTCAGTCGAAATATTCCACCACGGCGTAGACTCCATGATGCAAGGAGCTTAAGATCCGGCTGAAAACGCTGGGGGTCTCCGTCCGGTAGACCACGGCGCTGTCCTCGCTGTCCAGATCCAGATAGGTGATCTGGCTGCTGGTGGGCTTGGCCATTCCGGCAGCAGCCGCCACCTCCTTGACGGTGGCCATATCAAACATCTGCTCGTGCTGGGCCGTCAGGCTGACATTTTCCGCCTGCAAGACCGTCAGTTCGCTTTTCAGAGCCACGGTGTCGGCGGCCAAGGTGGTCAGCTGCACATAGCTCAGCAGCAGCATCACCGCGGCCACGGCCACAGCCGTTACCCCCAACACAGATAGCACGGGGATCGCCTGGCGCTCCCGCACCAAAACCTGTTCCTTATGATAAACCTTCGGAGCCGCCTGTGTCCGCTCGTGGCGAGGGACCTCGCCGGCATGTTCCAATTCCCGTTCCCGGACCGCCCAGTCCAGATCCCGGGCCAGACTCCCGTTTGTGCTGAATTCCCGATGCGCATAACGGTATTCTCTGGCCGCTGACGCCATTGCAGAGTCCCTCCCTTCCACAAAATCAACACACAATAAAGGGCTTGTCCCTTTTTAAAAGTCAAATATCAAATGGGTCACATTTTTCTACCACCCGCAGCTTGGCGCTGCGGGCCCGGCTGTTTTCTTCCAGCTCCGCCGCTCCCGAAACGATGGGCTTCCGGGTCACCAGCCGCACTCTGGGCTTTTTCCCGCACACGCACACCGGAAATTCCGGCGGGCAGGTGCAACCCTTGGCGGCATCCTGAAAGGCCCGCTTCACAATGCGGTCCTCCAGAGAATGGAAGGTGATGACGGCCAGCCGGCCGCCGGGGTTCAGGTGGTCGATGGCTCCGCTGAGCATGGGCGGCAGGGCGTCCAGCTCGCCGTTGACGGCAATGCGGATGGCCTGAAAGCTCCGCTTGGCCGGGTGCTGTTTCTCCCGGAGCGCGGCGGCAGGCATGGCAGAGCGGATCAGCTCCGCCAGTTCCAATGTAGTCTGGACCGGTGCGGTCTCCCGGGCCTGTACGATTCTTTTCGCAATGGCGGGGGCGTAGCGCTCCTCGCCGTACTCAAACAAAATGCGGCGCAGCTCCTCGTAGCTCCAGGTGTTTACCACATCATAAGCGGTGAGAGGGGCGGTGGCGTCCATCCGCATGTCCAGCGGTGCGTCATGCATATAGGAAAATCCACGGGACGCGTCATCCAGCTGAGGAGAGGATACTCCCAGATCAAATAACATACCGTCCACGCTGGGAATGTCCAACTCCGCCAAAATCTCGCTGACCCGGTCGAAATTGCTGTGGACCAGCGTCACCCGGTCCATCCAGGGGGCCAGCCGCTCCTGGGCCGCGTCGATAGCGGCCTGGTCCCGGTCAATGCACACCAGCCGGCCGGTGGTGAGCCTTTGGGCGATCTCTCTTGAGTGCCCCGCACGGCCCAGTGTGCCGTCTACATAAATTCCCTCCGGCCGGATATGCAGCGCTTCGATGCACTCGGCCAGCAAAACGGGCTTGTGGGTAAATTCCATAGCTCAGCTCCGATTCCGACGGGCCCGCGCCAAGGCGTCCATGGCGGCGGCCATATCGTCCTCTTCCAGCATCTGGCGTTCCCGCTCCGTCCAGGTGGCGGAATCCCAAATCTCGGCAAAGGCGTTCATGCCAACGATTGTGGCGGTTTTTTTCAGGTTTGCGTAGTTCCGCAGGGCAGCGGGGATCAGAACGCGGCCCTGACCGTCAGGCTCGCACTCCACAGCGTTGGCATACAGCAGCGTCAGCGCCCGGGCCTCGGTGTAGGGCAGCTCGTCCATATCCTCGGACATCTGGTTCCACTTGGCCTCGGGGTAAATGGTCAGGCAGTGCTGGGCGCCGATGGTGATATAAAACCGGTCTCCCAGTGCTTCCCGCATATTGGAGGGGATCACCAGCCGGCCCTTGGAGTCAATGGTGTTATTGGACTTGCCCATGAGTCTGGCCATAGCGGTGCCCTCCTTCCCTACTTTTTGGGTTTTCGTGGTCCAATGTGGCACTGTTATCCACATCTTCCCCACTTTTCCCCACCACACACCCTGAGTATAAGCGATTTCAAGGGGGATTGCAAGTATTTTTTTCCGACGCAAACCCTTGAAAACAGGCCACTTTTTGCCAAAAGTCAGGAATAATTCACCGTTTTCAAACAATTGTTCCATCGTTGCCGATTGGTTTACGTAAAATCAAAAAGAATGACAACACAATATCTTGTGTTGTCATTCTTTTTCAGAACGCAAGTTGCGCTAAATATAGAGTTTTTGAAAAAGTTGCAGGTTCTTTTTCGTCATTTTTAACGAATTTTCCCGCAAAACCCCTTTTTTACGGCAGACAGTCTCCGTTATGGTCAACCATCTTTTCCACACCGACTATACTTGTTCCTATGTGTTTCGTCCGCTTGCATTGCGGCGGACAGCACGTCAATTTCCTGTCTCTTCCGCAGTCTTTCTTTCTGCCTCCAGCTTTTCCCGCTGTTCCTGAAGCTTGGCGGCGGAAGCGGCCCGGAATGCGGACCGGGACTGCTTCACCTCGGTCAGTGCGGCCTGTACAGCCTCCTCCGTCCGGGCCAGAGCGTCCTCTGCGTACTCATTTGCCACCTGACAGAGCTGGCGGGAGCGATCCTCCGCGTCGGCAATGATCTTCCGGGCCTTCTCCTTGGCGGCATAGAGCACCTCGCTGTCAGAGACCTTGCTCTTGGCCTCCAGATCCGCCTGACGCATCATCCGCTCCACGTCCCGCTTGGCCTCGTCCACAAATTTTTCCCGGGCGGCCAGCAATTCCTGAGCCCGTTTCAGCTCCACAGGAAGCTGGTTCCGCAGCTCGTCCAGCAGATCCAGCACCTCGTCCCGGTCCACCATGCTGAGGTTGGGCTTCAGGGCGGGGGACTTGGCGTCCTCGACCCGTTCATACAGCATATCAATTAAACGGTTTACATCGTTTTCAGCCATAACGCATTCTCCTTATCGTTGTTCCGTCCAGTCCCGGATCAGGGGCAGGATCGCCTTGGGCAGGTACTTATCAAGGGGCTGATGATAATGGATCATCTCCCTTGCCACGGTGGAGCTCAAATAGATGTACGCCGGGTCCGCAGGCAGCAGCAGCGTTTCCAGCCCCGGATGCAGGCCCCGGTTCACCATGGCCTGCTGATACTCCGTGTCGAAATCGCTCTGGGTCCGGATGCCCCGGACAATGGCGGTAGCCTTCCGCTCCGCGGCGAAATCGGCCAGCAGGCCGCCGTACAGCTCCGCCGTTACGTTGGGCAGCTCTAAAACCGCCGCCTCCACAAGCTTCAGCTTTTGCTCCGGGGTGAACATCTGGCCCCGCTTTTCTGCATTGGGGCTGACGCAGACATACACCTGATCGAAGCAGGCCGCCGTGCGGCGAATAATATCCATGTGTCCCAGCGTGATGGGGTCAAAGCTGCCGGAACAGACTGCGATCCTCATACCTGCGCCCCCTCGTCTCCGTCCCGGTGGTAGATGGTGACGGCGATTTTGCCGTACCGGTAGGTCCGGCCCATGCGGTAGGGTGCGGACAGGGCCGGCAGGGCCTTGTCCACCGGATGCTCCGCGATCATCATGCCGTGAACGTTCAGCAGGTCATGGCGGGCAATATGGGCGATGGCCGTCTCCAGCAGTTCCGTCTCATAGGGCGGGTCCAGAAAGATCAGGTCATATTTTTCCCGAGCGGCCTTGAGAAATTCCATGGAATCCCCGGCCACTACCCGGCTCCGGTCCGTCAGATCGCAGAGCTTCAGGTTTTCGCGGGTCAAAGCTGCCGCATCCGGTCGCCGGTCCACAAACACAGCGGAAGCCGCGCCCCGGCTGAGGCACTCGATGCCCAGCTGGCCGGTGCCGGCAAACAGGTCCAGGACCTTACGGCCCTCAATATCAAATTGCAGAACGTTGAACAGCCCTTCCTTCACCCGGTCGGTGGTGGGCCGTGTCTCCATCCCCTCTAATTCCTTCAGACGGCGGCCCCTGGCGGAGCCGGTGATGACGCGCATGGTGAGATCCTCCTCATCAGATTCTAACTCAGCGTGTCAAAAAAGTCTTTTCTCCCCGCTGAGCAAGTTTTCAGAACTTTATAAAAGTTCTGAAAACTTAGGATTTTAATGGCACAGGGAAACAGGCGAAGCGCCGCCGGTGGCGGATCAAGCGAGCCTGTTTCGAGGAAGGCTCCCAATCAGCGGATATGCAGTATCCGCTGATTGGCTTGAGCCGACGGTGTATCCCTTCTTGGGTTATCTCCGCGCTAAGAGCCGCCTTGCGGCGGTTGCGCTCCGAA
>ERZ773116.3571-NODE-3571-length-11164-cov-3.030606_pt1 | contig 11164 bp, 8 predicted proteins | sample MGYA00580563_ERZ773116 | MGnify/ENA primary metagenome ERZ773116 (study PRJEB29015, sample SAMEA2737864) | human gut metagenome | biome: human gut; feature: human-associated habitat; material: faeces | place: China | collected 2012 ... | reverse complement strand
ACATAAATACCACAGGAAATGGTATTGGAGCGTGCCTCAATCGGCTTCTCTTCAAACTCTTCGATCCGGCTTTCCTCGTTCATCTTGATGGTACCGAACCGCTCTACGTTTACATTTGCCGGCATGTCCTTGCAGACAACGGTCACATCCGCTTTTTTGGAAATATGATATTCGAGGACTTTGTTGTAGTCCATCTTGTATACACAATCGCCGGAGGTAATAACTACATAGGGCTCATGGCTGTTTTTTAAGAAGGAGAGGTTCTGATAAATGGCATCTGCCGTGCCTCTATACCAGGAGCTGTTCTCCGCGGTTACCGCAGGAGTAAACAGAAACAATCCACCCTGTTTTCTTCCGAAATCCCACCATTTGGAGGAGCTTAAATGTGCATTTAAGCTTCTGGCGTTATACTGGGTCAGCACGCCGACTCTCTGGATATGAGAGTTCGTCATGTTGCTCAGCGCAAAATCAATACTTCTGTAGCTGCCTGCCACCGGCATCGCGCCGATCGCGCGCTTCTGGGACAGTTCTCTCATCTTGCGGTTATTGCCGCCTGCTAAAATGATACCGATTGCTCTCACTGTTTGTCACCTGCCTTAATCAATGTTTTGCCGCTTGCCAGATATCCATCCGGATAATCGTCTGCTGTCGTAATGCCGAATACAACGGAATTCTTGCCTACAGATACATTGGCAGGCACAACGCTCTTCTCACCAACAGTGACAATACCGTCGCAATAAATATGCGGTGCAGTATCGTTCGGTGCTTCTTCCCCGACGCCCAGTCTGACGTGATCACCGATCTTCGTGTTTTCTGCTACGATTGCCTTGTTAAGCTCGCAGTTCTCCCCAATCTCTGTATTGTTCATGATAATGGAGTCACGCACAACCGTATCTTTACCGATCGTAACACCGCAGCCGATCACAGAGTTATAAACCTGTCCGTAAATCTCAGAGCCTTCTCCGACAATACTGCGTTCGATCACACCGCCCTTTGCAACGTACTGAGGAGGCAGGATCTCACTCTTTGTATAAATCTTCCAGTATTCTTCATAAAGATTAAACTCCGGAATGATATCGATCAGTTCCATATTCGCTTCCCAATAAGAGCTAAGTGTTCCAACATCTTTCCAGTATCCGTTGTACTCATATGCAAACAGCCTGTCCCCTTTTTCATGACAATATGGAATAATGTGTTTTCCGAAATCACAGTTTGGCTGGTCTTTCAGCTTGATAAGTGCCTCTTTAAGAACCGGCCAGCTGAAGATATAGATTCCCATCGATGCCAGATTACTGCTTGGCTTCTCAGGCTTCTCTTCGAATTCTTTGATCCTGCTGTCCTGATCTGTCACTACAATTCCGAAACGGCTTGCTTCTTCCATCGGCACCGGCATTGCTGCAATTGTCACATCAGCATCGTTTGCCTTGTGGAAATCAAGCATCACTTCATAATCCATCTTATAAATATGATCTCCTGAAAGAATCAGTACATAGTCCGGATTATAAGTCTCTATGTAATTCAGATTCTGATAAATGGCATTCGCTGTACCTGTATACCACTCACTGCTTGTACTCTTCTCATATGGTGGCAAAATAGAAACGCCACCTACATTACGATCCAAATCCCAAGGAATACCGATACCGATGTGCTGGTTCAGTCTTAATGGCTGATACTGGGTAAGAACACCTACTGTGTCGATTCCAGAGTTAATACAGTTACTTAACGGAAAATCAATGATTTTGTACTTTCCGCCGAATGCTACTGCCGGTTTCGCTAATTTTGAGGTTAGTACGCCAAGACGGCTTCCTTGTCCACCAGCTAAGAGCATTGCTATCATTTCTTTTTTTATCATAATAATCACCCCTTTGTCACATAATACTTATTATAGCACTGAAATTCCCAAATGGAAAGCAGTTTAGCACAAAAAACAAAATATATTTTTTATTTTTTTATATATTTTGTATCGTCCATATGGTTATCTTTTACATTTAAATGTAGAAATCCCACGAAAACAATAGGACATTATAATGAAAAGTGCCCTATTACTGGCTGTTTTGGGAATTTTTCAAGGTACTCTGGCACCCTTACTATAAGATGTGTACAGAAGAGACCTTAAGTATCGCAATTCTTTCTTGAATCTCGTTTATCTGTGCGCTATACTATAAACGACTTTTTAATAATTAAACTGATTTTTTTCGCCATATTTATTTATATGTACTCACTAAGTCCCATATGACGGATTTTCTGAGACACATCTTGTGGCACTGGAGGGAAATATGTATACAATTGATTTTCAAAAGCCGATTCATGTTCATTTTATCGGTATTGGCGGCATCAGCATGAGCGGTCTTGCCGAAATTTTATTAAACAGACATTTCACAGTGACCGGTTCTGATATGCAGTCTTCCGACATGACAAAGCATCTTGAAGAAACAGGTGCAAAGGTTGTTATTGGACAGAAAGCAGAGAATATTACCGATGATATCGATCTTGTTGTTTATACTGCTGCCATTCACGAATCTAACGAAGAATTTGCTGCTGCAAAGAATAAAGGAGTCCCTATGATGACCCGCGCAGCTCTTCTCGGACAGATCATGGCAAACTTTGCGAAGTCTATCGCCGTTGCCGGAACACATGGAAAGACAACAACAACTTCTATGCTTACTCACATTCTTCTTCAGGCAGATACCGATCCTACGGTCAGTGTCGGAGGTATGTTAGACCGTATCGGCGGAAATATTCGTGTCGGCCATTCTGACCTCTTCCTTACAGAAGCATGTGAATATACGAACAGTTTCCTGCATTTCTTCCCGAAGATCGGCGTAATCCTGAATATTGACGAAGATCATCTGGATTTCTTCAAAGACCTGGCTGATATCCGTAATTCTTTCCACCGCTTTGCGAAATTACTTCCAAAGGATGGAACACTTGTTATCAACGACAACATTCCTGATCTTGAAGAAATCACTGCTGACCTTGACTGCCGCGTGATCCGTTACGGTAATGACAGCTCTCTTGACTACAGTGCAACCAATATCCTTCATGATAAGAAGGGAGAGGCCTCTTTCGATCTGGTAAAATCCGGTGAATTTATCGACCGTATCTCATTATCGGTGAATGGAGATCATAATGTATCCAATGCATTATCAGCCATTGCCGTTGCAGACCTTCTCGGAGTTCCATTTACCAAGATCAAAGAAGGACTGAAATCGTTCCACGGCACAGACCGTCGTTTCGAATATAAAGGTGAAGTTAATGGAGTTACTGTCATTGATGATTATGCTCATCACCCAACAGAGATCAATGCAACTTTAACAGCGGCCAAGGAATATCCGCACAAAGAAATATGGTGCATCTTCCAGCCACATACTTATACACGTACCAAAGCATTATTCCCTGAATTTGTAGATGCCCTGACACATGCCGATCATGTGATCCTCGCAGACATCTACGCTGCCCGTGAGACAGATACTCTGGGCATGTCTTCTGAGATGATCGCAGAAGAATTAAAGAAAAAAGGATGCGATGCTTACTATTTCCCAAGCTTTGAAGAGATTGAAAACTTCTGTCTGGACAAGTGCCAGAAAGGAGATGTGTTGATAACTATGGGAGCCGGAAACGTTGTAAACATTGGGGAAAACCTGCTTAAACACTAGTTATCCACATTATCCACACAATTTTATCCACAAAAAAGTCGGATTTTGACTCAAAAATTTCTTTTTTCCCCGTCTTCCCGGTGCTATAATGTGTCTACGATGAAACGAAAGATACAAAAAGTTCTGGGGAGGACGGGGAATTATTATGAAGGAATTAAAACTTACGAAGTATGTACAGACGAACGCGACTGTACTGGACAATGAATTTATCGACCAGTATATGGTCAGAGCCAATGGAGAATATGTCAAAGTATATCTCCTGCTTCTCCGTCATATGAATCAGTCCTCCGTATGTCTTTCTGTTTCCGAGCTGGCTGATCTGCTCGAGTGCACAGAGAAGGATGTACTCCGCGCATTAAGATACTGGAAGAGTGAAGGACTCCTTGATTATCTGGATGACACTCCGGATGATCCGACTCCGCAAAGTACGGTCCGTTCATCCGTACCAACTTCCGAATTACACGATGTACAGTCCGGCTATATGACTGCGTCCGTTCCATCTATGACAAATCAGATGGATTACCCTGTTGATTCTGTCGAAGCCCCTGTTTCTGCGGTTTCGGCATCTACAACAAATATACAGCAGTACCGTAGCCGTAAGGAACGTGCAGAATTCAAAGAATTACTCTTTGTTGCCGAACAGTATCTCGGCAAGACACTTTCCGCTACTGATATTGACCAGATTACTTATTTTTATGATACACTGAATATGTCAGCTGAACTTATTGAGTATCTGATCGAATATTGTGTCGAAAATGGTCACAAGAGTATGCATTATATTAATAAGGTGGCCTTATCATGGCATGAAGAAAACATAACAACTGTGAATCTTGCCAAGACAAGTTCATTTCTTTATAATAAGAACTGTTATTGCGTCCTGAATGCATATGGGATTAAGGGCCGCGGTCCTGCCACTTCTGAGATTGCCTATATCCGCAAATGGTCAGAAGAATATGGTTTTGCTCTGGAAGTAATCCTTGAAGCATGTGACCGTACGATGAATGCCATTCATCAGCCAAGTTTTGACTATACCGATTCCATTCTGAAGCGCTGGAAGGACAAGAATGTCCGTCAGTTAAAAGATATCGATGCGGTAGATGCTGATTATCGCAAAGAGAAGGAACGTGCGAAAGAGCTCGCAAAGGAACGCAAAAGACAGCAACAGGCACAGAAGCCTGCAATTAACCAGAACAATAAGTTCAACAATTTCGACGGACGTTCTTATGACATGAATGATCTGGAACGTCGTCTGGTTCAGCAATAAAGTATACATATCAGATTCTATTATGCGAATGCAGAGGAGTTTTCCATAACATGGCACTTTCCAATTCTCAGTACGATCATTTAATGCGTACTTATGAACAAAAACAACTGGATAATGAGTTTCAACTCAGAAAACGCTATGAGAAGGCATACGCCCTCATTCCCGAATTAGAGGAAGTGGATCATTCCATCTCCTCTTTAAGTGTTAAAAAGGCAAGACTGCTTCTGGACGGAGATCAGACTGCTCTTTCTTCTTTAAAATCAGAGCTCAAAGAACTCTCCGCCAGAAAGCCGGCTTTATTAAAAGCACATGGTCTTCCTGCCAATTACCTTGAATTACACTATCAGTGTCCGGATTGTAAAGATACCGGTTATATTGGCACACATAAATGTCACTGTTTCAAAAAAGCGATTGTAGACTATTTATACACACAATCCAATCTCAAAGATATCCTTGACAAAGAGAACTTTTCAACCTGTTCTCTGTCCTATTATTCCAGGAATCATATCGATCCGCTTACCGGACGTTCTTCTCTGGAATCAATGGAAACTGCATTAAATGTCTGTCACAACTTCGTAGATACATTTTCTAAAGAATTTCATAACATACTACTGTATGGAGATACCGGTGTCGGAAAGACTTTTCTTTCTCACTGCATCGCAAAAGAATTAATGGATTCCGCTTATTCCGTTATTTACTTTACAGCAGCCGGACTTTTTGATATCCTTGCAGAGAATACATTTGGTAAAAGACAGGACAAGGATTCTGATGTATTTGAACACATCTATGACTGTGACTTGCTGATCATTGATGATCTGGGTACAGAACTGCCGAATTCATTTACTGTATCCCAGTTGTTCATTTGTCTGAATGAACGCATATTAAGGCAGAAATCAACCATAATATCTACCAACCTTGCATTGGAGGATATAAAATCAATCTACTCGGAACGGACATTCTCACGAATCAGCAGTAATTATACAATTCTGCGTATTACCGGTGACGATATCCGTATCCAAAAAAAATTATTAAACCTGGGAGGTACTAATGATGTTACGCCGTAACGATCGTAATCTTGAGAATATACCGGTAGGAGCACTTGGACTGATCGCTCTTGACGGTTGTACAGAGATGGGAGCAAAAGTAAATGATTATCTCGTAAAATGGAGAAAGGAAGATGGACATATTCATAAGAACGATGTCGCTTTCATAGGCTATGAGAAAGACACTTACTTAATCGATGCAAAAGTTCCACGTTTTGGTTCAGGTGAAGCAAAAGGTATTATTAATGAATCCGTTCGTGGTAAAGATCTTTATCTTATGGTCGATGTATGTAACTACAACCTGACATATTCCCTGACAGGAAATATTAACCATATGTCCCCTGACGATCATTATCAGAACTTGAAACGTATTATTGCAGCAGTAGGTGGAAAAGGACGTCGTATTAACGTCATTATGCCATTCTTATATGAAAGCCGTCAGCACAAGAGAAGCAGTCGTGAATCTCTGGACTGCGCACTCGCTCTTCAGGAGCTTGTCCGCATGGGTGTTGACAATATCATCACATTTGATGCTCACGATCCTCGTGTACAGAATGCGATTCCATTAAACGGATTCGAAACAATCCGTCCGACATACCAGTTCGTCAAAGGTCTTCTCCGTACCTTCAAAGACCTTCAGATCGACAGCGATCACATGATGGCAATCAGCCCGGATGAAGGTGCTACAGGACGTGCAATTTATCTTGCCAACGTACTGAACCTTGATATGGGTATGTTCTACAAACGCCGTGACTTCTCACGTGTGGTAGACGGCCGTAACCCGATCGTTGCTCATGAGTTCCTTGGATCTTCCGTAGAAGGAAAAGATGTGATCATCCTTGATGACATGATTTCTTCCGGTGACAGTATGTTAGACGTCGCCCGCCAGTTAAAACAGCGCAAAGCAAAACGTATCTTCTGCGCTGCTACATTCGGTCTGTTCACAAACGGTCTGGAGAAATTCGACCAGGCATATGAAGAAGGTATCTTAGACGCTGTTCTGACTACCAACCTGATCTACCAGACACCTGAACTTCTGGAACGTCCATATTATATTAACTGTGATATGAGCAAATATATTGCCCTCGTGATCGACACTCTTAACCACGATGGTTCTATCAGCAGTATCCTGAATCCTATCGAAAGAATTCAGAATGTTGTCAATAAGTATAAAAATGGTGAAGAGATTTAATAGTATCTACAGGACCTGCCACCGGCAGCTCCTTACGAATGCACGTGATTAAAAAATGCTGCCGGGAATTTCCCGACAGCATTTTTTTAAAGTTCTATCTTGTGATAAACAAGTCCGGCTTCTTTCATCACCTGTTCTTCTCTCGTCTGACAGGTAAATATGATCACTTGTTTCTTATGTTCTTTCAACCATCTGAGTGTCTGAAGCATTCTCTCCTCATCATAATATGCAAATGCATCATCCAGTATCACCGGCATCTCTTCCTCACATAAAAGCTCTCCCACTGCCATACGGAGTGCCAGATAGACCTGTTCTACCGTTCCACGACTTACCTGTTCAATCTCTACTCTCTTTTCATCTGTCATAAGCGATACATGAAGTTTTTCATCTGTCACAAGCTTTTTATATTTTCCACCTGTGATCTCACAGATGAATGATGACGCTTTCTCATTCAGATCTCTTTTTAGATATCCCCGCATCTCCTCTGACAGCTGTTCCAGATGATCTGCCGCCATCTGGACCGCCTGGCGTTTCATCTCATATTCCCTGGAACGCTCATTAACTTCATCCAGTTCCGCGAGCTGTTCTCCCAGGTTGTCATACTGAATTCTCTTCTCTTTTAATTCCGCTGTAATATGCGATTTCTCCCAGCGTAACTTCTCTATCGGAACTTTCTCCTCTTCCTGCGTGATCTCTTCAAGGATAATCTCTGGCTCTGTTTTTACCTGTTTTTTTCCAACTTTCATCCGGTTCCATATATATAAGCCGAACGCAAGGAATAACACAATAGCGATCAGATAATTCCACGGTTTCGAGAACAAGATGACTGCAATCACAATAACCAGTGCAAACACCAGAAGCTCCATTGGATGAATCCTCCATTTTTCCGGACGAATCTCATCCATGACACCTTTTCCATGTTCTTCTTCCCTCTGGCGCTCTTTTTTCTTTTCTTCTTCCTTTTCCAGCCGATACGCAAGTTCTTCTTCTACACGTTCCAGTTCTTCTTCCAGATGATGTACATCACGCCAGACAAAAGATACTTCCTGCTCAAGTTTTTCACGTTTCTGCTGCTTTTGAGCCATTTCCATACGGATCTCATTTTCCAGGATCTTCTTCCTGCCCCTTAACTGTTCCAATGCACCGGCCAGGTCGATTTCTCCGTTTCCCGAGGTGTAATAGTTTGTCGCATAATTTTTCAGCTCTGCCACAATACTTTCCCCCATCTGTGCATTCCTCTGGCTCATGGAAACGGTATTATCGTAACGTTCTGCGTCCATCTCCCCAAGCAGCATCTGAAGATCTCCGTCTTCTACAGACAGTACTTCACCGTCCTCTTCACAGATCAGTTCCGCTTTTTTAGAATATTTATCAAAATTTCTTTCGATACGGAAATGTTTCTCTCCACTTTTGAACTTCAATATACCAGAATAGTAATTAGGATTTTCCCACGGTTCGTATATACTGAAAGTATCATTTTGCGCGGCCCGTCCTCTCCCTCTTTCTATTCCGAAAAGCATTCCCCTGATGAATGTATGGATTGTAGACTTTCCTGATTCGTTTTCCCCGTGAATCAGGTTGATCCCCTCATCCAGATCTATCTGCCGGTCATGGAATTTTCCAAAGTTTTTTAACAATAATTCATTAATCTGCATCTTTCGGTTCTATCCTCTTCTCGTCTCCATCAAAGCCTGCACTCCTTCACAGAGTGCCTGGTACTCCAGACTGTCGGCCGGATAGCCACTCAGGCTTTCAATATATTGTCCGAGAATGTTTCCTTTATTTTCATTTTTTAATTTTTCAAAGTCATATGCAGGCTTTGTGTGGTCTGTAATCTCCACCACATTACCGTATGGATCCATATGATCCAGCTCATACCAGATATCCGGATCTCGATAACCAGTCAGTGTAATCTTATACATGTTCTGCTTTCCCTGCTCTTCGATCATATCTGCAATCTTTTGCCTCAGTACATGGCCGGTCACAGATTTATCCACCTGTACCTCGCAGTGTCTGTATTCTCGCAGTGCATGTGGCACAAAACGGATCTGACAACCATTTCCGGTGATCTTTCCTTCGATATAACCATGAGCTCCTGTATCACCTACATCCGTCGGCTCCAGCGATCCGGCATATGCCATCCGGTTCTCCACCAGCATCTGCGGCTTGTGGATATGTCCAAATGCAGCATAATCATACCCAAGCGTCATGATCTGATTACTCTTGATCGGAATATGTTTCTCATCCCCGCCGTGTGCAAGCAAAATCTCATACTTCTGCCGTCCTTCCGGAACTGCATGATCATATAACGGCTCCAGAATTTCTCTGGAATGATAACTGCATCCATAGACAGCCGTCTGGATCCGGTCAAGTTCCACACAGCTCATTTCCTGCGAGCAGATCATGTGCACATGCGGTGCCCAGGTAAATGTTCGGTAATAAGAGTTTTTCCTGATATGATCATGATTACCGGCGATCATAACAACTTCTGTCTGCTCCAGCATCTCCAGTATGGAATTCATTTCTTTTAATTCTCTTAAAAGTGGCTGCCTGTGGAACAGGTCCCCCGCGATCAGCAACAAATCTGTCTTTTTCTGATTGCAGATTGTTATGATATCACGAAAGCTGTCCCAGAGCTCCTGTTCTCTATTTTGACTGTACGCGTTTCCCGCGTCCGGCTTTGCCCCTAAATGCAAGTCTGCGATGTGTATGAACTTCATCCTTGCTTCCTTCTTTCTGTTCTGTCTTTTCCTTCGATGGCAATGTCACGACAAACTGTGTCCGGTTGTCATCACTTTTTGCCAGGATTCTTCCTCCGTGCAGCTCCACGATCTGTTTGGCGATCGCAAGTCCCAGACCTGCGCCGCCAGTTCCTGTCGATCTGGAACCATCCACGCGATAGAATTTCTCGAATATCGTCTGAAGCATATCGCCCGGAATCTTATCACCTGCATTGGTAAATGTGATCTCGATGTCACCATCCTTCATTTTCGCTTCGATCCGGATCTCCGTATCTGCATAGCAGTAAGCAATTGCATTTCTTAAGATATTATCGAATACTCTTGCAAGCTTATCCGGATCTCCGTAGATCATCAGCTCTTCTTCTACATCCACTTCACAGGTCAGTTTCTTCTCCTGCAGGACTCCATACAGCTCGTCTGCCAGCTGTTCCAGCATCATCGTGAGATCAATCTCTACCGGTTCCAGTTCGATATTCTGAAGATTATATCTTGTAATATCAAAAAATTCATTGATCAGCTCTCCTAATCGGATGGATTTTTCCAATGCGATGTGAGTATATGCTTTTCGTTCTTCTTCCGGCATGTCGGGATGATCTTCGAGCATCGTAAGATACGCCACGATCGAAGTCAGCGGCGTCTTCAGATCATGCGCCAGAAAAAGCACCAGGTCGTTTTTCTTCTTTTCGCCTTCCGATGCCTCCAGCTCCTGCCGTTTTAATGTTGCTTTAATCTCATTCAAACGGATCTCTATTGGTTTTAATTCTGTGATCAGATGAATGGGATCTGTAGATTCCGATATAATATTTTCAATTCCATGATCGATCTGATCCAGATATTTTGTCATCTGAGAAAGTGCAACATAAAAAAACAGCGCAAAAAGGATCAGATAACCAACAATCATGAAAAATGTCTTGTTATCTCCGATCAGCTGCCAGTAAAGATGAACCGCCGTCTTTTCATTTATATTCAGAAATACCAGAACATCTACAAAAGTTCTGGCAAAACTGTCATTATAAATTCCATCGATCACAAATTTAAGCAGTACCCCCCCTACCAGAACGGTAAGCGCTGTGACCAGCACCGTCTGCAAGAGGATACTGAATTTTAATTTCCGATAATTATTCTTCAACCTTATAGCCCACTCCCCACACAGTCTTGATAAAATCAGACTTGCCTGTCGGTGCACTCATCTTCTCGCGGAGATGACGGATATGCACCATCACCGTGTTGTTACTGTTCTTATAATATTTCTCATGCCATACTTTCTC
>ERZ773116.3570-NODE-3570-length-11164-cov-4.191376_pt1 | contig 11164 bp, 14 predicted proteins | sample MGYA00580563_ERZ773116 | MGnify/ENA primary metagenome ERZ773116 (study PRJEB29015, sample SAMEA2737864) | human gut metagenome | biome: human gut; feature: human-associated habitat; material: faeces | place: China | collected 2012 ... | reverse complement strand
GCCTGTCGTTTCAGCAGGGCGAGATGCTCAATTCGCTGCAGGGCTGACAGTTCAGAAAGCGTGACGCTCACACCGTTATATTCAAATGATTCGGTTTTCAGGAACATCGCTGACTCTCCGGATTAACTGGCGGTGACGGTGATTTCTGCAACCGCAGCAAACTCACCATTACCGGATACGACCGGAATGTTGACCTTGCCTGCAGCAACACCTTTCACGGTGATGGTCATACCACTGACCGACACGGTGGCTTTTGTTTTATCCGCAGACACCGCACGGAAGCTCTTGTCGGTTGCGCCTTCCGGCTGGAATGCCACGGTCAGCGTGGTGCTCTGCCCTTTCACCACCGAAGTGCTGGCAGGCGTCACGGTCATGCCGGTTGCCGCTGTTACCGTGCTGCGATCTTCTGCCATCGACGGACGTCCCACATTGGTGACCTTCACCGTGCGGGTGATCACTTCCTTCGCCGTCACCGCCTTACCGATACTGCTGACCCAGCCACGGAACACATCGACCGTGCCGTTCGGGAAGCGGATTTTATAGGCACGGGTATCACCTTCATTAAACCACGCCAGCAGCGCCTGCTGCCCCTGCTCTCCGGGCATCCACGCCAGCGTGAAGCTGGTATCTCCGGCAGATTTCTGCCCCTGCCCGGTCGCAGTCCAGTCTGCATCTTCATCATCGAGATAGCTGTCGTCATAGGACTCAGCGGTCAGTTCGCCGGGCGTCAGGTCTTTAACTTTTGCCAGACGCGACCAGTCAACGTCTGAAAGCGGATTCGCATAAGGGTCACCGTTCCCCTTATAAACCCACAGGGTGGTCCCGGCACCTTTCACCGGCATTACAGGATTTGGTACAGGCATAGCGTCCTCACATTTCATAGGTAATGACATAAGTCAGATCGGCTGAACTCCACAGGCCCGCATCATCGTCGCGCCGGTAGTCATAGCCACTGGCCACCATACTGGTGATCAAATCTGACAGTGCCGGGATATCGCTCATCACCGGATAAATCCGGGACTCCATCCACGCATCCAGCTCTGAATCCGGCACCTGAGCAGGCAGGAAAACTTCAATATGCAGCTCCGCCTGCCAGGTATCGCTGTCCAGCTCTTCGCCCGTGTATTCAGCGCCGGTGAGATAAACGGCAATTGCCGGAAAATCTTCCTCATCAAAAACAGCGGGGCGACCATCAAAAAGCGTCGCCCCGGTGTCATGCTTCTCCAGTGCATCCAGTACGGCTGCACGGAGTTCAGTATGTTTCATCGCTTTATTACCATTCTCAGTTGATGCTGCAGCGCATAGCCCAGCTCTTTCGGAAGACGTTCACGCCGTATCCGTTCAATATTCTGTTTAAACGCCGTGGTCAGCGGCACCGCCATCGGGATTTTCACCACATCAATGGGGTAACGGTTTTTCCCGGCCACACGCTGCATGACATGCCACCGGCCATTTTTCAGTTGCTGAATAAACGCGCCGGGAATACGACGGTTTCCCACCACAAGCACGCTGCCGCCACCTTTCAGGGATGAACGCTGCCCCTTTTTACGACGCCTGCGGCGGGACAGGACAACCCGCGCATTACCCAGCTTGATTACGGGCAAATCCCCCCGGTTAACTTTGATTCTGGCCTGCGGATTTTTGACCGTGGCCCTTTTCAGCCTGGCCCTTTCCTTTACCAGTTTCCGGCGTACCTTTGTCTCACGGGCAACCTGTGACGCCGACTGCGATATCGCGGATGAAGCAACGCGGTTAATGGCCATTGCGGCGGCACCAGGCACCGCCGTTTTGCTGATACGGCTGAGGTTTTCAACGGCCTGCTCAAGACCTTTTATGGCCATACATCCCCCTTTCAGCGGCGACGGTTAACGGCAGGCGGCACGCCACGCCCAAGCCAGAGATGACAGCTTCCGCCATCATCCGGCGAAATCCGGTCTATCCAGAAGTTTTCCTCACCGATGGTCAGCGTGTCTCCACGCCGCAGCTGCCGCACCTCATCAGTCCGGACAAACAGGGACGGGCTGGAGCCTTCAACGCGCACGCCCTGTCCGGCATAGCTGATATTTTCAGGGTCATCAAAAACACCACGTATCACAGCACCGGACAGCTCACCGGATGTCATGGTGGCTGACGTTCCCATGTACCCGCGTATCGTTTCATCGGCGCGGGCAATGGCAGCATCGAACAGGTTATCGAAATCAGCCACAGCGCCTCCCGTTATTGCATTCTGGCCAGGCCGCGCTCTGTCATTTCGGCTGCCACACCGGCAGAGACACGAAACGCCGTTCCCGGCAGCACAAATGCCACAGGCTCATCCCGCGTGGCGTGAAGTGCATCAGTATGCAGCGTCACCAGTGCCACGACCGTGACCAGTTCAGCCGTATCCTGAATCACGGTATCCGGCTGCGCTGATACCACCTCATTTTCATGTCCGGTCAGCGCATTTTCCGGGCTGACAGATGTGTCCTGACCGGCAGCGTCATCCGTGTCATCAAGCTCCTCTTCCAGCTCTGCCACACGGAGCGCCAGTTCTTCTTTCGTCCCCGTCAGGCTGACATCACGGTTCAGTTGCTCACCCAGCACCTGAAGACGGGCAATCAGTTCATCTTTCGTCATGGACTCCTCCACAGAGAGAAAATGGCCCCGAAGGGCCATGATTACGCCAGTTGAACGGACACGAACTCATCAGGATCAGCCAGCAGCATCAGCGGTGCTGACTGAATCATGGTGAACTCACGCGCCGGATCGCCGGTGGTCACCCAGTTTTTCGGGTAGCGGGCAGAGGCGTTAATACCTTCGCGCTGTGCGTCCGCATCCTGAATGCAGCCATAGGTGCGCAGACCGCGTGCCTGAGTGTTCCCCAGCACCATCGTGTTGTCCGGCAGGAAGTTCTTTTTGACGCCGTTTTCCACGTACTGTCCGGAATACACGACGATCGCCGTATCGCCATACATCCCCTTATAGGACACCGCTTCGCCCAGGTCTTTTACCGCTGTCTCCAGCTCGGAATGAGAGCCGCGACGGGTATCCAGCTTCTCCTTGACGGCTTTGAAGGAACGGAACAGCGCCCAGCCTTTCGGATCAAACACGATGATATTCACCACGCCGCTGGCGTTCAGCGCGTAGGCTTCGATATCGTCGGTCGGGTCATACGTGGACTTGTCACGCTTGCTCCACTCCGTGCCGCCGGACTGCGTGATGTTATTCGCCGCACTGCGGCCCATATCCACCTCAACCGGATCGAAGGCTTCACCGGTCATGGTGTATTTGCCCTTAAGCACGGCAGAAACTGCCTGCATCTCTTCGACCTGAGCAATGGCCAGCTCTTCGTCACGCATGTTCTGCAGGATGATGCGACGGCGGCGGTAAGCCGGGTCCGCCAGATTCTGCGGATCTTCATCCGGCAGGCGACGCAGGGTCATCTGCGGATTCACTTCATGCTTCGGCTTGACATATCCCGGCGTAAATTCAGAGGTGGAGCCGCCACGGGAACGGATAACCTCACCGGAAACAATCGGCGAAACGTACAGCGCCATGTTTACCAGTCCCGGAATTTGTGAGAGATAGACTTTCTCCGTGGTGAAGGGATAGCTCTCACGGAAAAAGAGACGCAGAAACAGCGGATCAAACTTAAATTTCTGCTCATTTGCCGCCAGCAGCTGGGCGGTTGTGTACATCGACATAAAAAAATCCCGTAAAAAAAGCCGCACAGGCGGCCTTTAGTGATGAAGGGTAAAGTTAAACGATGCTGATTGCCGTTCCGGCAAACGCGGTCCGTTTTTTCGTCTCGTCGCTGGCAGCCTCCGGCCAGAGCACATCCTCATAACGGAACGTGCCGGACTTGTAGAACGTCAGTGTGGTGCTGGTCTGGTCAGCAGCAACTGCAAGAATGCCAACGGCAGCACCGTCGGTGGTGCCATCCCACGCAACCAGCTTACGGGTGGAGGTGTCCAGCATCAGCGGGGTCATTGCAGGCGCTTTCGCACTCAATCCGCCGGGCGCGGTTGCGGTATGAGCCGGGTCACTGTTGCCCAGCGGCTGGTAATGGGTAAAGGTTTCTTTGCTCGTCATAAACATCCCTTACACTGGTGTGTTCAGCAAATCGTTAACGGCATCAGATGCCGGGTTACCTGCAGCCAGCGGTGCCGGTGCCCCCTGCATCAGACGATCCAGCGCAGTGTCACTGCGCGCCTGTGCACTCTGTGGTGCTGCGGCCAGAATGCGGCGGGCCGTTTCCACGGTCATACCGGGGGTTTCGGCCAGCACGCGTGCCTGTTCTTCGCGTCCGTGAGCCTCCTCACAGTTGAGGATCCCCATAATGCGACTGTTTTCTGCCGCAACCGCTGCGGTGATCTGCGCGTTCACGTCCGGCTGCGCCGCGCTGGCGTTCTCGCCCTCCGTCGCTTGCACCACGCCAGTAACGTCAGCCTGCGAAGCAGTGGCTGAAACAGTTGTTGATTGAGTCTCTTTGGTCATTCGCCCTCCTGAGAGACGGGATTTACGTGCATCCAGTGCATCACGCATAACGGTGATCGCATCGGTGCTGTTGACAAGTTCATCAGCCAGTCCGGCATCAATGGCCTCCTGACCGCTGTACACTGCAGCCTCGGTATCCAGCACAGCCTGCACGGACAGGCCGGTATATGCCGACACCTTCTGTGCAAACATCCGGCGGGTTGCATCCATCCGGGACTGCAATGTTTCCCGGACATCATCCGGTAGATGGCTGTAGGGGTTGCCATCCACCTTATGGCTGCCGCTGTAAATCAGCGTGATTTCCACGCCCTGTTTCTCCAGTGCAGCGCCGTAATTACTGTGAGCCATCATGACGCCGATGGAGCCTGTCCGGGCGGTCTGCGTGACCAGACGCCGGGAGGCGGCACTGGCAAGCAGCTGACCTGCACTGCAGTTCATGTCGTTGGCCAGCGCCCATACCGGTTTTATGTCACGCACACGGGCGATGATGTCAGCGCAGTCAAATGCCCCCGCCACCATCCCGCCGGGCGTGTCCATATCGAGCAGAATGCCGTCCACCATCGGATCGCTGGCAGCCTGTTGCAGACGGGCGATAATGCCGTTGTAACCGGTCATCCCCGAGTACGGCTGCAGCGCCCGCGTCCGGCTGACCAGCGTGCCGGACACCGGCAGCACGGCGATGCCGTTCATGACCTGATAACTGCGGGCCTGTCGTGGTCCGTCATCATCACCGGATAACGCCAGCGCCGCGGGTGCCTCTCCGGCAGTCAGGCTGTCGCCGGACACCGCATCCGTCAGGCGGCTGATCCCAAGCTGGCCTGCAAGCGCACAAAAGAAAACCCGCGCATAGGCGGGTTCAAGCATCAGCGGCTCATTAAAGGCCATACTGGCAATATGCGGGAGATTACGCAGCTCTGCTGTCACTCTTCTCCTCCTCTGTTGATTGTCGCAGCCCGGATTCAAATGCCGCAGCCGCCCAGGCGGGCGGTTTAAGACCAGCTGCGCGGCGCTCCATCGTTTCACGGACCTGCTGGGCAAAAATTTCCTGATAGTCGTCACCGCGTTTCGCGCACTCTTTCTCGTAGGTGCTCAGTCCGGCTTCTATCAGCATCACCGCTTCCTGAACTTCTTTCAGACCATCGATGGCCATACGACCGGAGCCTATCCAGTCGCAGTTCCCCCAGGCACTGCGGGCTTCCTGAAAACTGAAGCGCGCTTTTGAAGGTAACGTCACCACGCGGCGAACGATGGCCTCTTCCAGCCAGCACAGAAACATCTGGCTCGCCTGACGGGATGCGACGAATTTTCGCCGCCCCATAAAGTACGCCCACGACTCGTTCGCACTGGCCCGTGCCGTGGAGTAGCTCATCTGGGCGTAATTCCGGGAAAGCTGCTCATACGAGACACCCAGCCCGGCAGCGATATACCGCAACAGTGACTGCTCAAACACGGAGTAGCCGTTATCCGTGTCCTGAGCCGTCTGCAGGTTCAGTGAGTCACCCGGCATCAGGTGCGGTACTTTTGCGCCTCCCAGCCGGACCGGCGCTGCGGCGTAATACGCGGCAATTTCACCAATCCAGCCGGTCAGCCTTTCCCGCTGCTCCTGACTGTTCGCGCCCAGAATAAAATCCATCGCTGACTGCGTATCCAGCTCACTCTCAATGGTGGCGGCATACATCGCCTTCACAATGGCGCTCTGCAGCTGCGTGTTCTGCAGCGTGTCGAGCATCTTCATCTGCTCCATCACGCTGTAAAACACATTTGCACCGCGGGTCTGCCCGTCCTCCACGGGTTCAAAAACGTGAATGAACGAGGCGCGCCCGCCGGGTAACTCACGGGGTATCCATGTCCATTTCTGCGGCATCCAGCCAGGATAGCCGTCCTCGCTGACGTAATATCCCAGCGCCGCGCCGCTGTCATTAATCTGCACACCGGCACGGCAGTTCCGGCTGTCGCCGGTATTGTTCGGGTTGCTGATGCGCTTCGGGCTGACCATCCGGAACTGTGTCCGGAACAGCCGCGACGAACTGGTATCCCAGGTGGCCTGAACGAACAGTTCACCGTTAAAGGCGTGCATGGCCACACCTTCCCGAATCATCATGGTAAACGTGCGTTTTCGCTCAACGTCAATGCAGCAACAGTCGTCCTCGGCAAACTCTTTCCATGCCGCTTCAACCTCGCGGGAAAAGGCACGGGCGTCTTCCTCCCCGATGCCCAGATAGCGCCAGCTTGGGCGATGACTGAGCCGGAAAAAAGACCCGACGATATGATCCTGATGCAGCTGGATGGCGTTGGCGGCATAGCCGTTATTGCGTACCAGATCGTCTGCGCGGGCATTGCCACGGGTAAAGTTGGGCAGCAGGGCTGCATCCACACTTTCACCCGGTGGGTTCCACGCCCGCAACTGCCCACCAAATCCGCTGCCACCGCCGTGATAACCGGCATATTCACGCAGCGATGTCATGCCGTCCGGCCCCAGAAGGGTGGGAATGGTGGGCGTTTTCATACATAAAATCCTGCAGGTCCCCTGCGTCGCTGTGTCATGCCGGTCTGCACTTCCAGCTCCGCAATGTATTTTTTCAGGTCAGACACGGAAGTGGCCGTAAACTCCACTCGCCGTCCGTCTTTCTGTACCGTTGCCACCCGTTTACCTGTCATCAGGTCATGCAGTGCCGCACGGGCAGCGGCAAGTTCTTCCTGTCGCGTCATTCATCCTCTCCGGATAAGGCACGGGCGTAATCTGCCAGTGTTTTCTTGTTGGTTGCTGCACCATCCTCTTCCTGCAGGCTCGCCAGCAGTGCACTGAGATCCAGCTGCCAGCGGGAAATACTGATGCGCAGCGCCGCCAGCGCATAAACGAAGCAGTCGAGCGCCTCATTGCGTCGCTTTTTGCTGTCCCACAGTATTTTTTTCCTGCCATCCACCCATTTTTCGACCTGCTCTTCAGCAGTCAGCTGCTGCGCTTCGGTCAGATCAAAAATATCCGGGTTATTCGGGAAGTGAACGGCACCGGGAAGCGGTTCATCCCCTTCCGGCGTCAGTGTGAAGCGGTTATAAATCTGCTCTTTCGCGGTATCCGTACCGATTTCGGTAAGGTAAACCCCGTTTTTGTTTCGCTTACGAGGCATGCTGGCCACCGGCTTACCGTAGACGGATGCCCCTTTAATGGGGATCACCCGGAACAGCCCATGCTTTTTCGAGCGTTCATACACAATGGTCGGGTCAATCCCGCCAGTATCCCAGCAGATACGGGATACCGACATTTCTGCACCATTCCGGCGGGTATAGGTTTTATTGATGGCCTCATCCACACGCAGCAGCGTCTGTTCATCGTCGTGGCGGCCCATAATAATCTGCCGGTCAATCAGCCAGCTTTCCTCACCCGGCCCCCATCCCCATACGCGCATTTCGTAGCGGTCCAGCTGGGAGTCGATACCGGCAGTCAGGTAAGCCACACGGTCAGGAACGGGCGCTGAATAATGCTCTTTCCGCTCTGCCATCACTTCAGCATCCGGACGTTCGCCAATTTTCGCCTCCCACGTCTCACCGAGCGTGGTGTTCACGAAGGTTTTACGTTTTCCCGTATCCCCTTTCGTCTTCATCCAGTCTTTGACAATCTGCACCCAGGTGGTGAACGGGCTGTACGCCGTCCAGATGTGAAAGGTCACGCTGTCAGGCGGTTCAATCTCTTCACCGGATGACGAAAACCAGAGAATGCCATCACGGGTCCAGATCCCGGTCTTTTCGCAGATATAACGGGCATCAGTGAAGTCCAGCTCCTGCTGGCGGATGACGCAGGCATTATGTTCGCAGAGATAAAACACGCTGGAGGGATCATCCGGCGTCCATTTGAGGCCAAACGGCGTCTCTTTATCGCCAAATTTAAGGTACTGCTCCTCCCCGCAGTGCGGGCAGGCAACATGAAAACGCATAAAATGCGGGGATTCACTGGCTGCACGCTCAATCTGACAGGTGCCTCTCACTTTGGGCGTGGAGCCACGGATGGACTTTGGCCAGACCGAGCCTTCAATACGCTTGTCACCCAGGAACGTCGGAGAGCCTTCCTGTTCAATATCATCATCAAAGGCAGCAAGTTCATCATAACCCGCCACATCCACCGACTTTTCACGGTAGTTTTTTGCCGCTTTACCGCCCAGGCACCAGAAGCCACGCCCATTAGTGAAACGCTTCATGGTGAGCGTGTTATCCCGGTGCTTTTTGCCATACCACGGGGCCAGCGCCAGCAGCGACGGAATATCACGAATAGTCGGCTCAACGTGGGTTTTCATAAAGTTCTCGGCATCACCATCCGTCGGCAACCAGATAAGGGTGTTGCGCTGCTTATGCTCTATGAAGTAGGCATAAACACCCAGCAGCATTTTGGAATAACCGACACGGGCAGACTTCACCACATTCACCTCACGGATGTAGTCGCTGCCCATCGCATTCATGATGGCCCGCTGAAAGGGCAGTGTTTCCCAGCGCCCTTCCTGGTATGCGGATTCTTTCGGGAGATAGTAATTAGCATCCGCCCATTCAACGGCGGTCTGTGGCTCCGGCCTGAACAGTGAGCGAAGCCCGGCGCGGACAAAATGCCGCAGCCTGTTAACCTGACTGTTCGATATATTCACTCAGCAACCCCGGTATCAGTTCATCCAGCGCGGCTGCTTTGTTCATGGCTTTGATGATATCCCGTTTCAGGAAATCAACATGTCGGTTTTCCAGTTCCGGAAAACGCCGCTGCACCGACAGGGGGATCCCGTCGAGAATACTGGCAATTTCACCTGCGATCCGCGACAGCACGAAAGTACAGAATGCGGTTTCCACCACTTCAGCGGAGTCTCTGGCATTTTTCAGCTCCTGTGCGTCGGCCTGCGCACGCGTAAGTCGATGGCGTTCGTACTCAATAGTCCCTGGCTGGAGATCTGTCTCGCTGGCCTGCCGCAGTTCTTCAACTTCCCGGCGCAGCTTTTCGTTCTCAATTTCAGCATCCCTTTCGGCATACCATCTTATAACGGCGGCAGAGTCATAAAGCACCTCATTACCCTTGCCACCGCCTCGCAGAACGGGCATTCCCTGTTCCTGCCAGTTCTGAATGGTACGGATACTCGCACCGAAAATGTCAGCCAGCTGCTTTTTGTTGACTTCCATTGTTCATTCCACGGCCAAAAACAGAGAAAGGAAACGACAGAGGCCCAAAAGCTCGTTTTCAGCACCTGTCGTTTCCTTTCTTTTCAGGGGGTATTTTAAATAAAAACATTAAGTTACGACGAAGAAGAACGGAAATGCCTTAAACCGGAAAATTTTCATAAATAGCGAAAACCCGCGAGGTCGCCGCCCCGTAACCTGTCGGATCGCCGGAAAGGACCCGCAAAATGATAATAATTATCATCTGCATGTCACAACGTGCATCTACGCCATCAAACCACGTCAAATAATCAATTATGACGCAGATATCGTATTAATTGATCTGCATCAACTTAACGTAAAAACAACTTCAGACAATACAAATCAGCGACACTGAATACGGGACAACCTCATGTCAACGAAGAACAGAACCCGCAGAACAACAACCCGCAACATCCGCTTTCCTAACCAAATGATTGAACAAATTAACATCGCTCTTGAGCAAAAAGGGTCCGGGAATTTCTCAGCCTGGGTCATTGAAGCCTGCCGCCGGAGACTGTGCTCAGAAAAAAGAGTTTCTTCTGAAGCAAACAAAGAAAAGAGTGACATTACTGAATTGCTCAGAAAACAGGTCAGACCAGATTGAAGCAATTTAGATAATCGTGCAGACTACGCCCCCTCATATCACATGGAAGGTTTATCTATGGATCAGGTAGTCATTTTTAAACAAATATTTGATAAAGTTCGAAACGATTTAAACTATCAATGGTTTTATTCTGAGCTAAAACGTCACAATGTCTCACATTACATTTACTATTTAGCCACAGAGAATGTTCATATTGTATTAAAAAATGATAATACAGTGTTATTAAAGGGCCTAAAAAACATTGTGTCTGTCAAATTTTCAAAGGATAGGCATCTTATAGAAACGACCTCTAATAAGCTGAAATCCAGAGAGATCACATTTCAGGAATACAGAAGAAACCTTGCTAAAGCAGGAGTTTTTCGGTGGGTTACAAATATCCACGAACAAAAAAGATATTACTATACCTTTGATAATTCATTACTATTTACTGAAAGCATCCAGAAAACTACACAGATCTTACCACGCTAAACCATAACGTCCGGCTTCTCTCACTCCTGAGCCGGACTGCATTGGTTTAATAAAAACCATCAACAATTGTGATTTAGATATTCGGAACCATTCAAATATAACAAAACCCCGTAAAAACGAGGTTTATGGATAAATTTTATTATTGAATACATCAGATTAAATTAATCTTGACATCATAGCTTTCAAGACCCGTCATTTTTTCCCGTGCGGTAAACTGAATACTGGTAACTTCTTTCCCGGTCTTTTTCTTAAGTTCAATAATTTTTTTTGTTATATATTCAGAAATATCTGCTTCTGCTTTTGTTTTTAAGTTTTCAATATTCATCATTTCCTCTTTTAGTCTGTTATGACTTTCCAGTTACACAGTAAGTCGATTATATGGTGCAAACGTGTAAAAGATAAGATGAAACATCGCAATAATCAACATACGATAGTCTAAATTTTACA
>ERZ773116.3569-NODE-3569-length-11165-cov-2.756256_pt1 | contig 11165 bp, 10 predicted proteins | sample MGYA00580563_ERZ773116 | MGnify/ENA primary metagenome ERZ773116 (study PRJEB29015, sample SAMEA2737864) | human gut metagenome | biome: human gut; feature: human-associated habitat; material: faeces | place: China | collected 2012 ... | reverse complement strand
TAAACGATGGAGAAGAGGCTGTCCGGGAGTTTCACTCCTTCCAGCCGAACCTGATTCTGCTCGACCTGATGCTGCCCGGCATGGACGGCTACCAGGTCTGCCGCGAAATCCGGCACGATTCCGATGTTCCGATCATCATGCTCTCGGCAAAGGGCGAGGTGTTCGACAAAGTCCTCGGCCTGGAGCTCGGCGCGGATGACTACATCATCAAACCATTTGATTCCAAGGAGCTCGTTGCCCGTGTGAAAGCAGTGCTGCGGAGATTTCAGCCATCACGCACGATCCCGGTGTCCGCGACCGCAGGAAAATGTGTCGAGTACCCGGATCTTATCATCAACCAGACGAACTATTCCGTCATTTACCAGGGCCGCACCGTCGATATGCCGCCGAAGGAACTGGAGCTTCTCTACTTTTTAGCATCTTCACCGAATCATGTATTCACCAGAGAACAGCTTTTGGATCAGATCTGGGGCTATGAATACATTGGGGACACCCGCACCGTAGATGTCCACATCCGCCGCCTCCGCGAAAAAATTGAAACCAACCCCAGCGAACCCCGCTACGTCCACACCAAATGGGGAGTGGGGTACTTTTTCCGCGTATAAGCAGAACCGGACTACGGATGAAAAATGGCGAACTTTCTGCTTGCAGAAAAGTTCGCCGGTTTTCAGACGGTAACCCGGCGAGCAACGCGAACCGGGCTTTTGCGAAGCAAAAGGTCCGGTTTCCCGTCGGCAGCGTCCCGGACGCCAGCCCCATCCTTTTACACCCCTTCCCCCGGAGGCATCCATGAACACAAGCAGCAAAATCCCCGGATTATTCCGGCGGCTCACTTATAAAATTCCGATCTTCCGCAGCCTGAAGGCCTACATTTTCCTCCTGATGCTGATCATCGGAATCGTGCCCAGCGACATCATGCGACTGGGCATTCTGAATAATTACGAAGAACGTGCGGTGAATCTGCGCGGCTCGGACGTCGCGTCCCAGTACCGGATTATCGCAAACCACCTGGTCAATTACAACTACCTGCAAAATCCAACCTCCGATGTCGTCAATGCCGAGCTGGAGCAGATGTCCAACCTGTATGACGGCCGTGTGCTGATTATCAACAGCAATTTCCGCATTGTGAAAGACACCTACGCCATGAGCGAGGGCAAAACCATGATTTCCGAGGAAGTGATCAAGTGCTTCCGCGGGGAAAGTACGACCCGCTACGACAAGACGAACGGCTATATCGAGATGACGGTTCCGATTACGGAGACGGTAGACGGGGAAAACGGGCAGACGAGCATCGTGCACGGCGTGATTCTGGCCAGTGCATCGACGGACAGCATTGCGACGACGCTGGACATCCTGAGCCGGAAAGCCCTGATTCTGGAAATCGTGATGGGAATTATCATTATCGGCATCGTCTTTTTCTTCTCGCACATCCTGATTATGCCCTTTAAGCGCGTAACCCAGGCGATCAGTGAGGTCAAGGACGGTTTCACGGACGAGCCGATTTCCGTACCGGATTATCTGGAAACCGAGCATATCGTGGATGCCTTCAACCAGCTGCTGGGCAGAATGAAGGTCATCAACGATTCCAGGCAGGAATTCGTATCGAATGTCTCTCACGAGCTGAAAACGCCCATGACCTCGATCAAGGTGCTGGCGGATTCCCTGAATCAGCAGCCGGACGTGCCGGTGGAGCTGTATCAGGAGTTTATGCAGGACATTACGGAGGAAATCGAGCGGGAAAATAAAATCATCAACGACCTGCTTTCCCTTGTAAAAATGGACAAAACCGAAGGCTCAATGGACATTTCCGCAGTGGATATCAACGAGCTGTTGGAAACGACGCTAAAGCGCCTGCGTCCCATCGCCCGTAAACGGGACATCGAGGTGGTTCTGGAAAGCCTGCGCCCGGTTACGGCAGAGGTGGATGAGGTCAAAATGTCTCAGATTTTCACGAACCTTGTGGAAAATGCGATTAAATACAATAAAGAACACGGCTGGGTCAAGGTGCTTCTGGATGCGGATCATCAGTTTTTCACGGTAGAGGTTTCCGACTCCGGCATCGGTATCCCGGAGGAGGATTACGAGCATATTTATGAACGTTTTTACAGAGTAGATAAATCGCATTCCCGTGAAATCGGCGGCACCGGCCTTGGACTTGCCATCACCAGAAATGCGATCCTGCTGCACCGCGGTTCGATCAAAGTGAGCAGCGTGGAAGGACAGGGCACGACCTTTACGGTGAAAATCCCCTTGTCCTACATCAAGTGATTTCAGAAAATTTGGAGAAGACTATGTCAGAGATCAGAAAAATGCGGGCGGTTGCGCTGCTTTTGGGCTGTCTGCTGTTGACCGGAATGTTTGCCGGGTGCGGGAAGAAAGAAGAGACGCCTGCAAATACGGTCAGCGTTTATTATATCAATAAAGAAGAAACGAAAATCACGGCAGTGGAAAAAGCGCCGGAGGGCGACACCCTTTCCGAACAGGCGGAATGGGGTATTTCCCAGCTGAAGGAAAATCCGGTAGAGCTGTCTTTGCGCTCACCGATCAGCGGTTTTACGATCAACAGCTGGAATGTCAAAGACGATCAGCTGGTGCTGGACATGAGTGTGGAATATAAAAAGCTGTCTCCATCCTCAGAAGTGCTGGTTCGGGCTGCAATTGTGCGCACGATGACGCAGCTGGAGGGAATTTCCTATGTTTCGGTGACGGTCGGTGGAGAAGCACTGACGGACAGCCTCGGCAACGTGGTCGGCCCTATGACGGCAGATCTGTTTATCGACAACGCCGGAAATGAAATCAATGCATACGAAAAAACGCGCCTGCTTCTTTATTTTACCAATGAAGACGGCGAGCGCCTGATCGGTGTCCAGACAAAACCGGTTGTATACAGCAGCAACATTTCCATGGAAAAGCTGGTGGTAGAACGGCTGATTGCCGGACCGGATGCAGAAAACGAAGAGCTTTATCCGGTCATCAACCCTGCGACAAAGGTGCTGGGCGTGACGGTAAAGGATGGAACATGTTATGTAAACCTGGATAACGGTTTCCTGACACAGACCTATAATGTTTCCGCAGAGGTTCAGATCTATTCCATTGTCAACTCTCTGGTAGAATTGTCGAACATCAACAAGGTGCAGATTGCGGTAAACGGGAATACAGATATGATTTTCCGGGAAAAAATTTCACTGTCTAACGTGTTTGACCGGAACCTTGATCTGGTTTACGAAACGGAGGAATTACAATCATAAAAAATTGCAGAAGACCGCTGTGCGCGGCAATCCTGATTTTTCTGACCCTCTATCTGGCAGCGCGTCTGCTGCCGGAGTGGGCGGGAACGGACGCTGGCACAGACACGTCAGAGAAAGCACCCATTGGCGGGCGCACCTCGCTTACACAGCTTGACACCTGGCTGGAAGCCATGGATGGCGAAACCCTGTGCCTGACGGGCAAAGTCACAGACTGCTGGCAGCCTGTAGATGGAGCGCAGGAAAACGCCAGCTTTTATTTAAAAGACCTTTCTATCGAGGCAGATGCCTCATCTTTTGTTTTTTCAGGGGATTCGGCGGAAACGACCGATAACCTGTCACAGATATCCGGTTCGGCAGATGCGGACCAGATGTCAGTCCTTATTTCTTCTCAGAAAACAATCTCACAAATCAATGAAATGCAGGAAATATTCGGGAAAAACGCGAGTGCGCTGTGCTATTTGCAGGAAGACGAAGCGCTGCCAAGAGCAGGCAGCTATGTTCGGGTTTTCGGTGAAGTGTCGCCATTTTTGCAGGCAACGAATCCTGGAGAATTCGACGCAGCAGCCTATTATCGGAGAAAAGACTGCCTGTTTGCGCTGAGAAAAACAAAAATTACCGCTCAGACGAAAACCTATGGACGGCTGGAAGAATTTCTTTCACAGCTGCGCTATGAATCGGAGGTATTGTTCCGGAAGCTGCTGGGGGAAAAGAACGGTGCGACCGCATCCGCCATGGTGCTCGGACGGAAAAAAGGAATGGACAGCGAAGTAAAAGCGCTATACCAGGGCGCAGGAATCAGCCATCTGCTGGCAATCTCCGGACTGCACCTGTCCCTGATCGGCGCAGGACTGTTCGGACTTTTGAAAAAAGTACGGCTTCCGGTTGCTTTGAGCGCCGGAATTTCCACATGGATTCTGATTGTATACGCGCAGCTGACCGGAATGGGCATTTCTACCCGGCGCGCCCTTGTCATGTTTTTGCTGTTTTTGGCGGCGGGACTGCTCAAGCGCACGCCCGATCTGCCAACCTCCCTTGCGGTGGCGGCGTTGCTTCTGCTTGTGCCCAAGCCACAGCGGATTCTGGATGCAGGCTTCCAGCTTTCGTTTTCGGCAGTGATCGGGATTGCGGTAATGATTCCGGTTTTGCAGGATGGTTGGGAGGGAGCAGCACCCTCACTGCGAGTCGCCAATCGAGTCACCGATGGAGTTGCCGGGTGGAATATTGCCTGGGCTGTCATCGCCCGGGCCTGCCGTCTCCTCCGCAAAAATATCCTTGCCGGTCTGGGCATTACCATGACGATGCTGCCGTTTCTGCTGATTCATTTTTATGAATGGAGTCCGTGGTCGGTGCTGCTGAATCTGGCAGTCATTCCGCTGATGGGAATCTTGCTGCCGTGCCTGATCGGACTGCAGCTGGTCGCCCGTCTGACTGCGCTTGCCCACTGCCTGGAGCTTCCCCAGCACCTTCTTTGCACCGCCATCGAAGCGATTTTTTCCTGCTATGAGCAGCTGTGCCGGTTCACAACGGCGCTTCCGGGCAGTATCCTGCACACCGGATATCCGACCTGGCAGGCACTGGCCGTGTATACAATCGGACTGATCGCTTTGGCTGTGTCAGGCAAAAAACTCCGTCCGCACCTCCGGCTTGCAGCAGCTGTGTGTCTGATGGGGATTTTTCTGATCCGCCTGCCGGGCGAACTGAACGTCACGATGCTGGACGTCGGGCAGGGAGAGTGCGTTGGAATCGAAACCCGGGAGCATCATGTATATCTGGTGGATGCCGGAAGTACGTCGAAGAAAAAGACCGGACAGTACCAGATTATTCCATGGCTGAAATATATCGGGACGCAGAGCGTGGAAGGAATTTTCATCACGCACTGGGACGAAGACCACATCAGCGCGGTAGGGGAGCTGTTGGAGTGGTCGAAAAGCAGTCGGGTCAAAATCCGGCGCATTTTTCTGCCGGATGTGGCGCTGAAGGATGAAGTGCTGGAAACGCTGCTGCAGCAGATCGAAGAGGCGAACGTCTCCGTGGAATACCTTTCTGCGGGAGAGCACATGACCGATGGCGCGCTGCAGATCTCCTGCCTGCACCCCTATGCGAAAAAAGTGCCGGAGGATCGCAACGATTCGTCGCTGGTGCTGCGCCTGTCACAGGGCGATTTTCAGATGCTGCTGACCGGAGATCTGGAAAAGAGCGGCGAAGACTGGCTGGTGGAACAGGCGCGACCCGCTACGCAAAATCCCCTCCGCTGCACCATCCTCGATGCCGGGCACCATGGCGCCTCCAATGCAACGGGAGAAGCACTGCTGGATTTGGCACAGCCGGGTGTGGTTCTGATTTCCTGTGGCAAAAACAACCGGTACGGGCATCCAGCGCCGGAAACGCTGCAACGCCTGGAAGAGCGGGGAATCCGCTGGTATTCCACGGCGGAGGTCGGGGCGATACAGGTGCAGGTCGGAAAGAAAAAAGTGAAAATAAAACAATACATACAGAACTGAAAATACGAAAAAACGTTTGTATGATAAAAGAGAAAAAAACCTGCGAAAAAGCAAAACCAACCATAAAACAAACAGAATTGCACGGTTGAACGAACAATAAAAATGAAAAACAAAAATGAACGATATAACAATATAAAAATGGTTAAAATTTGATCGGGGGGGGGTAAAAGCCGGAAAATAGCGGGGAAAACAGAGAATATTCAGGCGAACAGGATTCCAGGGAAAACATGCCAATTGAAAAGGAAAGAATCCGAAGTACGAGATACGAGAGGAGGTTTTCTATCAAATTTTAACACTTTTCATAGAAATTGAATCAAAATGCCATAAATATTTGCCACGTTGTCTGCTTGCAAAGAAACCCTTAGATGGTATAATGAATTAGTCGGCAAGAAGTTTGGAATTTCGACAAAAAACGTAACTGCAGGAGTAGAACTACGTTAGGATGAACAAGAAGAAACAGGTGGGGGCAGGATGAAGAGAAAGCAGGAGAAGCCGGCATATGACCGGATAGCTGCCGGAGAGCGGCTGCGCTGTCGGAGGCTTGAGCTCGGCTGGAGCAGAGAGCTGGTGGCAGAGCGGCTCGGTGTCGTCAACAAATATTATGCGGATATCGAGCGGGGAACCTGCGGCATGAGTGTGGAAACACTGATTAACCTATCCCGCTTGTATGGAGTGAGTCTGGATACGCTGATTTACGGTGAGAAAGAGAAACAATCCCCGGTAAGTCAGGGAGAACAGTTGATGCGGGGACTCGACAGGATGCCTCAGGTTGTACAGGATTACTGCCTGCGGATGCTGTGGCTGTTTGCCGACGGGCTTCGGGCAGCACAGGAGGAAACGGCAGAATACGAGACCGTAAAAAGCAGTTCGGACAGCGAAGAAAACTCCGGAAGCGAGGACTGAGATGCCGGAAAAGAAAAATCAGTACATAGATATTCACTGTCATATTTTGCCGGAGGTGGATGACGGCGCGAGAAATCTGGAAGAGAGCCTGGCGATGCTGCGCCAGGAGGTAAAACAGGGCATGGAGGCCGTTATCCTGACTCCGCACCAGAAACCCAACAGACCCAGCATTACCGCTGCTTCTGTATTGGAACGGACACAGAAGCTGCAGCAGGCTGCGACAGAAAACGGAATTGACATCAGACTTTACAGCGGCGGTGAGATTTTCTGCTGCATGGACACCATAGAGCTGTTAAAACAGGGCAAGGCGGGAACCCTCGCCGGATCGGATTATATTCTGACAGAATTTTCGCCGGAGGAAGAATGGGCATACATCCGGAACTGCCTGTATGAACTGCTTTGCGAGGGCTACCGCCCGATTGTCGCCCACACCGAGCGCTATCGGAACGTTGTAAAGGATTTCAACCGGGTCGAAGAATTAAAGGATATGGGGTGCCGGATCCAGATCAACGCAGGAGAACTGCCGGGACTGCTGGGCGGACAGCTAAAGCGCACTGCACGGAGCCTGGTAAAAGAAGAGCTTGCAGATCTTATGGGAACGGATGCCCACAGAGCAGAGGGAGAGAGGTCTGTATCCATGGCGGAAGGAGCCGCGTGGCTGCAAAGACACTGCAGCCCGGAATATGCGGCTCGTCTGCTCTACAAAAACGCAACACACATTCTGGATAATACAGATATGGAAGACATCGAATAAAAAAGGGGAACGAGACATGGAAAATCAAAACCAGAGAAATAACGAGGAAACCGAAATCGATCTGGTAGAACTTTTTTGGGTACTCTGGAGAAAACTTCCACTGATGATTGCAGTGGGACTGTTTACAGCGCTTCTGGCCTTTGGGGGAAGCAAATTTCTGATGACGCCTACGTATCAGTCTGATCTATGTCCTGAACAAACAGGACAACAGCAACACAAATGTAACCTACAGCGACCTGCAGGCAGGCACGCAGCTGGTTAAGGACTATTCGGAGCTGATCAAAAGCCGTTTTGTACTGGAAGCGGTGATCGAGCAGCTGGGTCTGCCCCTAAGTTATGAGAAGTTAAGCCGTAAGGTTACCGTGAGCACACCCGCAGACACCCGAGTGATCTCCATTGCGGTGACGAACAGCAATCCGGTTATGGCAATGAAAATTGCGAATGCAATCCGTGAAACGGCCTCGACCCATATATGCAATGTTATGGATATCGAAGCAGTGAATATTGTAGAAACAGCAAACGTACCGACCCATAAGGCGAGCCCCTCTGTCGGAAAGAACACGATGCTGGGCGGAATGCTTGGCATTCTGATGGTAGCAGCTATCGTCATCCTTTCTCACCTGATGAACGATACGATTCAGACGGAAGAGGATGTGGAAAAATATCTTGGAATTTCCACCCTTGCGATGATTCCGCTGAATGAAGCTGAAAGCAGGAAGAAAAAGAAAAAATATAAAAAACAGGCGACAAGCGGAAAGTGAGGTGACAGGGAAACATGCAGAACGTAGTAATTCGCGCCATCGAGCGTCTGGATTTCAGAACAAAAGAAGCCTATAAAACATTGCGTACCAATCTGAGCTTTGCAGGAAAAAATGTCAAAGTGATTTCCCTGACCAGCTGTACGCCAAACGAAGGAAAGACAAGTGTTTCCTTCCAGTTATGTCTGTCCCTTGCAGAAAGCGGCAAGCAGACGATCCTGGTTGACGCAGACCTGCGCAAATCCGTACTGCGGGGCCGTTATAAAGCAAACCGTGAAAAATACGGACTGTCCCATTATCTGAGCGGACAGGTGGAGCTGGATGATGCATGCTGCAGAACCAACGTCAACAATTTCGATATTATTTTTGCAGGACCTGTACCGCCCAACCCCAGTGAGCTTTTGGGAGGCGATGCCTTTCGAAATATGCTGGAGGTGCTGCGCATGAAATACGATTATGTCATCGTAGATACCCCTCCGCTGGGCAGCGTGATTGATGCTGCGATTGTAGGTGCAATCTGTGACGGAACGGTAATCGTTGTGGAAAGCGGCGCCATCAGCTACAAATTTGTCCAGAATGTAAAAGAGCAGCTGAACAAGGTAGGCTGCCGGATTCTTGGATGCGTCCTGAACAAGGTCAACACCAAAAAGAATCCTTATTATGGAAAATATTATGGTCATTACTATGGAAACTATTACGGCAACGGACAGGATGGCACAGAGGAAGCACAGGAGGATCTGACGCCGGATGCAGGTTCCAAAACCGACGGGACAGCTGCTGAGACAAAAACTGCTGTACCGGGACAGAACACAGGAGAAAAGGAGAGTGCGAAGTGAGTACAAAAGGTCTGACCATTGGATTTTTTATTGCAGACGCAGCATTGATTGCGCTTTGCGCATTCTTCTACTTACAAATGGACCGGACAGCGCCGGTTATCACACTGCCGGATACCGAGCAGACTTATACAACCGGCACAAATACCCATCAGCTGCTGGAGGGCGTAACCGCTTACGATTCCCATGACGGGGATGTGACAGCCTCCTTACTGATTGAAAAGGTTACAGAAACCGGAAATGGCAAAGTGATCGTAACCTATGCCGCTGTGGATTCTTCCAATAACGTGGCAGAACAGTCACGGATTCTGAAAGTAGAGAAATAAACCGGGCATGACGCGCAACGGAGCGGAGGATGTTTCCGGATAAGGCCGGAAGCATCCTGTACCGGAAAAAGGTTTTGATGAACAAGAATAAGAACATGCTTCAGAGGGATGGTATCGAAAAAAACTTACAGAGAGAAGACTAAACTTAACCGCAACATCGAATGCAAAGGCGCATACTCTGTTGCGGAATTGTTTTTGTGGACGAAATTGGATGGTGGAGTCAGTATTATGAAAAAGGACTATAAAATTGCGATTGCTGGAACGGGTTATGTTGGTTTGTCGATTGCTACTTTGCTTTCTCAGCACCATCAGGTAACTGCTGTGGACATCATTCCGAAGAAGGTGGACATGATCAATAACCGGAAGTCCCCGATTCAGGATGAGTATATAGAAAAGTATCTGACGGAAAAGGATCTGGATCTGACTGCAACTTTGGATGCAAAGGCTGCATATTCGGATGCAGATTTTGTTGTAATAGCCGCCCTGACCAATGTCTACTCAACAAACCGAAGCAACGTAGCATAGTCAAAAAAGACCTGATTTTCACACTCAACATACCGAAGATTCGTTGCAAAACGCCCTGATATATGAGGTAAAAATGGGGATTTGCTATACAAATTTCCGGCGGATGAGGAACACATTGGACGGTTGATGGTGAGAGTGTGGGCTGAATGAGAAAAATGGGCTTCCAGATGATAAATACATCAAAAATCCATGAGCTTATCACTTACTCTGCTAATGCTCTATTGAGTACACTATCGCCGGTAAATATGAGGGTTACTTTGCTGCTGTTTGTTGAGTCATGAAAATATCGGGAAAAATGGCGATTTCTACTTCGCAACTTTTATGTTGAGTAGACCTGTCAAGAAGATGATAGGTACATAAAGACGGGGTGTCGAGGGTGAAAAATCTGTATGATTTGTTCATAGTGACGGCATGGGTGTGGTCGAGAGTGGATGATATATACAGTTTCAACAACATATACGCGCCTACGCCCTTTGAGTGTATAAACCGGCACTTCGCAAAAATGGCATATGAGCATAGACGGAGTTCGACAGTATAAAACAACTCTTCGTTTATTGCAGAAGCATGACAGGTGTACTCAATAAACTGGAGAAAAGTAGAAATATGATTGCTGCGCTGAAAGGGTATGACAGTAAGGAAAAACACTTAGGCGAACACACACTGATATCATCCTGAATTTGGATGTGTAAATAGATTAAAAAATTAAAGGGGAGCCAGAAATGGCTTGGAGGAGTAAATAACATGAAGAATTACAAAATCGCCGTTGCGGGCACTGGTTATGTTGGTTTGTCGATTGCGACATTACTTTCTCAGCATCATCATGTGACCGCTGTGGATATCATTCCGGAGAAGGTCGAGATGATCAACAACCGGAAGTCTCCGATTCAGGATGACTATATTGAAAAATATCTGGCGGAAAAAGATCTGGATCTGACTGCAACCCTGGATGCAAAGGCTGCATACTCGGATGCGGATTTTGTTGTAATAGCCGCCCCCACAAATTACGATAGCCACACCCAGCACTTTGACACATCTGCTGTCGAAGCTGTGATCAAGCTGGTCATGGAATATAATCCGAACGCCATCATGGTCATCAAGTCCACGATTCCTGTGGGCTACACCGCTTCTGTTCGCGAGAAGTTCAACAGCAAGAATATCATTTTCAGCCCGGAATTTCTGCGTGAGTCTAAGGCTCTTTATGATAACCTGTATCCTTCCCGTATCATTGTTGGTACTGATTTAGGTGATGAGAGATTAGTAGAGGCAGCACATGAGTTTGCTGGCTTGCTGCAGGAAGGTGCTATCAAGGAAAATATC
>ERZ773116.3568-NODE-3568-length-11167-cov-4.365371_pt1 | contig 11167 bp, 9 predicted proteins | sample MGYA00580563_ERZ773116 | MGnify/ENA primary metagenome ERZ773116 (study PRJEB29015, sample SAMEA2737864) | human gut metagenome | biome: human gut; feature: human-associated habitat; material: faeces | place: China | collected 2012 ... | reverse complement strand
CAATTATCTTTGTAACATTTCCGTCAGCGTCGAAATAATATACTGTGCCGTCCTGCTTGGTAAGCTTGTAGCCTGCGGGAGCATAAGGAGTTCCGTCGGCATACATGAGGGTATCGTCATTGTAAATAAGTGCTGCGGAAGTCTTGTTGATAGGTTCAAGAGTGGATTTTGTACCCCTCTGAGCTTTGTATGAAACTGTGATTCCTGCGGTTATGGGAGTAAGGCTTGAATTTGGGGACAATGCCATTCTGAACTTTTCGGTCTTTCCGCTGCCCCAGTCGATAGACACCTCATGAGCCTTATCTTCTGTAAATCTGAATGTAGTTACCATTCCGCCACCCTGAGTCTGTGACCAGTTTTCGGAAGGCTTGCCGCTTTCGGAAATATCCGCACTTGTCATAGACAGATTCCAGCCGTAGCCGAAATCACCGCTTTTTGCCTTGTCTCTGCTGTCATATCCTCTTACAACGGTCAGAGCAAGACCGGGAACATTCACGTCCATATCCTGAAAAGCTATGGAGAAATTGCCTATCTTCATCTGTCCGGTCACATAAACCGTGACTGTATCGCTCTTATGTGCCTTGCCAGTATAGCCTGTCAGCCTAATGTCATAATATCCGTTTCTGAGCATAGTGGGGTCAAGCTGTCCGAGAACGCCGCCGTCAACAGCTTCTCTGCCCTCGCAGATAGCCGTAAATTCATTTGTGCCTGCGGGAGCATATTCAAGGGTATATTTTACCAGACCGCTGCCCTTTGCCGAACCGATAATATCCGTGGGCGCAGTTATTTCCTTTACATCATCTGGAGAAGTTATCTTAACAAAAAGCTCGCTTTCATCAGGCTCATCTGTATCTTCTCCGCTGCCGTTTTCGGTAACATAAAGCATATACTTGAGGTCAGATACATTTCCGTCCTTGGCAGTGAGTACGGCATTAAAGAGATACTCCCCTGCCTTTTCGGGAATATATACAGCCTTTTTGTCGGCATCAAGAATGATCTCCTTACCATTTACTGTAACAACAAGGCTTTCGATCTCATCATCGGAAAGATTTTTTATCTCCACAAAAACAGAGACTTCATCTCCCACCTTTGCTTCATTATGCTCACCGTCATTAAGTCGGTCGTTATTTATTATAAGCGTTACAGTGACCGTCTTTTCACCGGTTCCGGCACCACTTTCCGAAACAGTGAGTGTTATTGTCTTTGTAACGCTGCTTCCCGCCTCATCAACTGCGGAAATAACGATCTCATATGTTCCTGCCTGTGCGGGAGTATAGCTTGCCTTTGAATCTATGACCGGAATGCTTTCGTTATTAACTGTGCAGGATATTGTCTTTTCACCAACGCCGCCCTTTGCGGTAATGTTGATATCAAAAGGCTCTCCCACCTTGATTTTTGATGTATCGATCTCCGCATTGAGAGTAAGCTCATCTGCAGGTTCGCTGCCCTTGGGATTGATGGTAATTTCATACTCTGCACTTGAAACAGCGCCCGCAGTATTCCACGCAATTCCAACAACGGTGTGTTTGCCGGCTGTTATTTTCTTTACTGTATAAGAGTTATTTTCATCAAGCTCTGCCTGCAAGCCATCATATTCAAGAGCCATTCCCGCAATGCCTGTCTCATCGGTGGCAGTGACAGTCACAATAACATCATCGCCCTCCGCATAGCTGTCCTTATCAAAAATAAGGTCAACGATCGGCTTGCCTGAATTTACGACCTCTATGGTCGCAGAAGCTGATATGTTTTTACCTGAGCTTGTCACTGCATTAGCTTCGAATGTATATGTTCCCTCTTCTGCAGTATCAAGAATGTATTTTCCGTCAGAAGCCGTTACAGGCATACCGTTCAGAGTATATCCGATATCCTTTATCTTATCTTCGTGCGTTGCATTGACGGTAAAATACGCCTCTTCACCCACATTTACCTTATCGGAAGACGCTGTGATATCAATAACAGGTTCATCTGCATAATACAATGAATCGGGACTGGGATCAAACTCCACGCCATGCAGCTTATGACTTGCTCTGCTGCTGCCTGTCGCAGATGTAATTCCGAAATACACATACTCCTGACCTGCAAGGAGTTCATTCAGGTCAATATTATAAGAGATCATTGCCTGCTGCGGTCTATTGACATTTCCGTTTTCATCATACTGAGCAGCCGCTACGTAGAGCATTTTGTTAACACCGTCATACTCTATCCAGACATCATGGACCGCTCCGTTATTATTCAGCTCTTCGTAATCATAAATCGCATAATGCTTGTCGCAATTTCCGTTGAGCATTACTCCGATATGATTTCCGTTAGGCTCGTTGTTTCTGTAATCGTCAAACTCCACTGCCAGACTGGGTGATATATTGCCATAGCCTATGCCCTTGCCGATAGTGCCTGCCAAAGTATCATCTGTCTGAATCACAAACGCCAGTCCGTCTGCCAGAGAAGTTGTGTAGTCTATTGAAAATGTAAATCTTGCCGAAAAGCTGAAATTGTCCTCAAGGCGCTTGCTTATCCTATAATAGCTGAAACCGCTCTTGTTATATTCGTTGGGGACCAGCTCTATCATTGCAGGCCCAAATGTTGTATCCTTTCCAAGGCTCCATTCATTTTCAACAAATTCGTGCTTATATCCGTATTTGCTTTCGCCCTGAGACAAAACCGAGTATTCGGTAGGGGTTTCAATATCAGTATCACCTATGAGATCAAGATCATCTTCGCTGCCCTTGATATTAAAAATGCTTCCGCTGAAATTGACATTATCTGCCCAGATACGTCCGTTTACCGTTGTTTCGTTTGCATTGAAAGACACCTTTCCCTTGGGCGCATACATAATGCCGTTTATATTGATATTTGTTCCGTTGACAGTGATATTGCCGTTTCTGGAATACAGCACAAGCCTGCCTGTGGTGTTAAGCGCATTTATGTTATATACAATATCTCCGTCTGCAATGATGTAGCAGTCACCCTCAAAATTTGTGCCGCTTATGATAACATCGCCTGCTACCATAATGCTGCCGTTGATGATATTCGTATCCTGAATATATGCAGGGCTTTCGGAATAATACGTATATTCTCCTGCCCTTGCAAGGATCGCTTCTTCAAGGTCAGGTATAGCTGCAGCTTCTATATTTTCATTCTTTTCGGGGATATTTATTTTCCAGCCGTTTGCAGTTACGGTTCCTACCGTATCAGCTTTGCCGTCAAGATAAAATTCCGAGAGATTGCATATAAAATCACGGCCTGAATATATTCCGCCTGTGATCGAGCTTTTCCAGCCATTAAGAGTAATATCTTCATTTATATTTGAAGAGAAAATGGTATATCCCGATAATATGCCTACATTATGCTCAGATCTATTATTTTTCCATTCACAAACAAACGGAGCCATTCTGTTATCATAACCATCGTCCCATTTGCCTGCACCACTGTAATTTATGTACAAATGATTCTGATGAGGATAGCTGTTGTTAGGCTCTCCGCTGCGCCAGTTGGTAAAAGTCATTTCTGAACCGTCAAGCCATGTCCACTCCCCCTCCGAAAGCTCGTCCCAGCCTCCGAGAGCCGTGTAATAGTTCTTGGTTATCTCTGTAATAAATTCCTGTTCGGCTTCGGAATTTATATACGCAAGATGTCCCCCAAGCTTTTCGCATACCTCTCTTGCTTCATTCCAGAGCATCTCATTTTCAATAAAAGCATAGGTGTTGCCGTTAAATTCATATTTGGTATAGCTGTATTTATCAAGCTCATTCTGGTCTGCTGCCGTGCCGATATCTGCATTTTTTATCTGATTGCTCACTATCTCAGCATGAACAGGCAGCCACACATCGGGAACCATTGTGAATGCCATTGCTGCGGACACAAATCCTGCTATAATTCTGTTTATCCTTTTTTTGCACTTTATATTCTGCATATTTATCCCCCAATAAATAATTATTCTACTCATTGAAGACATCATATTGCGACATATTGTAACACATTCTGATAATTTTTTGTCATTTTGAACACAATTCCAGTCCCATTATAGTGTATAATTAACATTAAACAAGCATTTGGAGCGCACAATAGATATATTTTAGATATATTACATTTCCAAAATGGAATATAAACTAATCTAAGAACTTATAATAAATATAAAATATGTTTATTATGAGGTGATATTATGGCTATAAAAAGCTTATCTATCCGTATAGATGAGGAAATGCTGGACAAGCTGCACTGTGTTGCTGACTATGAAGGACGGTCTGCAAACAGTCAGATCATAATTCTGATCCGTGATGCCATTGAGAAATATGAAGAAAAACATGGTAAAATTGAAATCGGTCCCAAAAATGATTCTAAAAGAAAAAGAAAATAAAAAGGGGAATTGCTCCATATGTTTATGGTTATTGAAAACGATGATGACCGTGATTTCATTGCTGCACTTTATAAGGGTAAGCGAAAGCTTTGGGTCAACAAAGCATATGCTTTAACTCATGACTGGCAAACAGCAGAAGATATGGTCAGTGATTCGTTTGTTAAGCTTATTGACAAGATCGAACTTTTACGAAGCCTCGACTGTTACAAAGCGACCGCTTATGTTGTCATTACTATTGAAAACACCTGCAAAACTTATCTTTCACAAAATTCCAAGCACGGGTCCTATGTTGATTATTTTGCAGAATCGGGCATGGATCAAGTCAAAAGTGACTTTTCAACCGAAAATGCTGTTATGGACAAACTGGATCTGGAGCTTGCAAAAGCTGCAATAGAAAAGTTGAATGAAAGTGAAAAGGATTTTATTGTAAAAAGCTATTTCGAGCGTCTTGACGACCATGAGATATCAAGGCAGACAGGTATGAAATACAATAATATCCGTACATATCGCTGCAGGCTGGTAAACAAGATAAAAAAGCTTTGCCAAAAAGAAAGTGAGGGCAAGTTCAATGGCTGACCGCAAACTTATGGAAGAATATGAAAACTCTGTAATGAGCCTTGCTGTATCCGAAATGCTTGAAAAATTCGGAAAAGAGCTTGAAGAAGAATATAAGAATATGGATGACATTCCTGACAACCCGGAAGCAGGAGAAAAATTTTATAAAGCTCTTGACAGGGAATACAGAAAAGGCAGGATCCGTTCATTTGGAAAAAAGGCTGCAACATTCGGAAGATACGCTGTAACAGTATGTGCTGTTATAATTGTATTCTTTTCAATATCTGTAGTCTCGGTTGATGCACTGAGGATCAAATTTCTGGATTGGCTCACAAATATTCACTCCACGCATACGACATATAACGACAGTTATAGCATCAATGATGTAATATCACCGGGTTATCTCCCTGACGGATACAGCTTACAGTCATACAATAAAGATGGTACGCTCACAACGCAAAAATTTGTAAACGACAATGGCAAATCAATAAGTATTATAATAAGTACAAATATTTCCAATTCCAGCAATGTAGTTATAAATACCGATAACGAGTCCACCTATTCTGAAACTATTGATGTTAACGGCAATACTGCAGTCTATACTTCAAAAGATGGTAGTTCTTCACTAATGTGGATTGATGATAGCTTGCCTTCTTGGGTTTCAAAAGGTTTACCGCAAAGGGATCAAGGTCTGTAACATTTCCCTTATCCTTGGAAATATGCCCCTCCAGCTCCGCTGCATATTTTTTGATTTTCGCATATACAGCCTGATGTGAAACTTGAAAGGTTTTGCAAAATTCACATATCCGCATTTTTCACTCCCGTTTTGAAGCTGATACCAACAGGCAAGAAAATTTGTTGATACCAAAACCGTTGTTTTTTATAGCTACTGCCGACATTGGCGTTAATATGGGGCATTTATCATACCACTTTATTGGCTTTATTTCTGCCCCATATCAGCACCACTTTTCTGTTAGCTTCAATTATCCCACGTTCCGATACCAACTTTTCGGCTTCATTTCAGCCTGTTTTTATAGCTGATACCAAAACAGCGGGATTTTGAAGTCATACCACCTTGAAAATAGTCATACCTCTTGACGAAAATCTCACATTTCAAGAAAATCATCATCCACAAATTCTTCATTTTCATCAAAATCGTAATCATTGGTATTTTCGGAATCATCATTTTTCAGAATTTCATTATCGGCAGCATTTTCGGAATTTGCAATTTCAGCAGAAACAATTTCCTGTTCAAAATCCGTATTCTTACAAACTGTGCCGATCTCCTCTCTACAAATTTTTCTTATCCCATCAAAAAGCGTTTTACGATTTTCTTCATTTTCGGAAAATGAGATAAGGGCAGCCACTACTGTATTTGAATAGCTCATATCGGAGCCTTTCAGAATGTCGTATGCTTTTCTGTGGTCGGGTTTGTCCAGATTAAGCCTGAGATTTGTTGTCTTTATCATTTGCAGCCTTCCTCAATCTTCGCCTTGCCTGGCTTTCGTATCTCTTTTCTGTCATCTGTCAGCCCTCCCGTCAGAATCTACGATTTCGTCCTTCTCTCTGTTGTCCAGCCAGTCGAAAAACTTATCCCTCTGAATAAACTTCCGACTGCCGATCTTCACAACAGGCACGTCCTCACGATTAAGGATATTGTACGCCATAGTACGGGTGAAGCCCATTGACTGAATGTCGTTTGCCGGATGCTTACTTTGTAAGCATATCATCATCGGCAGATTTTCTCTGCTGTTCATTAGCAGCACCTCCGTTTTTCTTTTCTTCGGCTCTTGGGATTTTCCTTGAGCTGCTCCCATTATATATCAAAATTTTCCGAAAACGCCGTTTTGACCTCATTCTTTTTGTTTCGAGTAACTCATTAAACCTATGCGTGCAAATATCAAACAAATACGGATAATTCCGTACTATCCGTTGACGAAATGTGCAAAACGTGATATATAAATTCTATAATAATTTTTAGGCGGATTTCATTCGGCTTTTTCCGAAAGGGGCGTATTTGTTATGATAAATCTGTTTGTCCTGCCCTTGACTATATTTATAATTTGGGGTATAATGGAATAAATCGGACAACTGAATTGCTCGACAAATCGGAATTTGAAGAGGTAATCTATGGACTATACGATTAGAAATATAAGAGAAGCTGAATATAAAATATTAAGCGATTTTTTATATGAGGCAATATTTATTCCCGAAGGTGTCAAAGCACCTCCAAAAGATATTATTAATAAGCCTGAATTACAGGTGTATATATCAGATTTTGGAAAGCATAGTGGAGATTACTGTCTTGTTGCAGAGTCTGACAAAAAAATAGTTGGTGCCGTATGGGTTCGGATTATGAATGATTATGGTCATGTTGATAATGAAACTCCATCTTTTGCAATATCATTATTCCCAGAATACCGAAACCATGGAATAGGAACTGCTTTGATGAAATCAATGATTGATCTACTGAAAACAGAAAAATATAAGCAAGCATCACTTGCCGTTCAAAAAACAAACTATGCAGTTAATATGTACAAGAATGTTGGATTTGAAATAACTGACGAAAACGAAGAAGAGTACATTATGATATGTAAGCTTTAATTCGTCAAATTCCAATTTATCGGGGAGTGTGAGCAAAAACTCACGCTCCTTTTTTGCATTTCTATAGCCATTACACCCTTGCGTGCAAACATCGAACAAACGCAGATAATTCCGTACTATCCGTTGACGAAACGTGCAAAATGTGATATAATAAATCTATAAAATTTTTTGTTGGATTTCGTTTGAATTTTCCCGAAAGGGGCGTATTTGTTATGATAGATCTGTTTGAATGCTGTGCAGATATTGCTTCGGTTGGCATAATTGTTGATTTTACGGAAGATACGGAAACATATATCGTCGGCTCTCATGCAGATATTAAAGCTTGGGCATACGGCGGTTGTCCTATGAAAGCTCCGAAGGAACTTATGCGGCATAGCAACAAGGCAGGCAATCTTGTCAAGGATATAAACCGCCTTATTAAGGTAAAATATGAGCTTAATGAGATTATGGAGATAAGCGACAGGCTGTGCAATGCAGACGCATTATGTGACGGGAGCTGCAACTGTGTCCTTGAGGAGCTGTCGGAGTATTACGATATTTCAGAATACGCTAATATCGATAAAAACTATATAATCTATTTTTTATTCAGTAAGTTCAAGCTCCGCCAGAGTGATTTCAATAAAAAAATCGGGTTGTCCGTAAAGAGCAACCACGATCGTGCGGAAAAATATATTGAATTGTTCAAAGCGGATAGCGAGAAAAGAATTACATATAGTAAAGAGTGCAAATACCAAGACTAGTCTTGGTTCATAATAAAATCCAGAATCACCCAACCAAAATTGAATGATAATATTGAAAAATACTGAAACAATAATAACTCCTATAGAAAAAATGCCCCACATTCTTAACAACGTATTAATTTCGTTCCTTATCCATGAGTAATTTTGCTTTTCTGCTACATAGGTTACTGCTGACCATAGACTAATGAGTAATAAAGAAAACAGCGAATCACCTGTATTATAGACCGTCGTAATGACTGAATATTTAGCCACACTTGCACTATCAAACAGTTTATTTATAATAATATTATCAGTTGCATAGAGTATTAGACAGCATACCTGTAAAACAAAAAAATACATACCGACATTCAATATTGCATGACGGTAATTTTTATCGTATGTTGCCACGGTTGATATTGGCATAATACTCTTAATATATCGATAAAGGCTAAAAACAATAACCAAATTACCTAATATGGAAGCTACTCCACTGAAAATGGCAAAGATAACCAAATTAGGTTGTATGCTTAGTAAAAGCAGTAATAAAACACCTAGAATTTGAAATGCCGTTGTAGATGTCTGCGCCAAGGACGCAAACCAACTTTTCTGATAACTGTATGCAATGGTTCTAGCTATACCCAAAATGAATGATAAACAGAAGAAGCCATTAGTAATATATAAAGGTATTCTCAAAGTCCAATCTAAAATATTCAGCATTATCAAAGCCTCTGAAACAAGCGTCAATATAAAAAAGAGAAATATTGATATTCTGCTCAGCATGATAATTGCCGTTTTAATCAAACTCTTTTGCCGCGTAAAATCCCCATTTGCTATCGCTTTGGTCAGTTCATTACGTAAGCCATTACCAATTCCTAAATCGCCTATATTTGCCCATTGCGAGATAGAAGCTATAGTAACCCAAAGTCCATAAAAGGAAGCCCCCAAATATAAGATATTAATGCGGAGCATAACTAATCCTAATAATATACCTATCCCACGTAATAAAATATTCCAGATCGTGTTTTTATGTACCGACTGTGAAAATTCACTTATATCCTTATCTTTCATTAATGTTACTTAGTATTAGCAAGAACTCCATCAAGGGCTTTTTCTACAGAATGGCTAAAACATAATTTGCTGTAGCGACTATGTACGATTTCCATTGAATGTTTTGCAGCATTCTTTAACCAATTCTGATCTTTTTGGCTGTATTCAACAACGTAACCAAATATAGTTTCCATTTTACAGTCTGGAAGGTTTATTACCTCATCATCCTCAAAGCCACACTCTTTACTTACGATAGGAATCATACCTGCTGACATGGCTGTGAGAATCGAGCCTGCGCAACCTTCGGCACAAGAAGGCAATATGGCAAAAGTACATTTATATGATATTTCTCTAAAAGTTTCACTTTCAATATCCACAAATCCCATAGGTATGATATTGGAAGTTTCATATAATTCTTTATGATATTCCTGATAAAAGTCCTCTTCCTGTTCATATCCACTGCAAACATACAACGTGTAATCTTTCAAATGTTGGGAAAAGAGTTCTAAAAGAAGATCAAGACCTTTATGAACCTGACCTAAACTAGCAAAGAAGACAAAACTCTTCGAATCTCTTTCTATATTTTCTTTAGCCCAGTCAAATGCATACCCCGAATTAACAATACGGAAACTAGGTGGCATCTTAAAACAATCATACGAATGAAAATTATATTTATTTCCTATATACCAAGCACCATCAAATTGTTCAATCTCTTTGCCAATTACCGTTGAAGAGCCTCTTCTGGGAGAAAGTTCAATTCCACGCCGCTGTTTTAGCTCATCAAGACGTATTTTTTCGTTACCTGTAGTTATTGCCAAATTCATACTTGTAAGATAAGCTATACGCAAACATCCAGGATTCATATGTTTGGTATAGATATCAATACCCCTAGGAATCAACCCAACAACCATATCATAGTTGAATTTAAGCTTAGCATTTCTATTCATATAGTCTACAACATCAACCACATATCCTCTCGTACCTATTATGCGAGCCATTTCTTTTGCTTGCCACAGGTTCTGATGTCGTTCCGGAAACGCTTTCTCTATAAAGGGATCGACAATATAAATAAGCAAGCAACGCTTTTTATATTTAGCATTGTTTACATTGTAATAAACTCTTTGCTTTTTATAATATCTTAACCTATTAATCGTAGACAAGACATTTAATTGAACAAATATTCTTTTAATTACTTCTTTAGCTTTCATGTTTTTTTTTCTTAAAAAAATCTGCATATGGTATATCCGGTTCAAATTCAAGAATTCCCTCATGCCAAGCTCCCCTTTTTTCTGCCGGAGGAAAAGTCATGTAATCACCATACATATGCTTTAATATTTCATCATAATTTGCTGGAATTGGAATAATCATATTCTCAAAAGGAACTTCAATGATGTTATGAAAATCTGATAGTCTGCACCAATATTTAAGGGCAAAACATTCAGTGTGCGTAATTAAACTAATCCTGTCAGTTTTCCCGTTATATCTTGTTAACGTTTTATTATATAAACGTATGACAAAGCGATATGGGACAATCTTACATATTGTATAATGTAAAATATTACCTATAATTCTCTTCAGCAAAGATTTGCTTGGTTTAAAATAATGGAATTTATTAATAAATATTTCCCAATAATGTCTTTCTTTTAACTGTGAATGTAACTTTGAGGAGTCTTCAATATATGCATCGAGAACAAATACATCAATATAAATTCCACAATTATACTGGGGAGTTTCGGTTCCGGCAATCAATCCTGTGGTTAGGCTATTTCTTAAGCGTGCATACCCAACAAAACATTCCTTATCAGAAAGGGCAGTTTGGAAAAAATATGGAGCTTTAAACTCTTCAGGAGCAACCTTCAATAATTTTTCATATTCTAGGCGAGTTAAA
>ERZ773116.3564-NODE-3564-length-11177-cov-3.780705_pt1 | contig 11177 bp, 12 predicted proteins | sample MGYA00580563_ERZ773116 | MGnify/ENA primary metagenome ERZ773116 (study PRJEB29015, sample SAMEA2737864) | human gut metagenome | biome: human gut; feature: human-associated habitat; material: faeces | place: China | collected 2012 ... | reverse complement strand
GATTTAATTCAAAAGTAACAGCAACATTGATTGCAAATGAAAAGAATGAAATTTTTGGCTGTTTTGTATCTCAACCGACAGATTCAAGATGGAGTCAGGAAAAACTGGATTTTATAATGAAACAGGGAGAAGAATTTCGTGGATATATATGGGGGAGGCGGGGAATTTCGGAATTATTGAAAAAATTGGATAGATCTAATTATGGTAAAGATTTGGAACTTGTCTTATTCCAATTTTACGTGAAGCCGATTCCAGAGTTATTGACTTGCTTGAAAGAAATTGAGGCTTACCGCAAGAAGGAGAGAGCTATCGGGATTCCAATAATAATTAATGACGAGAATTTTTTCTCGAAAACAGAGCGAGGACGATATGATTTTTTGGGAGAGATTATTTTGGCGAAGATGAACTTGTTGGCAGAAGTTGTGAAAAGAAGAAAGCTTGATACTAATATGTCGTTGCTAGTATCTGATTTGAAGAAGATTATTCAAGAGTTCGGTTCTGAACATTGAAATTTAGTAATTGAATTACTTGAATTTTCTACTAAAGAGATCGTTAAGATTGTCGCACAAAATATGGAACAATTGATTTGTAATTTCCTTCGTGGCAATTCTATAAAAATGTGACGTGAGTTTTGAAGGTAACGACTTTATGGGAAATTGCTACAAAAACTATTCGAAATGATGGATGAGATAATTTTAACTAATGAAGAATATAAGATGTTTTCAGAAATATGTGCATCAGAATTATCAGAAATAAAAACGGGAAAAGAAAATTCTGGTAATGTAAAATTGTTTTTCGATAATGAAGAATTACTGGAAAAAGTTGTTGAAAAAATAGAAGATGCCGATATTGCCGAAGAGCCTTTATTAAAATCATATATGTCTCATCGTGCATTGCTGATAGAAAAGTTAGTGATAAAATTTCATGATTTATAGTTAAGTTTATGTAACTTGAATTATAATAAAAAATAATGTAGTATGATCAACAAGAAATTATTTTATGATTTAGAATGGCATGATGCTAAGATTAGCCGTATGGTTGTTAATAAAGAAGATAGGGATAATAATGGTATTTTTGATATTTATGTAATGTGGCCGAATTTGGAACATAGCATAGTGCGTTTTACTGATGTTCATCTTTTAAAATTAGCGATGTGGATGGGCGTTAGTGATCCGGCAACAATAAGTGGTGCTGATTTAGTCAACGTGGATGAAGATGAAGACGTGAAAAGTGTGTATAAATATTGGAAATCTATGGGTGGCTTTAAATTATCGGAACGAACTCTTAGCGGTGTGGAAATTGAAACATTTTCTACTCAAGAGACTATTAAGATCGTTGCACAAAATATGGAACTAATTGATCTGTAATTTTCTTTGTGGCAATTCTATAAGAATATGAAGAGAGCTTTGAAGGTGACGACTTTTGAACTCGCTTCATTATTCTTGTATGTATCAAAATTTTCGTGTAGTTTGTTCTGCAAATAAAAATTATTATGATAGAATATCAATGCCATATTATCGTTTGCAGAGGAAATAGGGGACAATAATATTTTTTTGAAAGAATCGAGATCACACAAAATTCGTTTGGAGTGGTGATTTCCTTTAAATTAATTGAGAAAATAGGATTATCTTCTGTTAGAATGGCGTGTATATTTATTCCTCTATAATCTCTTGTGTTGTAATCATGTGCGGTAATATTACCTTGGGAAAGAATCAAAGTTTTAGTATTGAGTAGAGTTAGAGTAATCGTATTGTATTCCCTTGTTATGCAATAATTTATTTTGTCGTCAGTTACCTCATAAGATTCCTCAAAATTGATTGTTGAATATCCCATCAAACGACAGACAAATTTGTCAACATCAACATACGGGTTCCTTTCATAATATTCATTTTGATGCAATGTGTTGCTTTTCCAGCGAATAAGATGTGCGTTATATACACCGGTCCATATTTTTTCTTTTACGAATGTATAAGTAGAAAGGTCTCCTTTACTGTTTTTCCAGTAATTATTCTTTCTTGCGTAACCGTTAATACATACATCACCGTTGCACGCTTTGCCTTCTACGGCCCGATCTGTCATGCAATAGTAGCTTATTGTTTTAGATTTTTTCCCCCCTTGGGAGGAAGTTTTCCCGTTACACTCGGATTTTTCGAAAGCTCTATATATAAGTTCAAAATGTAAAAGTAAATAATACTCGAAACAGCGACTCGAAAAGGCTATATTGATTTTTTTCCCATCTATCTCGGTAATTCTAGCCATTTCGAAAGCTTCTTTTGCCTTCGGGTGACCATCTTTGTCAAAGAATACCCAAACTTCGTCGTACACCTTTAAATTGTCGATGCCTCCTTTTACCCAGTTTAAAGGTTGTTCTCCGGGGAAAAAATCCATATTCTCTATTTCTTGTTGTTTTTGTGTAGTATTTTTAAGTAAGCGTTTTCTTCTCTTTTCTTTTCCTCGATTTAAATCTAAAGTATTATCGCTTGGGGATATGGTCGGTTTAGGCTTAATCGTGGTGGCAAAATCAATTATTCCGGCTTCTTTAAAATCTTCAATCATAAGTTCTAGGAAATTTGGCTCAGTGTGAGTCCCCTCGCAAATAAGAAGCATTGAGTAACGTGCTTGTTTTGTATCAGTCAATCGCATTTGTAAATAGTTTTTGTAGGGGTTTAATGGAAGGTACTGCTCCAAATTTATTTGCCACATACCATTTTGCAAAAGGAGTATCCTCTCGAACTCCTGAAAAATCCGAAAGAGAAAATAAATCAGATGTGCCCTTTTCTGATTTCTCTGTAAACCAAATTTGGTCTCTTCGTAATTTATCTTCGTCAAGTAGATTTATATCGTGTGTTGTGAGGATTAATTGAGCATTCTTTTTATTTATTTCCTTATCTCTAAAAATGTCTAGGATAAAAGAAGAAATATAGGTATGAAAACCTGTATCCATTTCATCCACAAATAACGGGTTTCCACTTTCAAGTGATTGCAAGATTTTACCACCAAGAATGAATAATTGACGGGTTCCATAAGATTCATTATCGAAAGAAAAATCGATATCTTCAATTCTTTGATCACCATGATAACGTTCGTGTGTAAGTAAAACCTTTTGAAGGCTTGTTTCCTTTACATCAATCTTAAATGCTTTTATTCCGAGATCGGCAAATGCTAATAATTCCATTAATTTATTCCGTCTCTTTTCATCTTCTGCTAACCAGTCTCTAAATTCGTCCCATAGTTGATTAATCATTCGGCTATGGTAACCATTAGCGATATGAATATTAGCAAGATATTTTGCAGCGGGTGTGATTAAATCGAGAGGTATATCATACAGAAATTTGGAAAGGATCAATTTATTGCTAAATACTGCAAATTTTTGTACTTTACTTTTAGGTATTGAAGTGAAGTATTTAGGTTCATAAACTTTGAATTTGGAATTATTTTCTACTGGTACTCTTTCAAATAATATTGCGCTAACCCCCTTGGGAAAATAAGTTAATTTTTCCGATAAAAATTCTTCTCCATTATATGTGAGTTCATACAAATGTTTGATGTCATTTACAATAAAACTGATAGATATTTCTGTCGGTTCATTTTTGGAATTTTCATCTAAAGCAAATGGTTCATATAGATATATCCCTTCACCTCCTTGATCTGCTGTCATGTTTGAGATCATAGACCTTAAGGCATAAAGTAATCGGATTATATTAGTTTTCCCAGAAGCATTTGCTCCGTAAATGATAGCAATTTTCAATAGCCTTTCTTTATCATTTTCTGATACTGGTGCAACAAAAACATTGTTTGATTTTGTTTCTGTTGAAGTGGCTACCATTGTAAAATTGCATCTATCTTTAAATGATCGATAGTTTTTAATTTGAATATCTAAAATCATGTTTTTGCATTTTATCTACAAAAAAACGGATTTAATTTGATAATGCAAAGAATTACTTCTTAATTTTGTTTCTGCGGATTCAATTCACCCATGCAACTTTTTATTCTAAAATAGCTTTGTTATTCCATCCAATCTACTATTGGTTCTGGATATCTTACAAATTTGCCATTTTCTTTTACATACCAAATCACATCACCCGTACACCAACTTGTTCTTCTCATAACAGCTATTAGATTGTTGGCATAGCAAATATTGGTAATCAGCGGGAAAGATGTGAACCACCAATAGCCACCCCAATGACCATAATCGACCGGTATGTATTTTTCTAATTTTCCGACATTTCTCTTGTTGATTTTCGCAATTTTATCTCCTCTCTTCAGACCGCCGACAAATATAGACAAGGTTTTATTGATATCCGAAGTCAGATATAATCCTCCGTGCGGCAGAATCGGTGTTATGCTGTCAACGATGTATTGATTATCTTTCATATCGGGAATGAAAGACGGGAAACCGAATTCATGTTTTGCCATTACCGTGTCAACATCAATATAGTATCTTTCGACTTTGATGTATTGCGGAAACACAAAGTATTGCGGTGAACCATCTTTTCCTGTCATCCAAAGCCGCCCTTCAAGTAGCATCGGTGCATACTCGGTACACACTATTTCGTCAATCAAACTATCATTTTTTGTTGCCTTTAATGCAATACTATCTGAATAGGCTTTCCAATCTAAGAAAAATTCACTTAGGTTCTTCTTTGTCAGTTTCGGATACTCTAAAAGAAATGACTGACCACTACAAACGAGAGTAGTTAAACCAAGGAATAATGTAGTGATTATTCTATTTTTCATCTCTATGCTATTGTTCAAGACATATAATCCATGATTAACGATTTGTTCTCCTCTAAACTCTTGCGAGAATCAATATTCAGAGGACCAAGTGCGCGTACTCCTTTTTCACTTATATAAAAGGACGGATATTCGACTGTTATTCGGTATGGCTTACCCAGATAGTCTAGCGTTATCTTATACGCCTTGCTTGCACTGTTAAATTTAATACTCAGCATATCATATCCTTCCGGCAACTGCTTCTTTGCCTTGTTAATAACGCGACATTGCTTAAACCAATTCTCATATAAGAACATCCCATTTGAAATAATGAATACAATGAAAAGAAAGATTGATCCGACGGAAATTGTGTGCAGGGATAAATTCTCTCCATTGTTCAAATAAATGATAAAGCATATTGAGCATAATAACAAACTGATTGTCACCGTCCATAGGATAGAGAACAGCAAACTATCTGTCTGTGCATATTTGAATAGCGGGTAATAAACCATTTTTTCGCCATTCCAAAATTGTTTATCGGTCAGTTTCATGACAACTTAAAATTCATTCGTTAGCAAATATGCAGCCTCTCCAATTATCTCTAAATTCTTGATAATGTCAAAGCGTAATATTTTGTTACCCTTGTACTCTTCAAAATTGATACTTTGGGTAAATTCAAACAAGTTATCAATAGCCTCTAAAGCGGTTAATATCTTTAGGCTTCTCTCTCATAAATCAATATTTTATCTTGTTCTGCTGATTCTTTGGCGAAATCTTTCAACTGCCCTTCTTCCACCAAATCAATTTTCTTGTGCAGAAGAGATTGTAAAGCATTCACGATACCGATATACTTGAAAAGAGTAACATTAGCATTTTTGTCAAAGCGTACAAGTATATCAATATCACTCTCCCTTGATTCTTCTCCACGAGAATAAGAACCAAACACCCATGCTTTCTCAACTGGTTGTAGCGTGAAGAACTCTCTTAGTTTATTGATAATAGCTTGTTTCATATTTGCTCTTTTTGCAAAAATAGTGAATGTTGATGAGAAAACCACCATATTAGGAGTAATTAATGGTTACGCAGATTCAACTTGCCAATGCAACTTTCATTTCAAAAATTGTAAAATTATTTGCGGTATAGCTTGATAGGCTTTCTCGATTGTTTGGAGGTTTATATACTGTATGGAAAACTCACATAATGCAATACAAGCTAGAATGCTTCTTGGATACCTATAGGTTAATGATGACACTTCCTTCTCTAACTCCTGCCTGAGTTCAAATTCAACAGGAACGCCTAAAGCATCACCTATGGCTGTTCCTAGTAATATATCTTTATTTAACTATCGCATTCATAATGATTTAAATTGCGATTTCTGCTTACATCTCTGCTTACATGAGGAGTTGTTGGATAGTGTACCAAAAAGTGTGTATAGCCCTTCTTTTTTCATATTTGCAAATCTATTAATTTTTAATAAAATAATCTTGATTCTAAAAAATTATAAATTGGGTACTTGTAAATATCTGCATTTTGCGCCACCGTTCCCATGAGCAGGATGACGGCTCGCGGGTTTGGCATTGCGCCCCTCATGTTAATAACCCTCTTGTAATCCCTGTTCAGCCTTTCGATCCAGTTTGTAGTGTAAATCATCCCCCTGATTTCTCTTTCATACTTGAAGTACGTGAAGTAGAACCTGTACCTGTCGTGACAATATCTTTTCAAGACGGGATAACTTTTCTGCCACCTGGCAATAAACTCTTTAAATTTTAGAAAAGCCTTTTCCGGCGAGATCTCCCACTGGTCGGGAGCGCAAATTTGTTTAAGTTCTTCCAGCACTTGTTTCTTGTCCCTTGGCTTGACCTTTCCCGCGATATTCCTCTTCAAATGCACGGTACATAGCTGTAGATCCGCCAGCGGGAAAGTATCCGCCAGCACATTTTCAATGCCGGGGAGCCCGTCACACACCAGGAGGTTAACCTCCTGGACCCCTCTCGCTTTTAGATCCTCGAACACGTCTTTCCAGTTCGTGGCGCTTTCCACGGGGAAGTTCACGACGGTCAAAACTTCCCTTGTCCGGTCTTCTTTCACCCCTAAAACCGTGTAGTAGGCTTCGTTGCTCACGGACTCATCCCGCCGGGTGAGGACATAAGTGGCATCAATATAAAGAATGGGGTAACGCTTCTCAAGTTTACGCCCCAGCCAGGCGTTTACATCTTCACGTGCCGTGTTCAAGAGACGACTTACCTGACTTTTACTGTAATGCTTGCCGTAAAACTGTTCGTAAATTTTACCCACTTGTTCCGTGGTTAAACCACTACAATAAAGGCTACTCACTAGCTTTTGCGCTTCTTCTTCCTGGTCTTTCAACACGCCTAGTAACATCGGGTAAAAATTACTGTTACGACTACGCGGGACCCGAAGCTCGAAGACCTTACCTCCATGGCAGACTCTACGGCCTCGAAAACCGTTACTCACGTCTGATAACGTTTCGTTATGAAGACTTCGCTCGGTGAGCATTAAACTCTCTAACCCGCGTTTTACTAATCCATGAAAACCGGATTCGCCATTTGTTATTTCTGAAATTATTTCCGAGATTTGTTCATGTGTAAATTCCATAAATATTCATTTTTGAAAGTTGCATCACAAAAATAAAAAATTTGGGATTTACACACTTTTTGAAACACTATCGAAATACAAACTAAGTACCTACAAATGAAATAGTTAACATCATCTATTATAACCAGGAAACATGAAAAGACAACAAACACCTCATGTAAGCAGAGATGTAAGCAAAAATCGCGATTTAAATCATTATGAATGCAACAGTTAGTGTGATTCATTACAACTCAAGACCTCAAAAAAATGAAGAACTCACCTCTACACCTAAAAAATATATAAGACTAATTAATAAACACCTATCCAAAAGCAATCATAAGTCAAAAGATTCATTTATATTTGAGCTACAGAATAAATTTCATAAACACATCGAATATGAATAACTTAAATAAAAATATATTACTAGGAACAGCCATAGGTGATGCTTTAGGATTACCAGTTCAATTTTTAGATAGAGACGTGATAGCAAAGAATCCTGTTATTACAATGGTGGGACATGGTCAATTTGATGTACCAGCAGGGACATGGTCTGATGATAGTTCTTTATCCCTTTGTTTGGCAGAATCACTATGCAATGGGTACGATTTAAATGATATTGCCAACAACTTCATAAAATGGATGTTTGAAGGCTATTGGACACCATTTAACAAGGCATTCGATATCGGTAATACAACTTATTCTGCCATAGTGAATTTAAGAAATGGAATATCACCACATTTAGCAGGCATGGATAGAGAAAAGGATAACGGTAACGGATCGCTCATGAGGATTCTGCCATTAGTTCCTTATATTCTCAAGATGAAGGAAGAGGAAAAATTCAGAATAATAAAAGAAGTTTCATCATTAACCCATAGACATCCAAGAAGCATTCTAGCCTGTATTGCATTATGTGAGTTTGCCATACGGTATATAAACCTCCAATCAATAGAGAATGCCTATCAAGCTATGCAGCAAATAATTTTACAACTTTTGAAAAGGGAGATATTTATTGAGGAAGAGGTTCCTTTTAAAAGGTTGGTAGACTTATCTTATAAAGAATTTAAAACTATTGAATTAAAGGATATTCGTTCAAGTGGATACGTGATTGATACACTGGAAGCCAGTTTGTGGTGTATCTTCAATACCACTAACTATAAAGATGCGGTTTTAAAGGCTGTAAATTTAGGCCATGATACTGATACCGTGGGAGCAATTACAGGAGGATTAGCTGGGATTATATATGGATATGATACCATTCCTTCTGAATGGATAGATATATTAGCCAGAAAAGATGATATTATTAAATTAGGAGAGAAATTAGATTCAATATATGGAGGTGTGGAAGAACAATCATTTTAGTTCAAATTCACCGACACACATCAAAAAGGTACTAGATGATTTATAAGCATATAAAATAGAAAAACTCCCTATATCACATATAGCTAATTACAAAATTTACTTTTAGCAACAACACAATCGAAACATCCTATTAATTGTAAAACAAGACCAAAATTTTGTATATTTATCAATTAATCAACATTATCTATAAATTATCTGTATGTCAACTCCAAATTTAATAATAGGCATATTCTTTATTGTATTAAGTATTATAATCTTCACATTTCCTAATACAATAGCAGGGTACAATACGCTTTCAAATGAAGAAAAGAAAAAAATTAAAGTAAAGCAACTTGCTAAATTCGTATTTAAAGTACTTTTTTCTGTGGGAATAATCATTATTATCGGGAATTACATTTTCACTTGGCTAAAAGTACCATATTTAAACTATATCCTTCATCCGATTTTGTATATTTTGATGTTAATAATTCTGTTCAGCAACAAAAACAAGTATATTCAACAAGATTGAAAAATATAGAATAATACAAGGTAGTTATATACGATTTTGTTGTGAGCTGTTAACTCCTGCATGCAAGAAGGTATATTTACCATTCGTGATCAAATGGATAAGGGATTAACTTCTAAGACAAGCGCCAATTAATTTCGCCTCGAAGACATATCGCGGACGTTCACGAACGTCTTTGTAACGTCTTTGATTCGTCTTTGATACGTCTTTAATCCCTAAGAACATCGAATATGCCACGGAAGATAAACGTGTATTACCTGGGAAAAGTTTACTTTATATTTCGTTGTAAAGTGGTATATAAGAATCTTATAAGAGAAGTAATGGTAATCCTACCGAGAACTAGGTGAGAAGCTACCCCTTTTTCGAAGATCATTCGAAGCTTATTCAGAGCTTAACCAGTCCGGAGTGTATGAGCAACGAATAAGAGGTAGCTTCTCGATTACTTTACGGTAGGATTACACATGGTTTTCCTTAGATTTACTTCTAGGAGACGGTTTGATTACACGTTAACCAGGGGAAAATCCCATCATAACCCCATTTCCAAAACAATCTTATATGTTTCTCCCGGCTTGAAATTGGGTTCGTAGATCAACATAAAATCCTCGTTAATCAAAATGTCGCCTGAGCATTTTGACACCAAACGAGGACTTTTTAAGCGTTCCGGGAAGAAATAACTAAAAGGCAAATTTCCAACATGTTCTTGCTTAAATTGCTCTCCTTTCAGGTGATTCATATTGAAATTCTTCCGTGTTTTAATTTTAATAATACATTTCTCCCCTTTAACTTTAAAGTCTACCTTATACTCCTCCTCGGGCATTTCTTGCAAACGAATATCAGCTTTAGGATCACCATAGTAAGCCAACACATCTCTATCATACAGGAAACCGACCTGATCTTTAGTCGGATTTTCTATACCTAATTGATTTTGAATCGCGGCAACAGCTTTTTTCATCTCTCCCTGAAATTGGGCATCAGATTGAGAGTAAGGAAAATTTAACTGGTTAAAATTAGAATTCCAACGATTCATTTGGAATAACATATCTTGCTCATTCAAGAATACGGCTTCAGCTAAAGTGTACCGTCCCGGATTGAACAACCAATATTTCAATGTTCCCCATCCGGCTCGACCATACCAAGAAGTTACTACATACCCGACCATTGCAGCCGCATTTCCACTTCCCAAACAAGCAATTGCCATCGAATTAGGATTTTTCCTGACATTTCCAAGCAAACAGTTTCCCGCCCCCAGAAATACTCGTCGCTTTCCACTTTCAACCAAATATTCCTTACCTTCAGGAAAAGCCGCGTATAAGAAACCGTTCTTTGACTTAATATTCCCGTGTGAAAACGGCATCTCTAAATTCCGTTCCGTGGCATGCCCGGAAGTAACTACAAAATCCGGATCATATTCCTTGTAAAAATCATAGAATTTTTGCAGGCTTTCATCAGGAGAAATCGTGTAAGTAATAACGGAATCTTTGATGCTTCGCTTTTCCCCACAAAGTCCATCCTGATGATCATCTATCCATGCAAAACGATCGAACCACTTGGCTTCATGCAACTCGGCAATAGTCGATACGGCACTTTTTATCGTCAAAGGCCGTACGCCATTATTAGCTAACTTCAAAGCAGCCTTCGCGTCATATCCTGTAATAATTCCCCAAATATAATCCGAATAAACATCATCATCCACCTGACGACTCATCCGATGTAAAAGCATGACCAATTCACGGTCAACCTGCTTGGGCTCTTCAACAAAAGCAACATAACGAGGAGTATAAAATTTTAAACTATCTAAAATCTCGGATGGAGAGTTATTGTAATAAAACACGGGAGCATGATGCTTTTCTTGTAGAAAAGAGATCACTTTTGCCCAACCCGTATCCGTTTTCAATTTTTGCCTGGCAACCACCGCGTAGTCTTGAGCCATACTCTTGTTAAAAAAAGCAGAAACAAGCAGGCACAACAATATTTCAACGATATTCTTCATTCTATACATCTAATT
>ERZ773116.3562-NODE-3562-length-11179-cov-4.098346_pt1 | contig 11179 bp, 9 predicted proteins | sample MGYA00580563_ERZ773116 | MGnify/ENA primary metagenome ERZ773116 (study PRJEB29015, sample SAMEA2737864) | human gut metagenome | biome: human gut; feature: human-associated habitat; material: faeces | place: China | collected 2012 ... | reverse complement strand
ACGGTCATCATGTATGAGGTGCTGAGCGAATTGAAGGAGATCGCCGCGCGCCCGCGCGGCATCACCTGCGCCTGCGGCAGCGAGCGCTACCGTATGCAGGTGCGTCCCGCCGCCGTCGACCTCATCTGCGAGGACTGCGGCGCGAAGCTGCGCATCGGCGCGGCGACGGACGAGGACCTTGACCGCCTGTGCTGCCGCATGACGCTGCAAATTCCCGGGAAGAAGGGGTAAGGGAGCATGGATATCGTCGTCTGCTTTGCGCTCTTTCTCGCGGCGATGCTCTTTTGCCTCGTCAAGGGCTTCTCCCTCGCGTGGGCGCTGCTGTTCGCGCTCGTGCTGTTCTTCGCCCTCGGCCTCAGGAGCGGCTACGGCGCAAAGGCGCTTGTCAAAATGGCGTGGAGCAAGATGCCCAAGAGCATGATCGTGCTGCGCATCCTGTTTTTCATCGGTCTGCTCACGGGGCTCTGGCGCTCGTGCGGCACCATCGCCTTTTTCATCTATCACGGCATCCGCGTCATCACGCCCTCGCTCTTTATCCTCGTCGCCTTCCTGCTGACGGTGCTGCTCAGCTACGCGCTCGGCACGTCGTTCGGCGTGGCGAGCACGGCGGGCGTGGTGCTCATGGCGCTCGCACGCTCCGGCGGCGTGAGCGAGGCCGTCACCGCCGGCGTCATCCTCTCCGGCATCTACTTCGGCGACCGCGGCGCGCCGACCTCGTCCTGCGCGAGCCTCGTCGCCGCGCTGACGGAGACCGACCTCTACGGCAACGTCAGTCGGATGTTCCAGACCGCCGCGCTGCCCTATGCGCTCTTTGACCGCAGCGTCTCCCATGCGACCTACGAGCAGCAGGAGAACGGCAAGGTCGTCTTTGACGGCATCATCGCCATGGCGCGGGAAAACCTGGCGAACGGCATTCCGGTCGGCCTCGGCACGGACACCGGCTGCCCCTATATCACGCACTACGATATGTGGCGCGAGCTGTGCTACTTCGTGAAATACTGCGGCGTGACGCCGGCCTTCGCGCTCCACACCGCGACGCTGCTCAACGCGCGGCTTGCCGGCATCGACGGCGAGACCGGCTCCATCGAGACGGGCAAGGCAGCGGATCTGATCGTCTGCGCGAAGGATCCGCTCGCGGATCTCTCGGCCCTGCGCACGCTCTCCATGGTCATCAAGGACGGCTACCGCGTCGAGCATCCCGCGCCGAAGAAGCTGCCAGAGGTCGAGCGTGAGCTGGATAAGTTCCTGTGACCCATACCTATTATAATGTACAAGGAAAAGCACGGGGAGCCCCGTGCTTTTCCCTTATGGCGTTTTATGTTACAGCTCCACGAGCTCGTATTCCCGCGTGCCGAAGCCCAGCGCCGCCGCGGATTCGACCGTGCGGACACCGTTGAGGCTCTCAATGCGCTCTACGAGGTGGTCGCGGCCCGGATCGTCGGAGACGTAGACCAAATCGAGACAGGCCTGATCGACCGCGATGGGGTCGAGCGAGGCAAGGATGCCGATGTCCGCCATGCACGGGTCCTCAGCCACGGCGCAGCAGTCGCAGTCCACGGACATATTCTTCATAACGTTGATGAAAACGGTCTTGTCCTTGAAATATTCCGCCACGGACGAGGCGGCGTCCGCCATCGCGTCGAGGAAGCTGTCGTGGTCGGCGGTCCCGATCTTTTCGGGCTCGCCGGCGCCGTGGATGTAGGCCTTGCCGTAGGAGGACGCGCAGCCGATGGAGAGCTGCTTGAGCGCGCCGCCGAAGCCGCCCATCGGATGCCCCTTGAAGTGGGAGAGGACGAGCATGGAATCGTAGTTGGCAATGTCCTTGCCGACAAAGTTCTTCTGAATACTCCTGCCGTTCGGAACGGCAAGCTCCAGATCGGGGCCCTCGGCATCGAGAATGTCCACGTCGAAGTTCGTGCTCCAGCCGTGCTTGATCATCGTGCGGCGGTGCTTCTCGGTGGTGTTGCGCTCGCCCTCGTAGGCGGTGTTGCACTCGACCACCGTGCCATGCACGGCCTCGATCATCGGCCGCCAGAAGTCGGGGCCCAAAAAGTTCTGGTTGCCCTGCTCACCGGAGTGCAGCTTCACGGCGACCTTGCCCGGCAGCTCGCAGCCCACGGCACGGTAAAGCGCCACGACCTTCTCGGGCGTGATCTCACGGGAGAAATATACCTTAGCTTTCATCGCGTTTCCTCCTTGCACGGAAAATATCACCTGAATTATAACCCATCGCATGAAATAATGCAACTCTTTGGGGGATGGGACCTGTCTGCGGACGGATCATGTCAAGGATGTGTCAAAAAACGGCGAAAAATGCTGTGCAGATATCCTAAAATTCCAAAAAAGTGATGTTTACGATTGACTATGCTATCGTAATAGCGTATAATAAAACCTGCTGATTTGGTGGGATATAGCAGATAACAAGAAGAAAACGGCAAAATATTGATGTATAGAAGAATGAATATTCATACAAAAGCATTTTGCGTGTGATCCGCTGCTCTCACGAAAACGGCTGCGCGCGCTTAACGGACTCCTTACGGCGGAAAACATCTCCTGAACGCCCCAGATACAGGGGGAGCACGGGCGCGAAAATGCGGCAGAATATGAAGTTTTTACGGCGAAATTTGAATTTTGCTGAAAAAACAAAAGAAGAAAGTGTCTAATAGCACAAAAAGAAAGAAGCATTTCTGTGCGGAATGACAATGACCAGAAAATTTCATCGAAAAAACAGGAAAATATGCTTGTGAAAGACTTGACAAGACGAGGATGAATGAATTATAATACGTCCATAAAAAATGAATAAGCTGTGAACGTACCAAACATACCGCACGAGGGTGCGGCGTACGCGAAAAAGACCATGTGGTCTTTTCTCTGTTCCGAGCCGGAACAGAGAATTTAACTTTTTTGTCGTATTCGGCGCAAGCCGGGTATATAATTTTTGAAAGGAAGATATCAGCATGAAAAAAGTATTGTCTCTGATCCTCGCACTGGCAATGGTTTTCGCTCTGGTCGCCTGCGGCGAGAAGCAGCCTGCCTCCGACGGTGACGCCTCCGGCGACGGCGATAAGCCCGCCCGCGGCAACGTCATTATGACCTTCGGCACCGCCGACACCGGCGGCTCCATGTACCCCGCCGGCGCGGCCGTCTCCCAGGTTTGGACGAACAACGTCCAGGGTGTGAAGTGCAACACCCAGACCTCCACCGGCTCCTTCCAGAACTGCCAGGACGTCTCCACCGGTGAGGTCGACGTCGCGGTCGCCACCTCCGACGTCGTTCTCAACGCCTACAACGGCACCGGCAAGTTCGCCGACATCGGCAAGCTGGACAACCTGCGCGTCATCGGCGCGGTCTACACCTCCGTGCTCAGCGGCGTGGCGCTCAAGAGCTCCGGCTTGACCTACATCCATGACCTGCTCGGCAAGCGCGTTGCCGTCGGTCCCGCGGCCTCCGCGACCGAGAACGCCACCCTCGCCGCCTTCGCAGCGATGGACATCACCAAGGACAACACCAGCCTTGAGAACCTCGGTCTCGGCGACGGCGCCGACTCCGTCGGCGACGGCATCCTCGACGCGGCCTTCGGCTTCGCCGGCCTGCCCATCGGCGGTCAGCTGAACCTCGCTGCCACCAAGGAGATCCAGGTCCTCGACATGACCCAGGAGGAGATCGACAAGGTCCTCGCGGGCAACGCTGCCTACATCCAGACCAAGATCCCCGCCGGCACCTACACCGGTCAGGACAATGATGCCAACACCTTCGGCGTCAAGTGCCTCATCATCGTCACCGCCGATATGGACGCGGATCTCGTCTACGATCTGTGCAAGGCCATGAACGAGCACACTGAGGAGATGGCTGCCGGTAACGCCCTGCTCAAGGACATGACCGATCCCAGCTTCCTCTGCACCCAGATGCCCATTCCTCTGCACGACGGCGCCCAGAAGTACTACAGCGAGCAGGGCCTCATCTAATCGAGGAATTCTGAAAACTTGATCAAAAGGACGATCTGACCGTCCCTGCGAAAAGCATTTTTTGGCCGGAGTTGGGACATCCCAACTCCGGCTCCCCCTTTTCATTAAGGTTTCGTTAAGACCCCCCACTTAACAGAAAGGATGCGTTTATGTCCGATAAGAAAGAAATCAAAGAGATTGACGTCGCCTCGCTCGACAGCGAACTGGCAGCAGCGAGAACTCTCGAAGAGGGTAAGGGCGACAAGTTCATTATGATGGCCTCCGTCGTCGCCTTCCTGATGACCTCCTTCCATATTTACACCGGCTTTTTCGGCCTGTTCGACTACTCCGTGCAGCGCGGCGTGCATCTGGGCTTCGCCCTCACGCTGATCCTGCTTACCCAGCCCCTTTACAAGCACGTTTTCAAGGATAAATTCGCCGGCAGCAAGGCCTTCCGCGCCGCCTGCCGCACGTTTGATATGATCCTCGTCGTCCTCACATGGGTTTCCGTCTGGATGGCGCAGGACGAGGTACATCACCTCACCGAGCGCCTGAGCAAGACGACCTGGATGGCGACCTTCGCGGGCGCCTGCCTCGTCATCATCGTCCTCGAGTGCGCCCGCCGCACCCTCGGCTACATCATGCCGGTCCTCGCGCTCATCTTCATCGCCTATGCGCTCGCCGGTCCGAATCTGCCCATGGCCATCGCGCACCGCGGCTATTCCCTCGAGCGTATCTGCAAGTTCCTCGCTACCGACCTGGACGGTCTGTTCGGCACGACCATGAGTGTTTCCGCCACGGTCATCTTCATGTTCGTTATGTTCGGCGCGTTCCTTGAGGCCTCGGGCTGCTCCGACTTCATCAACGACATCGCCATTTCCCTCACCGGTAAGATCAAGTCCGGCCCCGCGCTCAGCGCGGTCGTCGCCTCCGGCCTGATGGGCTCCATCAATGGCTCCGCCGTCGCCAACGTCGTCGGCACCGGCACGTTCACCATTCCTCTGATGAAGTCCCGCGGCTACAAGCCCCAGTTCGCCGGCGGCGTTGAGGCCGTTGCCTCCACCGGCGGTCAGATCCTGCCCCCTGTCATGGGCTCCGGCGCGTTCCTGATGGTCGCGTTCACCGAGCAGAAGTACATCGCCATCGTCATCGCGGCGGTCATTCCCGCGCTGCTCTATTACTGGGGCTGCGCCGTCGCCGTTATGTCCCAGACGGAGATCGCGCACGTCACGCTCATGGACCCCAAGGATATTCCCAAGAGCCGCGAGGTCATGAAGGACGGCTGGATCTATCTGCTCATCATCGCGGTCCTGCTCTACTGCCTGCTCGTCGCGCAGTATTCTCCGCTCTACTCCGCCCTGTGGGCGACCTGCGCGGTGCCCGTGGTCATGCTCTTCGATAAGAAGAAGCGCTTCACCATCAAGACCATCCCCAGCGCCATGGTCAAGTCCGGCTTCAGCGCCATGTCCATCGTCATCGGCTGCGCCTGCGCCGGTATCGTCGTCGGCATGGTCTCCATCACCGGCATCGGCGTTATCTTCGGCGATATGATGATCCAGGCGGCGCACAGCCTGCTGTTCCCGTCCCTGCTCTTCACCGCCATCACCTGCATCGTCCTCGGTATGGGCCTGCCCACCACCGCGGCCTATGTTATCGCGGCGTCCATCCTCGCTCCCTCCCTCATCAAGCTCGGCCTTGCCCCGCTGACGGCGCACCTGTTCGTGTTCTACTTCGCGTGCCTGTCCGCCATCACCCCGCCGGTCGCCCTCGCGGCCTATGCCGGCGCTGGCATCGCCAAGACCAACCCGATGACCACGGCGGTCGAGGCCTGCAAGCTCGGCTTCGCCGGCTTCATGGTGCCCTTCGCGTTCTGCTACAACCCGGCAATGATGATGCAGGGCAGCGTCGGCGAGATCATCTCCGTCGCCATCAGCGCGATCATCGGTGTTGCCATCATGTCCGCCGGCTTCCAGGGCTGGCTGCTGTGGAAGCTCAACTGGCTTGAACGCATCGTGTTCATCGCCGGCGGCCTGCTGATGTTCATCCCCGGCACGCTGACGGATATCGCCGGTCTTGTGATCGCGGTCGCTCTGCTTCTCGTCAACGTGAAGAAGTGGGAGAAGGGCCCCAAGTTCATCATGGACAAGCACAAGGCCAAGCAGGAGCAGAAGTAAGCTCCGCTGAACCGGATACGGAATATGAGGGTCCTGAAAAGGGACCCTCATATTTTTTCATTGACCGCGCCCCCGGCGCGCGGTATACTGTAGCGTAAGAATCCAAGCGAGGAGAGAAGAATCATGGAAGCTCAGGAGATCCGTTACCGCGTCAATAAAAAGGTGTTTCGGCAGGCGTCGCTCTACGCCATGTTCCTGCGAAACCGCAATACCTTCCGCGTGGGCATCGCTGTCGTGCTGGCGGTGGCGTTTTACACCGTGCTTGCCGTGCAGGGCACCTTTCCCCTGAGCTACCTGCCGATCTACATCGCGGCGGCCTATCTTGTCTGGATGCTTTTGCTGCTCGGACGCGAGGAGCAGCGCGTGCTGCGCTACCTCAAAAGCGACGAGTCGCTGCTGGGGACGGAGTACGTTCTGCGCTTTGACGCGGGCAAGCTTTCGGTCGAGGTCCCCGAGAAGAAGCTCCGCAACACGGTCGCGCTCGCGAAGCTCGCCTCAGCCATCGAAATTTCGAGCGTGTTCATGCTCTGCCTTACGGCCGATCAGCTCTACCTTGTGCCGACCGCAGCCATGACGGACGAGCAGCGCACGGCGCTGCGCGGCCTTTTGAGCAGCCGCCTCGGCGAGCGCTTTTATTCCAGTATTCTGGCGCGCGAGAAAAAGAAATGAACAAGGCCCGCCTCCGACATCGCTTCGGAGGCGGGCTTTGCCGTGCTATACCGGACGGCCGTGCTCCACGCGGCAGTCGCACTCGCTGCGCCACGACTGCGATTGCAGGAAACGGCGCGCGGCATCGACGAAGGCGCGGGCGGCGGGCAGAAGGTGGCGCTTTTTCTTGTAGACCACGCTCAGCGGGTGGACAAGGTCGGGGGAGTCGAGGTCGAAGAAGAGCAGCTCGCCGCGGTTCGGCGCGTTGTGGACGGCGGTCTCATTGACGAAGCAGAAGCCGTAGTTTTCCGCCGTCAGATTCAGCGCTGTGGTGGCGTTGGTGGTGTAGAGCGCGTTTTCGACGGTGATATGCTTCCGTTCGAGAAAGTTGTTGACGCGCATGGCGAGCAGGATCTCGGGGTAGAGCAGGACAAAACGCTCGTGCTCGAGAACGGAGAGCTCCGGCTCCCGTCCCGCGCGGCAGGCCTCCGCAAGCGCCTGCGCGGCGCGGTTGCCGCGGTTGCCGACCAGGAGGATCTTTTCGTAGAGAATGGTCTCGGTGGTCAGGTAGTCGGGCGTATTGAGATTGGTGTTCATGATGGCAAAATCCACCGTGTTGTCCGCCACCAGACGGAACATCTCGCTCGTCGGGCGCTCAAGCAGCTCAAGATGGGCCTCGGGGTGCTCCTGCGAAAAGGCGGGCAGGATGCTCGGCAGGAGCGTGCTGGCGCGCCAGTTGCTCATGGCGACGCGGAGCGTCTGGCGGCGGCTGGCATTCAGGCGCGTGAAATCCTGCAAAAGCTGCTCGTAGAGCTGCGAGCTGTCCTCGAGATAGTTGGCGTAGACCTTGCCGGCGGCGGTCAGTGCCAGCGGCGACTTGGTGCGGTCGAGCAGGCGGACGCCGAATTCCTTTTCCAGATGGATGACGTATTGGCTCAAGTAGGGCTGCGAGATGTGCAGCCGCTCTGCGGCCTTGGAAATGCTTTTCTCGGACGCAATGGCAAGAAAATATTCCGGATTCCGGTCCTGTACCATCCAGATCACCTCGTTTTCCTCTTTGATTATAGCAAAAAATACGGCGCCGTCAAGCACGGTATAGTAAAAATACTATATGGGTAGTCACATTTAAGTCTTTGACCTTTTCGCGGCGATGCACTATGATAGAGTCAAACAGGGAAATCAAAAAACCATCGGAAAAGAGGGAGATTATGCCAAGGTTTGAAGCATCTGCGCTGCGGGGCTACTGCGTGTCGGTCCTGACGGCCTCCGGTGTGGAGAGGAGCTGCGCGGAAGCGGTGGCTGACGCGCTGATCGACGCGGAGCTGACAGGCGTGTCCACCCACGGTGTGAGCCGTCTGGCCGTTTATATGCAGCGCATGGACGCGGGCGTGATGTCGCGTGAAAACAACATCCGCATCGTGCGGGAATCGACCTCCACGCTGGTCGTGGACGCCGGCAACTCGCTGGGCGCGGCGGCGGCAAAATTTGCGATGGAGCGGTGCATCGCCAAGGCAAAAGAGACGGGCTGCTGCTTTGCAAGCGTGCACAGCTCCAACCACTTCGGCACCGCCGCCTATTATACAAGGCTTGCTGCCGCGCAGGATATGATCGGATTTGCCTGCACCAATCTCAAGGGCAAGATCGCGCCCTTCGGCAGCGCTGAGCCCTACATGGGCACAAATCCCATCTCCGTGGCGGCTCCGTCCGACGACCTTCCGGTCGTGCTGGATATGGCGCCGAGCGTTGTGGCGCTGGGCAAGCTCATTCTGGCGCAGAAGCTGGAAAAGTCTATTCCCGAGGGCTGGGCGCTGGATAAGGACGGCAGACCCACCACGGACCCCGCGGCCGGTCGTGCCGGCTCGCTCGTGCCGATCGGCGGCGCGAAAGGCAGCGGCCTCGCCATCATGGTCGATGTGCTTTGCGGCATTCTCAGCGGCGGCCCCTACGGTCCGCATCTGCATGACCTCTATGTGATGGACGAGCCGCAGGGCGTCAGCCATTTTCTCGGCGCCATCGACATTGCGCATTTCATCGAACCGGCAGCGTTCAAGTCGGCTCTTTCCGCCATGTCACGGGAGATCAAGGCGCTGAAAAAGGCCGATGGTGTGGAGGAAATTTTCCTGCCCGGCGAACGCTCCGGCCGCAAGGCGGAAGAAAATGCTGCAAACGGTATTGAGGTGCCGCAGCCGGTCTACGAAGAGCTGCTGGAGCTCGGCAAGCCCTACGGTCTGAGCCTGTAAAGGAGGAAGCATCATGGCAAAAATTCTCATCACCGAATCGGTCCACCCCATCGGACCCGAGCTGCTGACCGCGGCGGGGCACACCGTCGTCTACGCCGACCGCGACATGGACATCATCCGCCGCGAGATCGTGGACGCGGACGCCGTGCTCGTGCGCATCATCGAGCTGCCCGGCTCGCTGCTCGCGACGGCGAAGAACCTCAAGATCGTCTCCAAGCACGGCGTGGGCTACGATAATATCGACCTCGACTACTGCAAGAGCCACGGCATCGCCGTGACCATCACCCCGAACGCGAACAGCCTTTCCGTCGCCGAGCACGCCTTCACGCTGATGCTCACGCTGGCGAAGAATATCATTCCCGTTTCCAACGAGTACCGCACGGTCGGCTTTGCTGCGAAGAACCACGCCCCCGGCATTGAAATGACCGGCAAGACGCTGGGACTGATCGGCATGGGCCGCATCGGAAAGCATATCCTGCATATGTGCAGGGACGGTCTGGATATGCATGTCATCGTCTACGACCCCTACATCAGCGAGGTCCCCGAGGGCGTCGAGAAGGTGGACGACCTTTCCGAGCTGCTGCGCCGCGCCGACGTCGTGACGCTCCATTGTCTGCTCACCGACGAAACGCGCAAGCTCATCGACCGCGAGCGCCTCGCGCTGATGAAGCCCACCGCCCTGCTCATCAACTGCGCCCGCGGCCCCATCGTGGACGAAGCCGCGCTCATCGAGGCGCTGGAGAACGGCAGACTCGCCGGCGCCGGTCTCGACGTCACCGACCCCGAGCCGGTCGCGCCGGACAGCCCGCTCTTTAAGCTGCCGAACGTCATTGTCACGCCGCACTACGCGCCCACAACGGTCGAATCCGCCACGCGCGTTTCCAAGATCGCAGCCGAAAACATTAACGCGGTGCTTGCCGGTCAAGAGCCGGTGGGCCGCATCGTCTGAACAAGATTAAGAGGAGGAAAGCAACCATGAGACTCGCAACGATCAAGCTGCACGGCGCGGAGGTCGCCGGCATCGTCACCGGGAAGGGCATCCTGCCCGTCGCCGCGCTCAACGCCTACAAGGGTACGGGCTGGAAGGAGGACATGATGAGCCTCATTCAGGCGGGTCATATCCCCGGCCTGACGAAGTGGTACAACGAGGGCGGCAAGGAGGAGCTTGAGACCATCCCCGGCGTCGTGCCGGCGGAGGAGGTCGTCTACGCCCCGCTCTACCGCAATCCCAAGCGCATCTTCGGCATCGGCCTCAATTACGCCGACCACGCCAAGGACATCGGCAACGCCGCGCCCACGGGCTTCCCCGGCAGCTTCTTCAAGATGGCGGATACGCTCATTGGCCCGAATGACGACATCCTGCTGCCCAAGCTCAAGGAGGCACAGAAGACCACCGCGGAGGCGGAACTCGGCATCATCATGGGCCGCGACTGCCGTGACGTTCCCGAGGAGGAGTGGGAGAGCGCCATCGTCGGCTACACCACGATCCTCGACATGACCGAGGAATCCATCCTCAAGGGCAACGACTTCGTGCCCGGCAATCCCCGCTATCTGACCATCGTCAAGAACTTCCCGACGTTCTTCTCCTTCGGCCCCCAGCTCGTCACGCCCGACGAGGTGCCCGACGTGCTCAAGTTAGAGGTCCAGAGCGTCCATAACGGCGAGATCCACGCGAAGAACACCGTCGATCACATGACGCACGTTCCGTCCCGCCTCGTTTCCCTGCACTCGAGCATCCAGGGCTGGTACGCCGGCGACGTGCTCTCCACCGGCACCCCGCGCGCGTTCCACATTCAGGACGGCGACATCGCCGAGTGCCGCATCGTCGGCCCCGACGGCTTTGAGATGGAGCCGCTGAAGAACCCCGTTGTGGATCTCAAGCTGCACTGAGAAAGATCAAAAATTTTAAGATATCAGGAGGAAATTATCATGGATCTGGGTTTGAAGGATAAGGTCGTCGTTTGTATGTCCAGCGCGTCCGGCTTCGGCAAGGGCATCGCGACAGAGTTCGCCCACGAGGGCGCGAAGGTAGTCGTCTGCACCAGCGAGGCGTTCAAGGCGGAGCTCAATCAGGCGGTCGTCGACATCGAGAAGGAAACCGGCAACCGTCCCTACCCCTATATGTACGACGTGCTCAACAACGAGAGCATCGCCGCGATGATCAACAAGGTCG
>ERZ773116.3561-NODE-3561-length-11181-cov-2.641920_pt1 | contig 11181 bp, 8 predicted proteins | sample MGYA00580563_ERZ773116 | MGnify/ENA primary metagenome ERZ773116 (study PRJEB29015, sample SAMEA2737864) | human gut metagenome | biome: human gut; feature: human-associated habitat; material: faeces | place: China | collected 2012 ... | reverse complement strand
CCTTCGGAAGCTCTTTGATAATCGAGATATCCATATCCGCATATAAAATAATGGCAAGCGTCCGCGGAATCGGTGTGGCAGACATGACAAGCGTATGAACACCACACCCTTTGTCCGATAATTTCTTTCGCTGGTTGACGCCGAACCGGTGCTGTTCATCAGTTACAACCAGTGCCAGATCTTTGAATTCCACCTTATCTTCCAGCAGCGCATGCGTACCGATCACAATATCGACTTCCCCCTGCTGGATTGCTTCGTAAATTCTCCGCTTCTCTTTCAGTGGAGTCGAGCCAACGAGACATGCCGTGCGGATATCATACTGTGCAAACTGCTCCGCCAACTCCTCGTAATGCTGTCGCGCAAGCACCTCCGTCGGTGCCATGAGCGCACCCTGATACCCAGCCTTCGCACAGGCAAGCAGAGCTGCAGCCGCAACGACCGTCTTTCCCGATCCAACATCTCCCTGGATCAGGCGGTTCATCACACCATCGCCACCCATATCTGCTAAGATATCCTCGATTGCCTGCTGTTGCCCCTTTGTAAGGGAAAACGGAAGATTCGATATGTAATCCGCAACTGCCTTGCCCTGTACGATCTTATGCAGATTCTCCTGTAACTGCGTTGTCTTCTTCATGGATGCCATATCATAGAGGAACTGATAAAACTCGTCAAAAGCAAGTCTGCGGATCGCATTTTTTAAGACAGCCTGATTCATCGGAAAATGAATGTTCTCATACGCCTCCGATAATTCCATCAGACTGTGCTCTGCCCGTACCTCCTCCGGTACATAATCGTCCATCTGACAAATCAGCTCCCGTGTTGCCATGATGGCTTTCTGGAATGTCTTGTTCGAAAGTCCGCTCGTAAGCGGATAAACCGGCTGCATTTCCTGCTGCATCCCGGCATACACCGGAAGTTTATAATACTCTGCCTGCTCCATGACACGCATGCCATTTTTTACTTTGGCCGTTCCAACGAAGATATACGAATCCCCCTTGTGGAACACATTTCTTAAAAATGGCTGATTAAACCATGTCATATGCATCGTCATATCACCGTCACTGACGGTCAGGATTGTAAGCTTTAAGCTCCGCACCTGCTTGACGGTCACATAGGAGGTGATCATCGCCCGGATCGCATGCCGCTCGCCAACTGCTGCATCCCGGATACACACCGGTTCCTCGTAGCTTAGATAGTTACGAGGATATGTATGCAGCAGATCATCGATCGTAAAAATGCCAAGCCGCGCAAAGCTTTCCGCCGTCTTTTCTCCAATCCCTTTAATTGTCTGGATACTGTCTTCTTTTCTCATATTTTTCTTTCCATATTCTATAACAAAATCCTGACAAAACACACGTTCTGTCAGGATTTATACATGAAATTGTTTTCCGACAATTTCGTTGATTCACTTTATTCCAGAGACAAAATGTAATAGTAGATTGGCTGTCCGCCTGCATGCGCTTCGACTTTAAAGTCCGGATACGCTGCCTGCACAGCTTCTACCAGTGCATTTGCCTTCTCCTCCTCGACATCGCTGCCGTAGTAGATGCTCAGAAGCTCGGAATCCTCATCTGCCATCGCACCAATCAGATCCTTTACCACCTCTGTGATATCCTGTCCAACCGCCTGGATACCTACATCGTCGATACCCATATAATCGCCGGTCTTGATCTCCTTGCCATCGATGGAAGTATCACGCACGGCATAGGTAACCTGTCCACTCTTCACTGCAGTAATCGCATCTTCCATGCCAGCCTGATTTGCCTCGGCAGTTGCTGTCTCATCAAACGAAATGAGCGCACTGATACCCTGTGGAATCGTCTTGGTTGGAATCACAATCACCTGTTTCTCTTCCTCAATCTCGGCTGCCTGATTGGCTGCTAAGATAATATTCTTGTTATTCGGGAATACAAATACAGTTTCTGCATTTACCTTGGAGATTGCATCTAACACATCCTCCGTACTTGGATTCATCGTCTGTCCACCCTCAATGATATGATCGACACCGAGATCCTTGAAGATATCATTCAAGCCTTCTCCGACGGAAACTGCCACAAACCCAAATGGCTTCTTCGGCTCTTCCTTCGCAGCTTCCTGCTCGGCAGCCTTCTTGCGATCCTGCTCATGAATGACCTTTTCTTTATGCTCCTCACGCATATTGTCGACCTTCATGCTTGTAAGGGAACCATACTCCAGACCTTTCTCAAACGCAAGTCCCGGATGATTCGTATGCACATGTACCTTCACGATCTCATCATCCGATACAACAACGAGAGAATCACCGATTGAAGTTAAGAACTCCTTGAACTTTGCCTCGATCTCTGCATTGTATTCCTTCTCAAGCATAATGATAAACTCTGTACAGTAACCATATTTGATATGGGATGTATCAATCTCTTCCGAAGACATCGTCTGTGCCTTCGCTGCACCGCCGGATGTCACCGGCTCTTTGATCTCTTCTTTTCCTGTCAGGCCGTTGTATGCACCCGTCAGAAACTCCATCAGTCCCTGTCCGCCAGAATCAACCACACCTGCTTCCTTTAATACTGGCAACAGCTCTGGTGTCTGCTTTAACACTTCGTTACCATGATCGAGAATCTCCTGTCCGAGTGTCTCGAAATCCATGTCCATCTCAGAAAGCTCCACTGCCTTCTCTGCGACGCCCTTTGCCACAGTCAGGATTGTACCTTCCTTTGGCTTCATAACTGCCTTATATGCCGTCTCTACGGCACGTACGAAACCATCTGCAAGTACCGATACTGTAATCTGCTTCTTGCCCTTGATCTCCTTGCAGAAGCCACGCAGAAGCTGGGATAAGATAACACCGGAATTTCCTCTTGCTCCACGCAGGGAACCGCTGGAAATCTTCTTGGAAAGCTCATCCATCGATGGGTTCTCCAGTGCACTTACCTCTCTGGCTGCCGCCATGATCGTAAGTGACATATTGGAACCTGTATCGCCATCCGGCACCGGGAATACGTTCAATTCGTTGATATAATCTTTATTTCTCTCTAAGTTGTATGCGCCAGCAATAAATGCTTTCTGTAACAACTGGGCATCAATTACCTTTGTAGCCACTTTGTCTGTCCTCCTGATCTATGTTATTAATCTATCACACGAACGCCCTCAACAAAGATGTTGATTGCCTTCACCTTCATACCTGTCATCTCTTCGATGGAATACTGTACGGTACTGATCAGATTGTCACATACCGTCGAAATGCTGACACCATATGCCACAATAATGTGAAAATCAATAGACAGCTCATTGTTCTCACCGATGACTACATTGACACCCTTGCTGATACTGTCGCCCTTTAAAAGCTTCGCAATACCATCCTTCATGCTGATGGTTGCCATACCAACAATACCGAAGCACTCCAATGCAGCGTGTCCGGCATACTGGGCAATAACTTCATTCTCTATAATGATTTCACCGTTTTCATTCGATAAATAACCCTTCATACGTTTACCTCCGTTTCCGTAATAAGCCAGACTGATTCCGGCTGTTTAAAGTCATATAGTGACATTATACCCTTTTTAACAGGATTTAGCAACTTTTACCTGCTATGCAATTCTATTTATTTGTCATCTCTGCGTATCAACGGACGGCAGAGACAAGATGCGCTCTGCGCATCTTGCTCTGATTAGCGGTCGTCAAATGCACCGCATAAATGCGTGCATTTTCCTCGTCGCCATAACATAAAAAAAACAGCATACTAATATGCTGTTTTTTTACCATCTGCTTAGGCTCTCTCAACCTTACCAGACTTCAAGCACTGTGTGCAAACATAAATCTTCTTAGGAGTACCGTTAACTACTGCCTTCACAGACTTGATGTTTGATTTCCACATTCTGTTTGATCTTCTATGAGAATGGCTCACATTGTTACCGAAATGAGCTCCTTTTTCACAAATACTACACTTTGCCACCGTTAGCACCTCCTTGACAAATATTAAGCCCTGCCTGCATATTTCTTCTTTGCGGGCTCACAACATAGGCTATTTTACCAAATAACTTTTCAATATGCAAGAAAAATTTTCATATTTTTTGATTTTTTTTAAAATTTTTCTATTTCACCCTATTTTATCATAGATAACTGTATCCGATGCTTGTCCAGATCGACACTCATTACCGTCACATCCACGATATCTCCAACTGAAACGACCTCCAGCGGATGCTTGATGTATTTGTCTGACATCCGGGAAATATGCACGAGTCCATCCTGATGCACACCGATATCGACAAACGCACCAAAGTCGATCACATTCCGCACCGTTCCTTTCAGCTCCATACCCGGTTTTAAATCTTTCATCTCCAGTACATCGCTTCGAAGGATCGGCTTTGGCATCTCCTCTCGCGGATCTCTGCCCGGCTTCTCCAGTTCCTTCACGATATCGACAAGCGTCGGTTCACCGATTCCAAGCTCTTCCGCAAGCTTCTTCGTATCCTTTGTTTTCTTGCTGATGCCTTTCATGCCGCCATGCTTGATATCATCCTCGGAAACACCGATTTTCTCCATCAAAGCCTTGGTTGCCTCGTAGCTTTCCGGATGAACGCTTGTCGCATCCAGTGCTTCGCTTCCGCCATGGATACGCAGGAAACCAGCACACTGCTCGTATGCCTTTGGTCCAAGCTTCGGCACCTTCAAAAGCTCCTTACGGTTCTTGAAGCTGCCATTTGTCTCGCGGTATGACACGATTGATTTTGCCAGTGTTTTATTGATGCCGGACACATACGAAAGCAATGCCGGGCTGGCTGTATTCAAATCAATTCCGACTGAGTTTACACAATCTTCCACAACATTGTTAAGGGCATTGCCAAGATTCTTCTGGTTCATGTCATGCTGATACTGTCCGACACCGATGGATTTCGGATCGATCTTCACTAGCTCTGCGAGCGGATCCTGAATTCTTCTTGCAATACTTGCCGCACTTCTCTGCCACTCATCGAAATCCGGGAATTCCTCGGTTGCCTCCTTGCTTGCAGAATAAATCGATGCGCCCGCCTCATCCGTGATGACATATTTTAAGTCCACGTTCAGTTCCTTCATCAGCTCGACGATCATCGCTTCCGACTCCCGGCTTGCGGTACCATTACCGAGAGAAATAAGTGTCACATGATATTTTGCGATCAGCTTCTTCAACACCTGCTTCGCCGCATCATAGTTTTTCTGTCCCTTTGTCGGGTAGATAATGACGGTATCAAGCACTTTTCCGGTCTCATCGACAACTGCCAGCTTGCTTCCGTGTGCAAATCCCGGATCCCAGCCAAGTACAACCTGTCCGGAGATTGGCGGCTGCATCAAAAGCTGATGGAGGTTCTTGCCGAATACGCCGATGGCGCCCTCCTCTGCCTTCTCCGTCAGTTCATTCCGTATTTCACGCTCGATGGAAGGCGCGATCAGACGGTCATAACTGTCTGTAATTGCCTCATAGAGATAGCTTGCACTATCATGCTTCATATTTCCGATAATCTGCTTTACAAGCCAGAGTAAAATTTCCTGTCTTGGTGCCTCGATCTTCACTGTCAGAAATTTCTCTGCCTCGCCACGATTGATTGCTAAAATCCGGTGTCCAACCAGCTTTTTGATTGGCTCTGAGAAATCATAATACATCTCATAGACCGAATCTGCTTCCTCGTCCTTCGCCTTTGCTACAAGGCTTCCGCTCTCCTTTGTCATCGCACGAAGCTTCGTCCGGTAATCCGCATCATCCGCATACACTTCTGCGAGAATATCCTTGGCTCCGTCGATGGCATCCTGTACGCTTTCCACGCCTTTTTCTGCATCAACAAAAGCGGTTGCCTCTTCCTCGATCGTCCTTGTTGTTGCCTGTGCACGTAAGATCTCTGCAAGTGGTTCCAAGCCCTTCTCCTTGGCGATTGTCGCTCTTGTCCGACGCTTTGGACGGTATGGACGGTACAGATCCTCCAATGCTACCATCGTCATTACTGCTTCGATCTGTTTCTTTAATTCGTCTGTCAGCTTGCCCTGCTCCTCGATCGTTGCAAGTACGGACGCTTTCTTCTCCTCTAAGTTCCGCAGATACACAAGACGCTCAGACAGCGCACGTAACTGCTCATCATTTAAGGAGCCGGTCACTTCCTTCCGGTATCTTGCGATAAATGGAATCGTTGCACCCTCGTCGATCAGTTCAACCGACTTTTCTACCTGACCTTTTTTAATCTGCAATTCATCTGCGATTACCTGTAATATATCCATGTTGTCTCTCCTGTTATTCCTTATAAAATTCCGGGATGAAGCTTTCTTTTGCCACTTCCCCTTCCTGATAAAACGCCTGCTCCACGCCTAAGTTCACTGCATAATCAAGCAGTTTGCGGTACGATTTCCGGCGAACTTTATCTGCAAGCTCCGGAAACCTTGCTCCAATATCGCCAACCGGCGTGTACTGGCTCATCATACTGATATAGATCCGGTTTCCATATGTCTTGTACAGATACCGCACGATCTTCTCTGCCTCTAACAGATGCTCCGGCAACAACATATGGCGCACGATCACGCCACGCATTATATATGCATCCTCGGCATCAAAGACGACTTCGCCACACTGACGCACCATTTCCGCGATTGCAGCCTTCGCTACCTCCGGATAATCCGGTGCATGGGAATACCTCTCCGCCGTATCCGCATCCATATATTTCATGTCTGGCAGATAGACATCCACCAGTCCTTCTAACATGCGCAGTGCTTCCACCCGCACATAACTGCTTGTATTATAGATAAATGGCAGGGAAAAGCCCTGCTCCTTTGCCTGTCGGATTGCCTGTGCCACCTGCGGGATAAAATGATCCGCAGTGACCAGATTGATATTCGCCGCGCCCTGTGCTTCTAAATCACGAAATATCTGCACAAGCGCTTCCACTGTGATCTGCCTGCCGGTGCCGCCATCCGAGATTGCGTAATTCTGGCAATACACGCAGTGAAGCGGACACCCGGTGAAAAAAACCGCCCCGGAGCCTTTCTCTCCGGAAATACACGGTTCCTCCCACATATGCAGAGCAGCCCGTCCGATCCGCATGGCAGCGGTCTCTCCACAGACACCGATCTCGCCGTCCGCACGATTTTTCTTACAATCCCGCGGGCAAAGCGTACAGGCTGACTGCTCTGTATCTTCTATCTTATTCTTTCTCTGACTATTCTCTGTATTATCTATCATTTAACTCATGTTCCCTGTGAATTTCCTGTCTGTGCGGCCGTTCAATCGTGATATACCACTTCACCACAGACGTTCCGATGATCACCACATATCCGATCACGCTCAGGTAATCCGGGATCTGATCTAAGAACAGGAATCCCCATAATGCCGTAAAAAGCACAATAGAGAAATCATACACCGAGATTTCCCTTGCCGGTGCATACGAATACGCCTTCGTGATGAAGATCTGGCCTCCTGCAGCCGAAATTCCCGTACAGATCAGAAACAGCCATTGAAGCCCGCTCATCGGCTGATATTGGAACACGAAAAAAGGCAATGTCACTGCACAGGAAAAGGCGGAGAAGAACAATACGATAATCATACTATTTTCTCCGCGTTGTCCAAGCTTTCTGACAAACGTATACGCAAAACCGGCGCCAAATCCGCCGAGTGCCCCGATCAGAGCCGGCACTGTCTCCATGCTCATCGTCGGCTTCACAACAAGCAGCATTCCGACGAATGCTGCAATTACGGTCACCCAGTCCAGCTTACTCGCAACCTCCTTCAACACGAAGAACGAGCAGATAATCGCAAAAAACGGTGACAGCTTATTGAGCATGGAAGCATCTGATATAGAAATATGATCGACCGCATAAAAATTACAGATCAATCCACACGTACCACCGATGGCACGACAGAGCAGATACTTCAGATTTCCCTTTCCGATTCGAAATGGCTGATGTGCCTTCACCAGTGCAGCGATTGCGATAAGCATCGCAACCAGATTCCGGAAGAAGCATTTCTGCATCGTCGGCACATCTCCGGCTAGCCGGATAAATAAGCTCATAAGAGAAAAGCAGAATGCAGATAACAAAATACATACGATTCCCTTTTTACTTTTTTCCACGTCTCTCACTTCCTGCCTGATTTATCCTGTTTATTAACGACAATATACAATTTCGACGTCTTCGACTGCCTTCGCGATCAGAGGCTCAATCTTACCGACAAGTGCCTTCTCTGATTCTAAGATCTGCTCCATCTTCGGCTTTGTCACCGGATGCTGTGCTACAAATGTTGTACAGCAGTCTTCATATGGAAGAATGGACGTCTCATACGTTCCGATCTTCTCTGAGATATCAATGATCTCCTGCTTATCCATACCGATACATGGACGGAATACCGGAAGCTTATCGATTGCGCTGTCGATGACGAGCAGACTCTGTGTCGTCTGGCTCGATACCTGTCCGATACTCTCTCCGGTGATCAGGCACTGGCAGTCTTCTTTTAGTGCGATCTCCTGCGCGATCTGATACATGATCCGCTTCATGATGATCGTCAGTTCATCATGCGGACAATTGTCATAGATGGCAAGCTGCACATCGGTAAACGGCACCACATGAAGTTTGATCACACCTGAATACTTCGACACAATCTTCGCAAGATCGATAACCTTCGTCCGCGCCTGCTCGCTTGTAAATGGTGGCGCATGGAAATACACCGCTTCGATCTCCACACCACGCTTGGCAATCATATATGCCGCAACCGGACTGTCGATACCGCCGGAAAGAAGCGTCATACCCTTACCGTTCGTGCCGACCGGAAGTCCGCCCGGTCCCGGAATGATCTGGGAATAAATATAGGTGACATTTCGCACTTCCACGTTGATGAATACATCCGGTTTATGAATGTCGACCGTCATATCTGGATAGGCATCCAGAAGATCGGCTCCAAGATCACAGTTTAACTCCATCGAAGTCTTTGGAAATGTCTTATTATTTCTTCTTGCATTTACCTTGAATGTAAAATGCTTATCGTTATATTCTTCTGCCACATGCGCAACGACTGCCTTGGAGATTGCCTCGTAGCTCAACTCCTCCACAACCTTGACCGGGCACACACCGACGATACCGAAGATCGTTGTGAGTACCTTCATGACATCCTCGTAATCGTAATCCGAGAACGCCTCGACGAAAATACGTCCGTATTCCCGGCGTACCTCAAACTTGCCCAGTGGCTTTAAGCGTGCACGCATACGCTTGCACATAATTTCCTCGAAGACGTAACGATTCTTTCCTTTCGTTCCGATCTCCGCATATTTGATCAAAAACATCTTATACTGCATCGTAATCCTCATTTCCTACTACCATAGTTGTTTTATTTCCATCGTTTCACTATAACAGAAATAACGAGGAATAGCAATTATTTCTTCCGTGTATAGCGCCGCAGCATTGGAAGGGTTTCCTTTAATACTTCCACGCAATAATCCACTTCTTCCTTTGTGTTCCACTCACAGAAGCTGAACCGGAGTGTCGACTCCAACTGCTCCTGTGACAATCCGATTGCGGTCAGGACATGGCTTACCTGTGGTTTGTTCGATGAACAGGCAGAACCTGCTGATACATAGATACCCTTATCGCCGATCGCACGCATCGAAACGGCAGCGCGCACCCCTTCAAAGCTGATACTCGCGATATGCGGTGCCTCACCGGAATGGTCATAGACACCCTCGATCTTCGTTACCTCCGATACTAGATAATCCCGCACCTCGCGTACATGCTGCATCTTCGCCTCATGGTCGGTATAGATCATCTCTGCGGCAAGTCCCATGCCTGCGATTCCCGGTAGATTCTCCGTACCGGAACGCATGAAATTCTGCTGTCCACCTCCGTAAATGATCGGGCGGATCAACGTCTTGTCCTTGATATAGAGTGCTCCACTTCCCTTCGGTCCGTGAATCTTATGCCCGCTCACAGAGAGCAGATCCACGCCGAGCTGCTTCGGTGTGAATTTTAATTTGCCATATGCCTGTACCGCATCGACATGCACAAGTGTCTGCGGATTGTGCGCCTTTACCAGCTTTACAAGCGCCTCGATTGGCTGGATACTTCCGATCTCATTATTTACATACATGCAGCTGACTAATATCGTATCGTCACGCAACAGCTTCGAGAGGCTGTCTAAATCTACCTTTCCGTCAGAACCGACTTCCATGAAACTGATCTCGAAGCCTTCCTTCTGCAGGAACTCCACCGTGGAAAGCACTGACGCATGCTCGATCGGTGTCGTGATAATATGCTTGCCCGCACGGCGGTGTGCCAGTGCCGCTCCGATTAAAGCAAGGTTATTTGCCTCTGTGCCGCCGGATGTAAATACGATCTCCTTCGGCATACATTTAAGCGTCTTTGCGACCTGTTCTGTCGCGGTGCGCTCATAGTCTTTCGCCGTTAATCCCTTCTTGTGCTGGGACGATGGATTTCCATAATCCACGTCCAGCAGTGTCATCATCAGTTCCTTTACCTCTGGGAATACAGCTGTTGTTGCTGCATTATCAAAATAACATTCCATAACTTTTTTCCTTCTATCAATCTGTGCTGAACAAATTTCTAATTTTCTCTACTGCTCCATTTGGAACATCAAAATAGATAAAACTGCAAGCCCTGCAGTCTCTGTCCGCAAAATCCGGTTTCCTAATGTGATAATCTTCGCACCAGCTTCCTTTGCTACATCAATTTCTTCTTTTGCAAATCCACCTTCCGGTCCGATAAAAATTCCGATATTCGCGCCGTCTGGAAGGTTTGATGCCTGTGCAATTATCTCCCTTGCGTATGCAATTCCATCCGCACTCTCATACGGTACAATCAGCAGGTCAAACTTTCCTGCATATTGAAGTGCTTCACGAAATGACATAAATCCGGTGACTTCAGGAATTATACCTCGTCCGGACTGTTTCGCCGCAGACTCCGCAATCATCTGATAACGTTCTCTTTTTTTGTCTTTCTTCTTATCTTCAAGTTTCACGACAGTCCGTTTCATCATAACCGGAACAATCCCGGCTGCTCCAAGTTCTACCGCCTTCTGGATGATAAATTCCATTTTATCTGATTTTGGCATTCCCTGAAACAATGTGATATTACACGGAAGTTCTGCTGCATTCTGATTGATATCTACGATATTTGCATATACCTGCTCTTTGGATATCTCCGCGATCTCACACTCATACTCTTTTCCAGCACCATCACACACAG
>ERZ773116.3543-NODE-3543-length-11224-cov-4.205211_pt1 | contig 11224 bp, 12 predicted proteins | sample MGYA00580563_ERZ773116 | MGnify/ENA primary metagenome ERZ773116 (study PRJEB29015, sample SAMEA2737864) | human gut metagenome | biome: human gut; feature: human-associated habitat; material: faeces | place: China | collected 2012 ... | reverse complement strand
TGGAGCACCTCAAAAACACCATCATACACTAAATCAGTAAGTTGGCAGCATCACCCTGCTCCTTTACCGGCTTCACCGGGCTACGGTGCCACCGAACGGAATAAATCCAGTTTAGGCTAGCGGCCGCGCCTCTATGCCGGTTCAAGGTATCTAAACCTCGACAGGTTTGATGGCGCCTTCAGAAGAACTCATTAGCAGGGGAAATATCGCGACTCATTGGTTTACCGATAATTCTAAAAAAAACCGAATTCATCGAATTCACTAATCTGAATTCATCCGCCAGTTCATCCGGGAACGGCTCTGGCAAGCAGTGCCCGCAGTCATACATGACCGACCTGATAACGTCTGGCCTTCTTCGCTCAGTAACGTTTTGTGTCCAGGACGTCAGTCTTCACAGCTGTCAAATCAACGCTATTTCATAAGGCGGCTCACGTTTTTATGTCATGAGCCGCGCTTTTCCGGCTGGAACGTTCCACCCACTCGGTCACTGTGATTTAATATGCTAAACCGGTTTAATTAAGTTTAGCTTTGGAGGGTTTTAGCATGAATGCAAAAGTTTGGGTTCTGGGCGACGCGGTGGTGGACCTGCTGCCGGAGAGCGAAGGGCGCCTGCTGCAGTGCCCTGGAGGCGCGCCGGCTAACGTGGCGGTAGGGGTTGCCCGCCTTGGCGGCAACAGCGGATTTATCGGCCGCGTCGGCGGTGACCCGTTTGGCCGCTACATGCGTCATACCCTGCAACAGGAGCAGGTCGACGTCAGCCATATGTATCTTGACGATCATCACCGCACGTCCACTGTGGTGGTCGACCTTGATGACCAAGGTGAACGCACCTTTACCTTTATGGTACGCCCCAGCGCTGACCTGTTCCTGGCTGAAGAAGACCTGCCACAGTTTGCCGCCGGACAGTGGTTGCACGTCTGCTCCATCGCGCTCAGCGCCGAGCCCAGCCGTAGCACTACCTTCGCGGCGATGGAGAGCATCAGGTCTGCCGGCGGTCGGGTCAGCTTTGACCCTAATATTCGTCCCGATCTCTGGCAGGATCAGGCTTTGCTGCTAGCCTGCCTCGATCGCGCTTTGCACATGGCCAACGTGGTAAAGCTATCGGAAGAGGAGCTGGTCTTCATCAGCAGCAGTAATGATTTAGCATACGGAATCGCCAGCGTAACGGAGCGCTATCAGCCAGAATTGCTACTGGTGACCCGGGGCAAAGCGGGGGTGCTTGCCGCGTTTCAGCAGAAGTTTACCCATTTCAACGCCCGGCCTGTGGCCAGCGTGGACACCACCGGCGCGGGAGACGCATTTGTCGCCGGACTGCTCGCCAGCCTTGCGGCTAACGGGATGCCAACGGACATGACCGCACTGGAACCGACACTCACGCTTGCACAGACCTGCGGCGCCCTGGCCACCACAGCCAAAGGTGCGATGACCGCCTTGCCCTATCAGCGCGATCTCAACCGTCAGTTTTAATCCTTAAAGCCGCTTTGCGCGGCTCACTTTGTTGCATGCATCACATTTATTAAACCGGTTTAGCATATTTGTTTTAAGAAAAACAAAGGTCGGGCTTAACATAGCGCCTAAACCGGTTTAGCAAAAATTATAATTTTCCATTTTTACTTTTGGGATGCCAACAGCATGTACAGAAAAAGCACACTTGCGATGCTTATCGCTTTGCTAACCAGCGCTGCCTCTGCCCATGCGCAAACGGATATAAGCACCATTGAAGCCCGACTCAACGCGCTGGAAAAACGCCTGCAGGAGGCAGAAAACAGGGCGCAAACGGCGGAAAACCGCGCCGGGGCGGCGGAGAAAAAAGTTCAGCAACTCACCGCGCAGCAGCAAAAAAACCAGAACTCGACTCAGGAAGTGGCTCAGCGTACCGCCAGACTTGAGAAAAAAGCCGATGACAAAAGCGGATTTGAGTTTCACGGTTACGCCCGCTCCGGCGTGATAATGAATGATTCCGGCGCCAGCACCAAATCCGGAGCCTACATAACGCCGGCAGGTGAAACCGGCGGAGCTATCGGCCGTCTGGGAAACCAGGCCGATACCTATGTTGAAATGAATCTTGAACATAAGCAGACCCTGGATAATGGGGCCACGACCCGCTTTAAGGTGATGGTCGCCGACGGGCAAACCTCTTATAACGACTGGACTGCAAGTACCAGCGATCTGAACGTTCGTCAGGCCTTTGTCGAATTGGGTAACCTGCCGACGTTCGCTGGGCCATTTAAGGGCTCCACCCTGTGGGCCGGGAAACGTTTCGACCGCGACAATTTCGATATTCACTGGATTGACTCTGATGTCGTGTTCCTCGCCGGTACCGGTGGTGGTATCTATGACGTGAAGTGGAACGACGGCCTGCGGAGTAATTTCTCCCTGTACGGGCGTAACTTCGGCGACATTGATGATTCCAGCAACAGCGTGCAGAACTATATCCTCACCATGAATCACTTCGCAGGTCCGCTGCAGATGATGGTCAGCGGTCTGCGGGCGAAGGATAACGACGAGCGTAAAGATAGCAACGGCAATCTGGTAAAAGGCGATGCGGCAAACACCGGCGTGCATGCGCTGCTCGGCCTGCATAACGACAGTTTCTACGGCCTGCGCGACGGTAGCAGTAAAACCGCTCTGCTTTATGGTCATGGTCTGGGCGCAGAGGTTAAAGGTATCGGATCTGATGGCGCACTTCGTCCGGGAGCCGACACATGGCGCATTGCCAGTTACGGCACCACGCCGCTCAGCGAAAACTGGTCTGTTGCCCCGGCAATGCTGGCGCAACGCAGTAAAGACCGCTATGCCGATGGCGACAGCTATCAGTGGGCAACATTCAACCTGCGTCTGATTCAGGCAATCAATCAGAATTTCGCTCTCGCCTACGAAGGCAGCTACCAGTACATGGATCTTAAACCCGAAGGTTATAACGATCGTCAGGCGGTGAACGGTAGCTTCTACAAGCTCACCTTCGCCCCGACATTTAAGGTCGGCAGTATCGGTGATTTCTTCAGTCGCCCGGAGATTCGTTTCTATACCTCCTGGATGGACTGGAGCAAAAAACTGAATAATTACGCCAGCGATGACGCCCTGGGCAGTGACGGTTTTAACTCGGGCGGCGAATGGTCTTTCGGTGTGCAGATGGAAACCTGGTTCTGACGGCTTACGCCTGATGACAGGAATAGCCGGGGGTCAGAGCATCTTTGTCACCCCGGGCTCAGCTAAGACGCAGAAAAAGCGCTCCCGTGAACGCGGGACGACAACATAAAAATGTTTAAGCCTTAAGAGGGTACTATGGATTTTGAACAGATTTCCTGCTCGCTGCTTCCGCTTCTTGGAGGCAAAGAAAATATCGCCAGCGCCGCGCACTGCGCCACGCGCCTGCGCCTGGTGCTGGTCGATGATTCGCTGGCCGACCAGCAGGCCATCGGCAAAGTTGAAGGGGTGAAGGGCTGTTTTCGTAATGCCGGACAGATGCAGATTATTTTCGGCACCGGGGTGGTAAATAAGGTCTACGCTGCCTTTACTCAGGCGGCGGGTATTAGCGAATCCAGCAAATCGGAAGCCGCCGACATCGCGGCAAAAAAGCTCAATCCGTTCCAGCGCATCGCCCGCCTGCTATCAAACATCTTCGTGCCGATAATCCCTGCCATCGTCGCCTCTGGTCTGCTGATGGGCCTGCTGGGAATGGTCAAAACATACGGCTGGGTTGACCCGGGCAACGCCATCTACATCATGCTGGATATGTGCAGCTCGGCGGCATTTATCATTCTGCCGATTCTGATTGGCTTTACCGCAGCCCGCGAATTCGGCGGTAATCCTTATCTCGGCGCGACGCTTGGCGGCATTCTGACTCATCCAGCGCTGACTAACGCCTGGGGCGTGGCCGCGGGTTTCCACACCATGAACTTTTTCGGCTTCGAAATTGCCATGATCGGCTATCAGGGTACGGTGTTCCCGGTACTGCTGGCAGTATGGTTTATGAGCATCGTTGAGAAGCAGTTGCGTCGCGCAATCCCCGATGCCCTGGATTTGATCCTGACGCCGTTCCTGACGGTGATTATATCCGGTTTTATAGCCCTGTTGATTATCGGCCCGGCCGGTCGCGCACTGGGCGACGGTATCTCGTTTGTCCTCAGCACCCTGATTAGCCACGCCGGCTGGCTCGCCGGGTTACTGTTTGGCGGTCTCTATTCAGTTATCGTCATTACCGGTATTCATCACAGCTTCCATGCGGTTGAAGCCGGGTTGCTGGGCAATCCCTCCATCGGCGTCAACTTCCTGCTGCCGATTTGGGCGATGGCCAACGTCGCTCAGGGCGGAGCCTGTCTGGCGGTGTGGTTCAAAACCAAAGATGCAAAAATTAAAGCCATTACTCTGCCCTCGGCGTTTTCCGCCATGCTGGGCATCACCGAGGCGGCGATTTTTGGTATTAACCTGCGCTTTGTGATGCCATTTATTGCGGCGCTGATTGGTGGTGCGGCGGGCGGCGCATGGGTGGTATCTGTACACGTCTACATGACCGCGGTCGGCCTGACAGCGATCCCCGGCATGGCCATCGTGCAGGCCAGTTCGCTGTTGAACTACATTATCGGGATGGTTATCGCCTTTGGCGTCGCCTTTACGGTCTCCCTGGTTTTGAAATACAAAACGGACGCTGAATAATGTCTCTTCCATCACGACTGCCTGCGATTTTGCAGGCCGTAATACAGGGCCAGCCACGTGCGCTGGCCGATAGCCACTATCCGCGCTGGCACCTTGCGCCGGTCACCGGGCTGATGAACGACCCCAACGGCTTTGTCGAATTTGCCGGACGCTATCACTTGTTTTATCAGTGGAACCCGCTCGCCTGCGATCATACGTTTAAGTGCTGGGCGCACTGGAGCTCCCCCGATCTGCTGCACTGGCAGCATGAGCCCATTGCGCTGATGCCGGACGAAGAGTATGACCGTAACGGCTGCTACTCCGGCAGCGCGGTGGATAACAACGGTACGCTTACCCTGTGCTATACCGGCAACGTGAAGTTTGCCGACGGAGGGCGAACCGCCTGGCAATGCCTGGCAAGGGAAAGCGCCGACGGCACCTTCCGCAAAATCGGCCCGGTCCTGCCGCTGCCGGAGGGCTACACCGGCCACGTGCGCGACCCAAAAGTCTGGCGACACGAAGACCTGTGGTACATGGTGCTGGGTGCGCAGGATCGGCAAAAGCGCGGCAAGGTGCTGCTGTTCAGCTCTGCGGATCTCCATCAGTGGACGAGTATGAGTGAAATCGCCGGCCACGGCATCAATGGCCTCGACGACGTCGGCTATATGTGGGAGTGTCCGGATCTTTTTCCTCTCGGCGACCAGCATATTCTAATCTGCTGTCCGCAGGGGATTGCCCGCGAGGAAAAGTGTTACCTGAACACCTACCCGGCAGTATGGATGGCGGGCGAGTTTGATTACGCTAGTGGCGCTTTCAGCCATGGCGAACTGCACGAACTGGACGCCGGCTTTGAGTTCTACGCCCCGCAAACCATGCTTACCAGTGATGGCCGTCGTCTGCTGGTCGGCTGGATGGGCGTGCCGGAGGGCGAAGAGATGCTTCAGCCGACCCTCATCAACGGCTGGATCCATCAGATGACCTGCCTGCGTGAGCTGGAGTTTATCGATGGTCAGCTATACCAACGTCCTCTACGAGAGCTGAGCGCCCTGCGCGGCGAAGCGCACGGCTGGGCAGGGAACTCCCTGCCGCTGGCACCGATGGAAATCGATTTGCAAACCCGCGGGGACGATATGTTGAGCCTCGATTTTGGCGGCGTATTAACCCTTGAGTGCGATGCCAGCGGACTCCGCCTGGCCCGACGCAGTCTCGCCAGCGACGAGATGCATTATCGTTACTGGCGCGGAAACGTCCGCTCGCTGCGTGTTTTCATCGACCAGTCGAGCGTGGAGATTTTCATAAACGGCGGTGAAGGGGTGATGAGCAGCCGCTACTTCCCGGCCTGCTCCGGTCAGCTAACATTCTCCGGCATCACGCCGGACGCATTCTGCTACTGGCCGCTGCGAACTTGCATGGTAGAATAAGCGTTTTGCTTCAGGCTCATGGCGTCGTAATGAAAACCAAACGCGTAACCATTAAAGATATAGCCGAACAGGCTGGCGTCTCCAAAGCGACCGCCAGCTTGGTACTGAATGGTCGTGGCAAGGAGCTGCGCGTGGCGCAGGAAACGCGTGAGCGCGTACTGTCGATTGCCCGTAAGCATCACTATCAGCCAAGCATTCATGCCCGCTCGCTGCGCAACAACCGCAGCCACACCATCGGGCTGGTGGTGCCGGAGATCACCAACCACGGCTTTGCGGTCTTTTCACATGAGCTGGAAATGCTGTGCCGCGAAGCAGGCGTCCAGCTATTGATCTCTTGTACTGATGAAAACCCCGGTCAGGAGAGCGTGGTGGTCAATAATATGATTGCCCGCCAGGTCGACGGGATGATCGTCGCTTCCTGTATGCACAACGATGCCGACTATCTCAAACTCAGCCAACAGCTGCCAGTGGTGCTGTTTGACCGGTGCCCCAATGAAAGCGCGCTGCCGCTGGTAATGACCGATTCGATTACCCCAACGGCGGAACTGATTTCCCGCATCGCGCCTCAGCATAGCGATGAGTTCTGGTTTTTAGGCGGTCAGGCGCGTCTGTCGCCCTCCCGCGATCGTCTGACCGGGTTCACGCAGGGTTTGGCTCAGGCGGGTATTGCCCTGCGCCCGGAATGGGTGATCAACGGCAATTACCACCCCAGCTCCGGCTATGAGATGTTTGCCGCACTCTGCGCGCGCCTTGGGCGGCCGCCTAAGGCGCTATTCACCGCCGCCTGCGGGCTGCTCGAAGGGGTTCTGCGCTATATGAGCCAGCACCATTTACTCGACTCCGATATTCATCTGACGAGCTTTGACGATCACTATCTTTATGATTCGCTGTCGCTGCGTATCGACACTGTCCAGCAGGATAATCGCCAGCTGGCCTGGCACTGCTACGATCTGATAAGCCAGCTGATCGAGGGCGATACGCCCGAAACGCTACAACGCTACCTGCCCGCAACGCTGCAGTTTCGGCATCAGTAATAACTGAGTATTTTTGAATAGCGACGCTGGATGCCGATTGGTCTGAACGGCCCGGCGATCGCCGGGCATACCATTGGCGCCGGCATCGTGCTGGTAACGACCATATTAGGGCGTTTGAGCAGTTGCCTGGCCTCACGCAGGGAGACTGGATTAACTGACCGCTGACAAAATGCCTGACAATGACAGTCCGTTTTGTGCCAGAAGCGAACATAACATATAACTAAATGAGTCAGTCCTCAGAAAACTGGTTTACGTTACAAAGTATTTAGCGCTTACCATTAAGCATACGGTTGCTGCCATTGCCTGACATGTTCGATTAGGGCGCGTAGTTTTGGCGCTATATTCCGGCGTTGAGGAAAGTACAGATAAAAGCCAGGAAAATGGGGAAGAAAATCATCAAGCATTGAAACAAGTTGACCATTTTCAATATACGGCCTGAATGTTTCCTCAGGGGCAAATGTTATACCTCCACCGGCAAGAGCCAGCCTCAGCATGAGACGCAGGTCATTAGTTGTTATTCGCGGTTCTACCGCCACGTCGAAAGCTCTCCCGTTCTCCTCAAATTCCCAGCGATAAGGAGCAACATCCGGGGAAGGACGCCAGCCGATACACTGATGATGTACAAGCTCACGCGGATGAAGAGGGGCGCTACAAGCAGTGAGATAGGATGGGGACGCAACCACCATTTCACGTTGCTTTTCTGTAAGCGGGACGGCAATCATATCCTTCTCGATCACATCTCCGAGCCTTACGCCAGCATCATAACCAGCGGCCACAATATCAAATTCCTCATCTATCACGACAATATCGATCGTCACGGCTGGATTAGCAGCCGCAAACGAGGCGATCAGCGGACCTGAAAGAAACTCTTCAGCTATGGAGGTCACCGCGATCCTCAGAAGTCCACGTGGCGTGCTGTCGGATGCAATATCTTCGAACGCAGCGTCAATGCTGGATAAAGATAATGACAGGGATGTACGCAGTCGTTCTCCCGCTTCAGTCAGGTTTACTGAACGTGTTGTCCGCATTACCAGCATTGTGCCGAAAGTATCCTCAAGCCGCCGTATTCCCTGACTAACCGCCGAGCGCGTAACCCCCAGCCGGGCTGCGGCTATGGTGAAATTACGCTCTTCAGCAACCGCGATAAAAACAGGTAAAAGATTGAGATCAATTTTCATTGTTTAATTCTGCTAATCACTGAGTCCAGTAAAAGCAGGATACTGGAACTAATCATAAAGGTCTATCATCTCTCTGAACTCAACTGAAGGAGCACATCATGGATAAAGTTATATTAATTACCGGCGCGTCAAGTGGCATTGGGGAAGGCATTGCCAGAGAGCTTGGAAAAGCAGGTGCGAGAGTGCTATTAGGGGCGCGCAGACTGGATCGTATCGAAGCCATTGCAGCAGAAATCCGCAGCGCCGGCGGTATGGCTGAAGCGCGTGAGCTGGATGTCACAAACAGACTGTCCATGGCTCATTTCGTGCAGTCAGCGCTTGATAACTGGGGGCGTGTTGACGTTCTGATTAACAATGCGGGCATCATGCCACTTTCACCGCTTGCGGCCGGCAAACAGGATGAATGGGAACGTACGATTGACGTTAACATCAAGGGCGTGCTGTGGGGAATTGGGGCTGTGCTTCCAGTGATGGAAGCTCAGGGTTCTGGCCAGATAATTAACCTTGGTTCTATCGGTGCCCTTTCTGTTGTGCCAACAGCCGCCGTCTATTGCGCCTCTAAGTTCGCAGTACGGGCTATTTCAGATGGTTTACGTCAGGAAAGCTCGAAAATCCGTGTGACCTGCGTTAATCCCGGCGTTGTGGAAAGTGAACTTGCCTCAACCATCACTCATGCGGAAACCATGGCGGTGATGGATGCATACCGTTCTGTTGCACTTAAACCAGCGGATATTGCCCGCGCCGTACGACATGTAATTGAGGCTCCGGAAAGTGTTGATACAACAGAAATAACCATCAGACCGACAGCATCCGCAAACTGAAGCGTATGACAGCGGGATGAAGTAAATCTCTGCAATCATTATTTATTTAATGCCTCTGGAATAAGAACTGCTGATGAAATGATAACTTGCATGACAATTGTTAATTCATTACGTCATTCTTAACTGACAGTAAAGCTGTATTAATTACAGAAGCCAAACTGGCATAGGGAATAAATTTAAATATATTATTCCCTCTTTTAAAAATCATCTCTTATCATTAATAGTAAAATTACCATGGATAATATCCATCGCTTGACTGCAGCAACAATTCTGTCCTTATTATCATTCAGCACTATGGCCCAGGTTATTACGGCAGTAGATTCAACCATTGAGGGTGCTGAGGAAAAAATTTCCACACAGGCATCTAAAGAGGGGAAATCATATGAAATCCTTGCAGCCTCTTTTAAAAACAGGGTTTATATGACAGCAGAGTTAACCCCTGTTAATAACAAATAACACATTCATATGCGCCGGTAATTTCTCTTGACCGGCATTACTCAAAATGAGTCGTGGTTCCACCTGCAAATACAATAGCTTATCTCTAACACACATACATGACATCAGGAAACATATGAAAGAACAGCATACTTATACAGGCCTCTGGATTACCAAAGATGGATTCATTTGCCATGAGCTATTACCTAATGGGCGTTACGACGAAGCTCGAGGTACAAAACCTAATGCTTATCAGGGCGACTACGACATTCGTGAAAACAGGATCTACTATCAGGACGATACCGGTTTTACAGCTGATGGGACTTTTGTCAGTAATGACGAACTTCATCACGCGGGTATGGTGCTTTTCCGGCGTAAATAAATATCAAACTACCTATAGAAATTAGCGCGATAAAGCCTTGATCATCAAAAGGCACTTTGTCGACTAATAATTATCATTACTTTGCCAATGAATTACCTGTCAAAAAGTGATCATTTTTAAAGGCGTTCAATGACAATATAGATACTTATTTATAATTCTTAAATTAACGTTATAGTAATTACTCAAGGCTGTAAAAGTTATCTCCGTAGCTGGATTTATTGCGCTCCTACACCTATGAGGCGTTATACCTCATAGTCAGGCAGTGCCCGCTTCTCGCTCATAGCCGACGATGGTCCCTTGCAATAATCTTTGCTATTAGGCCTCGCCAAAATCGCATTCAAACTTAAGCTGAACCGGATTCCACTGTAGATCCGACTTTACCTTTTTTCGGATCTGACCAGAAAAAGAGAGAAATGAGGATAGGTGTTGCATATCCATATGCAATGCATCTGCACATCCAGAACCTATGCATATGTCTCGTATCTGCATGTACTATATCTATGCAATGATTAGTGGTGTTTTTTTATTCGCCTGTGCTTTTAACAGGCCATACCCGGAGTATTGGGCACATGACTAGATGGGGTGTAACGTAAATGAGAACCGTATTCATTTTTAAAAATGGCAACAACCGCGCCATCCGTCTGCCCCGCGATCTGGATTTTGAGGGGGTGAGCGAGCTGGAGATCGTCCGGGAAGGGGACAGCATTATTTTGCGTCCCGTCCGGCCGACCTGGGGCTCGTTCGCGCAGCTGGATAAAGCCGATCCGGACTTTATGGCGGAGCGCGAGGACGTTGTCACCGACGAAGGACGATTTGACCTGTGAACAAAACTTATATGCTGGACACCTGTATCTGCTCGTTCATCATGCGCGAGCAGCCGGAAGCCGTCCTGAAGCGCCTGGAGCAGGCGGTGTTGCGCAATCAGCGCATCGTGATCTCGGCCATTACTTACTCCGAGATACGCTTCGGCGCCACCGGTCCGAAGGCCTCCCCGCGCCACACTGAGCTGGTTGACGCGTTCTGCGCCCGCCTCGATGCCATCCTGCCCTGGGACAGCGCCGCGGTGGATGCAACCACGGACATAAAGGTAGCGCTGCGCCTCGTCGGGACGCCAATCGGCCCGAACGACACGGCGATCGCCGGGCACGCCATTGCCGCCGGCGCCGTACTGGTGACGAGTAACGGGGGGAGTTTGAGCGGGTGCCGGGCCTGATGCTGGAAAACTGGGCCCGCTAGCTGCAGGCCAGTCTGATGCAAAAAGCTGGTGATGCTGCCAACTTACTGATTTAGTGTATGATGGTGTTTTTGAGGTGCTCCA
>ERZ773116.3534-NODE-3534-length-11248-cov-3.543733_pt1 | contig 11248 bp, 6 predicted proteins | sample MGYA00580563_ERZ773116 | MGnify/ENA primary metagenome ERZ773116 (study PRJEB29015, sample SAMEA2737864) | human gut metagenome | biome: human gut; feature: human-associated habitat; material: faeces | place: China | collected 2012 ... | reverse complement strand
GAAAACCTTGCGGCCTCCGGCTACGCCGACAATAAGGACATTTTTCTCGACGGCTTTTCCTACTTCACGGGCCGCGAGCGGAACATCCTGCGCATTCTGCTCAAGCGGGCAAAAAGCGTCACCGTGACGCTGCTCGGCGACGGCAGCGACAGCGAGCTGTTCGCCGAGGGCCTGCGCGTACGCGAGCAGCTTTACGCTCTTGCGCGGGACGCGGGCGTTCCCTGCACGGAGGAGGTGCTGCGCGGCGGCGCGCCGCGCGATGCGCTCGGCCATGTGGAGAAGCATTTCTTCGGCGGTAATGTCCGCTGGGACGAGCCAACGGAGCAGTTGCGGCTGTATGAAGCCTCCACCGCTTACGACGAGGCGGAGCGGATCGCCGCGGAAATTCTGCGTCTGGTGCGCTGCGAGGGCTACCGCTTCCGCGATATTACGGTCACCTCGCGCGATATGGATGCCGCGGAGCCGGTGCTGCGCACCGTATTCGCGCGCTGCGGCATCCCGCTCTACTGTGCGCGGCGCAGCGATATTCTGCGCCGCGGCGTGCCCGCGCTGCTGCTCGGCGCGCTTGACGCGGTGAGCGGAGGCTTTGAGTACGAGGATGTGTTCCGCTGCCTCAAGACCGGCCTCGCGGGACTTTCGGCGGAGGAGTGCGACCTGCTGGAAAACTACGTCATCAAGTGGGACATTCGCGGCGCAATGTGGACGCGCGACGTTCCGTGGACGGCGCACCCCGAGGGCTACGGCGTGCCGTGGCGTACAGAGCATGAGGAAATGCTCGCGCGGGTGAACGCCGCGCGGGAAAAGGTACGCGCGCCGCTGAGCCATCTCTATGAGGGCGTGCGCGGCACGGGAGACGTTGAGGGTAAAGTGACGGCGCTTTACAATTATCTGACGGAGATCGCGCTGCCCGAGGAGCTGCAGCGGCAGACGGAGACGCTTTGGCAGCGCGGCGAAACGCAGCGGGCGGAGGAGCTGGCGCAGCTTTGGAACGTTCTGTGCGGCGTGCTTGACCAGTTTGTGGAGATGCTGGGCGGTACCGAGCTGGACGCGGAGGAGTTCGCGCGGCTCATGCGCCTTGTGCTCACGCAGTATTCGGTCGGCACGATCCCGGTCTCCCTTGACCGGGTGAGTCTGGCTGAAATGACGCGCAACGACCGCCACGCCGTGCGCGTGCTGTTTTTGATGGGTGCGAACGACCATGTGCTGCCCGCTGTGGGCGGCAGCGGCGGCATTTTGAAGGACGAGGACCGCGCGGCGCTCGAGGCGCTCGACGTGCGCCTTGCGCCCTACGGTATGGCGCAGTTCCGGCTGGAACTGCAGAATCTCTATGCCGCGCTCGCCCAGCCGACCGACCGGCTCTACATCTCTTATCCGCGCTTTGATAACGCGGGCGCCGAGCTGCGCCCCAGCTTTGTCGTCGGGCGCGTGCAGACGCTTTGCCCGTCGGTAAAGGTCGAAACGGAGGATGCCGACAAGGCATACCGCCTTACAACAGAGAGCGGTGCGCTCGACTATGCGGGCGAACACGTCGGCGGGGAAGCGTGGCGTTATCTGGAGCGGCGCGGCGGCTGCGCCGAGGCGCTTGCCGCCATGCGCGACGCTTCGCACTATACGCGCGGAAGGCTCTCGCGTGAGGCCGTCCACACGCTCTACGGGCGCAGCATCACGCTCAGCGCCTCGCGCATGGACAAGGCGCGGAGCTGCCATTTCGCCTACTTCATGCAGTACGGCCTGCGCGCGAAGGAGCGCACAGCTGCGGGCTTCGACGCGCCGCAGGTCGGCACCTTTGTCCACGACGTGATGGAGCACACGCCCCGCGCGGCGAGCGAGCGCGGCGGCCTCAAGGCGCTGGAGCGTCCGGCGCTGCACGCGCTTGTGCGGCAGGCGATCGGTGCATACATTGAAAAAAATCTCCCCGACCTTGACGGGAAGAACGCGCGCTTCCGCTATCTTTTCCGCCGGCTGTGCGAGTCGGTCTACCGCATCATGGATTCGACGGTGGAGGAGCTTTCCGACTCCGATTTCGAGCCGCTGGCCTTTGAGCTGGGCTTCGGCGCGGACGGACAGCTTCCCGCCGTGACCATCCGTGAGGCGGGGGAGGAGCTGCGCGTGGTCGGCAAGGCTGACCGCGTGGACGGCTGGCTCAAGGACGGCAAGCTGTATCTGCGCGTGGTGGACTACAAGACCGGCGCGAAGCGCTTTGACCTCGCGGAGCTGCGCTACGGGCTCGGCCTGCAAATGCTGCTCTATCTCTTTACGCTGCGGGACGAAGGGGGAAAGCTCTTCGGCGGCTATCCCATCGAGCCGGCGGGCGTCCTCTATCTTCCCGCACGGGAAAAGCTGCTGAATCTGCCGCGCAATGCCTCGGAGGAGGAGATCGAGCGCGCGATGCACAAGGAGCTGCAGCGCAGCGGCATGGTGCTGAACGATCCCGCAGTGCTGCACGCGATGGAGCACAGCGCGCTGGAAGCGCCGTGCTATCTCCCGGTGCGCGTGAAAAAGAGCAAGGACGGCGAGACGGAGATCACCGGCAGCATCGCCACGAGCGCTCAGCTCGGCAAGTTGGGCTTATACGTTGAGGAGCAGCTGCGCCGCATGGTGCGCGAGCTGGCGAGCGGCAACATCGACGCCGACCCGTGGGCGCGCAGCGAGCAGGACAGTGCCTGCACCTATTGCGAATTCGCGCCCGCCTGCCACTTTGAAAACGGCTGCGGCGGCGACCGCATCGAATACATCCACGCGACCGGAGCCGAGCAGCTCTGGGAGCACGTTGACCGGACGATCGGGGAAGGGGGAAAACGCGATGGCTGACATCCTGACCGCCGAGCAGCAGGCGGCGGTAGAGAACCGCGGGCGGAGCCTGCTGGTGTCCGCCGCAGCGGGCAGCGGCAAGACGAAGGTGCTCGTCGAGCGGCTTTTTTCCTACGTCGAGAGCGGCGAAGCGAACCTTGACGACTTTCTCATCATTACCTACACCCGCGCCGCGGCGGCGGAGCTGCGCGGCAAGATCGCCAAGGTTCTCGGCGAAAAGCTGCAGGAGGACCCGCTCAACGCGCATCTGCAGCGGCAGCTGCTGCGTGTCTACCGCGCGGACATCAAAACGGTGGACGCCTTCTGCACGGCTCTGCTGCGCGAGAACTGCCACCTGCTGCGCGAGGACGCGCGCGGTCATGCGCTGCGGCCAGCGCCTCAGCGGCGTTGTAGCCCATCTTCTTCTGCCTGTTGTTCATCGCCGCAAGTTCCAGTATGACAGCGAGGTTTCTGCCTGGGCGCACGGGGATGGTCACGAGCGGGAGCTTTACGCCGAGGATGCTCTCGTTCTCGTCGGTGAGGCCAAGCCGGTCATAGGCTTTGCCGTCCTCCCACGGCTCCATCTTCACGACGAGGTCGATGCCGGACTCCGGCTTCACCGCGCCCACGCCGTAGATATGCCGCACGTTTATAACGCCGATGCCGCGCAGCTCCATGTAGTAGCGGATAAGCTCCGGCGCGCTGCCCACGAGCGTATCCTTGCCGATGCGTTTTATCTCGACCGCGTCGTCGGCGATGAGTCGGTGGCCGCGCTTGATAAGCTCCAGCGCCGTCTCGCTCTTACCGATGCCGCTGTCGCCCATCAGCAGCACGCCCTCGCCGTAGACCTCGACGAGCACGCCGTGCGTCGTTATGCGCGGAGCGAGATAGTTGTGCAGGGTGCTGATGACGTCGGCCTGAAACTCCGAGGTGTCCTCCGATGTCATGAACACGTTCCTGTCGAATTTCTCCGCCATCTCAAGGCATTCCGGAAACGGCTGCATGCCGTGGCATATCACGAGGCAGGAGATGTCGTACTGCATAAAGCGCTTGAACGCGGCGAGGCGCTCCTCATGGCTCAGCGTGTCAAGATATGTACTCTCGACCCGCCCCATGATCTGCAGGCGGTGCGGATCGAAATAGTTATAAAACCCCGTGAGCTGCATGGCCGGGCGGTTCACGTCCGCCGTGATTATCAGAGCCTGCTCATAATCAGCGGAGGTATGCAGCGGGGTAAGCTCCATCTCCTCGGCAATGGTCTTGAGTTTTACGGAATATTTGCTGCGCATAGGCTTTTATCCTCCGTTTGCCCGCGGGCACATTATATACTATTATATTAACCAATCCCGCCCCATTTGGCAACAACTTTCACACGCATCCGGGCGTAAAATATTCCGCGGCAGGGTTTTAACAAAAAAATCCCGCGCAGATTTAAAATTCCTCTTGCATTTGACGCTGTCATCTGGTATTATATAAAAGCTGTTTATCAGCAAACACAAGCAAGGAGGTGCTTCAATCCATGGCAAAGTGTCAGTTCTGTGAGAAGGATGTCGCTTTCGGCATCAAGGTGTCTCACTCCCACAGACGCTCCAACCGTACTTGGAAGCCGAACGTGAAGCGCGTCAAGGCCATAGTAGACGGATCCCCCAAGCATGTTTACGTCTGCACTCGCTGCCTCCGCAGCGGCAAGGTCACCCGCGCTGTGTGATTTAATATTTAAATTACCCGAAACAAGCCTGTCGAGCAAACGACGGGCTTTTTTCGGTTTAACCTGTCGGCGCCGATAATTCCGGCGTCCGCGCAGGCAGCTTCTCCACATAAGAAACAAATAAAGACCAGGAGGACTTTGAAATGGAACTGTTGGAACAGCGCATACTGCGCGACGGCAAGGTGAAGCCCGGCGGGATTCTCAAGGTTGACAGCTTTCTCAACCACCAGCTCGACCCCATGCTGATGCACGAAATGGCAAAAGAACTGCACCGGCTGTTTGACGGGCAGGGCGTCAACAAGATCCTGACCATCGAAGCCTCCGGCATCGCGCTCGCGATCATGACCGGCCTTGAATTCGGCTGCCCCGTGGTCTTCGCCAAGAAAAGCAAGTCCAGGAACATTTCCGACAGCGTCTATTCCGTCGAGGTCGAGTCCTTTACCCACGGCAACACAAACACCGTCATCGTCTCCAAGGAATATCTCAAGCCCTCCGACCGCATCCTGATAACCGACGATTTCCTCGCAACGGGCGCGGTGCTCGTCGGTCTGCGCGCGCTGGCCGAGCAGGCGGGCGCGTGCGTCGTCGGCGCAGGCATTGCGATAGAGAAGGCATTCCAGGGCGGCGGCGACCGTATGCGCGCCGAGGGGATGCGCGTGGAATCGCTTGCCAAAATCGCTTCCATGAGCGATGACGGGCTGGTATTTTGTAGGTGATTTGTGAACAGTTCACAAAATTTCGCATTAAAAAATGTGAAAAAAGTCGAAAAAGGGCACTTGACTTTTCCCTCCTCGACTGGTACGATAAAACAGTAAATTGAATAACGTTTTCGATATATAGCAAATGATATGGATTTGAAGTTTCTACCCGGACGCCGTAAATGACCGGACTATCGGAAAATGTACTATACAGGGGGCATGATTTTTTGTCCCTTCTCGATGCATTGACCGTGGTTCCGTTCAGACCGCGGTCAATGCATTTTTCAGTATCTTCACTGCAATGCAGTTTAGATAAAAATAATAAAACATTATGAGGAGATCGAAGAATGAAAAAGTTTGTTGCACTTCTGCTTGCTCTCGCTATGGTGTTTGCGCTGTGCGCCTGCGGCAATTCCAACTCTGCCGCCCCCAAGCAGGACGACGCTGCCGAAAGCAGCCAGCCCTCTGACAACGCCTCCGAGAACCAGTCCGCCGCGGATCTTTCCGCTCTCAAGGTCGGCTTTATCTTCCTGCACGACGAGAACTCCACCTATGACCTCAACTTCATGAACGCTGCCAAGGAAGCCTGCGAGACCCTCGGCGTTGAGTCCGTTTTCAAGACCAACATTCCTGAGGATCAGTCCTGCTACGAGGCCGCCGCTGAGCTGGCCGACGCCGGCTGCAACATCGTCTTTGCCGACAGCTTCGGTCACGAAGACTATATCATCCAGGCCGCCAAGGAGTTCCCCGAAGTTCAGTTCTGCCACTCCACCGGTACCAAGGCTCACACCGAGGGTCTTGACAACTACCACAATGCATTCGCTTCCATCTATGAAGGCCGTTACCTCGCCGGCGTTGCTGCCGGTCTCAAGCTCAATGAGATGATCGACAACGGCGACTTCGCCGCTGAAGATGCCAAGATCGGCTACGTCGGCGCATTCACCTACGCTGAAGTCGTTTCCGGTTACACCTCCTTCTTCCTCGGCGCTCGCTCCGTCTGCCCCACCGCTACCATGGAAGTGACCTTCACCGGTTCCTGGTACGATGAGACCGCTGAGAAGGAAGCCGCCAACAAGCTCATCGCCAACGGCTGCAAGCTCGTCAGCCAGCACGCCGACTCCATGGGCGCCCCCACCGCTTGCGAGACCGCCGGTGTCCCCAACGTTTCCTACAACGGCTCCACCATCTCCGCTTGCCCCAACACCTTCATCGTCTCCTCCAGAATCGACTGGGCTCCCTACTATGAGTTCGTCATCAACGCTGTTGCAAATGGCGAGACCATCCCCGCCGACTGGACTGGCACTCTTGCAACCGGTTCCGTCGTCCTGACCGAGGTCAATGAGGCTGCCGCAGCTGCCGGCACCGCCGACAAGATCGCCGAAGTCAAGGCCGCTCTTGAGGCCGGCACCATCCATGTGTTCGACACCGCCAACTTCACCGTCGGCGGCGAGACCCTCACCAGCTACATGGCTGACGTTGACACCGACGCAAACTACGAGGCCGACACCGAAGTCATCCTCGACGGTTACTTCCACGAGTCTGAGATGCGCTCCGCTCCTTACTTCGATCTCCGTATCGACGGCATCACTCTGCTCGACGAGGCATACTAAAATATAACGATTCCCATCCGGCAGCCCCGGCTCCCTTTCCGGGGCTGCCGTTCCTCCCTTTACTGTGAAGGGCAGCGCAGTTCTCCCCCCGCTGCGCTGCCCTTTGCAGTATTATTTGACTTTATACAACACTATATAATATAATCTCTTTACATCTGACAGCAAGGAGTTGACGCCTTTGGAAAGCAAGCATGCCGCAGTGAGAATGCGCAACATTACGAAGACCTTCGGTCCGGTCGTCGCAAACGACAAGGTCTGGCTGGACATCTATCGCGGCGAGATCCTCGCCCTGCTCGGCGAAAACGGCAGCGGCAAGACCACGCTCATGAACATGCTCTCCGGCATATATTTTCCGGATGAGGGGCAGATCTTCATCGACGACAAGGAGGTCGTCATCCGCTCGCCGAAGGACGCGTTTGATCTCGGCATCGGCATGATCCACCAGCATTTCAAGCTCGTCGATGTCCTGACCGCGGCGGAGAACATTGTTCTCGGCCTCAAGGAGCCAGGCAGGCTCAATATGGAAGCCGTAGCTCAGCGCGTGCGCGACATCTGCGAGAAATACGGCTTTGACGTTGACCCGAACCAGAAGATATACGACATGTCCGTCTCCCAGAAGCAGACCGTTGAGATAATCAAGGTGCTCTACCGCGGCGCGGACATACTCATTCTTGACGAGCCCACCGCCGTTCTGACCCCGCAGGAGACGGACAAGCTCTTTGCCGTCCTGCGCAACATGCGCGACGCGGGCAAGGCGATCGTCATCATCACGCACAAGATGCACGAGGTTGAGGACTTGTCCGACCGCGTGGCTGTTCTGCGCCACGGGCAGTTCATCGGCGATATGCCCACCAAGTCCACGAACGCGCAGGAAATGACCAACATGATGGTCGGCCACCCCGTCACGCTGAACATTGACCGCCCCGATCCCGTCGACCCAAAGCCTCGCATCGAGGTCAAGAACCTGACCGTGCGCAGCATTGACGGCATCCTGAAGCTTGACGACGTGTCCTTCACCGCAAATTCCGGCGAGATCCTCGGCATTGCTGGCATCTCCGGCTGCGGCCAGAAGGAGCTGCTCGAGGCCATCGCCGGACTTCAGCCCATCGAGAGCGGCAGCGTCAGCTACATTGAGGACGACGGCACGCGCGAAGAGCTTATCGGCAAGGATCCGCTTGCGATCGCGCAGATGGGCGTCGCGCTCAGCTTTGTCCCTGAAGACCGTCTCGGCATGGGTCTTGTCGGCAGCATGGATCTCGCCGACAACATGATGCTCGGAGCTTACGGTGAATCCGCACTGTCCGGCGCAGCTGCGGTCAATCAGATTCAGTTCGTCTATCAGTGCCTGCTTACTGCCCTGGGCGATGGACTCGTCATGTTCGGCAGCCAGTATTGGGGCAAAAAGCAGCTTTCCCCGCTGCGCAAAATCGCCGCATCCGCCATGCACTTCGGGCTTTTGCTTTCTGCAGTTTTATTCCTGCTGGTCAGCATTTTCCCGATACAGGCGCTTCGGATTTTCACGACGGATTCCGCCATCCTCGAACAGGGCGCACAGTATCTGAGTATTATCCGTTTTACTTACCTGTTCTTTGCAATCACACAGATTCTGCTCGCAACCCTTCGAAGCGTGGAAATCGTCGGCATTGCGTTCCGGCTTTCCTGTATGGCACTTCTTGTCAATTGTTCCATTAACTATCTTCTGATTTTCGGTCATTTCGGATTCCCGCAGCTGGGCATCCGCGGTGCGGCAATCGGCACCCTGACCGCCCGCATATTGGAGGTTATCGTTCTGCTTGTTTACCTTTTCCGCAGCGCAGGCAAAAAGCTCGGGCTGCATTTTTCCAATTACTTCCATGTCGATCCGGTTCTGACGAAGGATTACCTCAAAACAACAGCCCCCATGCTCGTCACGAATGGACTCTGGGGCGTCAATACCGCCCTGCAGACCGTTATTTTAGGGCATATGACAGCTGCTGCCATCGCGGCAAACAGCGTTGCCTCGACCCTTTACATGCTCATCAAATCCACCGCCGTCGGTGCTTCCTCCACAGCCTCCGTCATGATCGGAAAAGCAGTCGGCTCCGGTGACATTCCGCTGACAAAACACTATTCCAAACTGCTGCAGCGTCTGTTTTTATGCATTGGTGTACTGTCCGGCATTGCGCTGTTTTTCATCCGTATCCCGATCCTCTCGATCTACGATCTGCAGCCTGCAACGAAGGAAATGGCGAATACATTCCTTATAATTTTGAGCATCATCTGCGTCGGCATGACTTATCAGATGCCCACCAATAACGGCATCATCCGCGGCGGCGGAAACGCACTTTTCGTGGTCAAAATGGACCTGATCAGCATCTGGTGCATCGTCCTGCCGCTGTCGTTTTTCATGGCGTTTGTGATGCATGCATCCCCGACCGTCGTGGTCTGGTGCCTGAACGCAGATCAGATTTTTAAATGCGTACCCGCCTTTCTGGAATCCAATTACGGCAACTGGATCCGGAAGCTGACGCGGGACGAGTAAGGGCGCAGGCTTGATGCAGCGCTCCTCGCCATCCGGCAGAGACGCAAAAAATCCCGGAGCAGAATGTCTTCTCAGCAAATATTTGCCAGATAGCATCCTGCTCCGGGATTTTTTTATTCGTATATCAGCATCGGACAGCCGCACTTCCTCCAGCCTCCCGATGCTGCGCATGACACGTGCGGAGCCATTTGACGGCAGGCTGCCGCTTCAACCGCCCTGCCCGCGCCGCGTGCTTGCGCTGTTTATGCGTTTACTTTTTCTACACCAATGGTAACGGTTTCTCCGTTAACGTTCCACTCCTTGCTGACTGCAAGCGCCTCTTCACCGACGAACGCATCCGCCAGAACCTTGCCAGCGATCATTGCTTCATTCCGTGCAACAATGCCTTCTACCTTCTCATTGCCGCAGACAGAAACCTTAATGTGATCCATCACTTCAAAGCCTGCATCCTTACGCATAGTCTGAATCTTGCTGATGACTTCGTATACAAAGCCCTCTTCCAGCAGCTCCTCAGACAGGTTGGTGTCCAGAACAACTGTCATGTAGTTGTCTGCCTCAGATACATAACCGGGCTTCTGAGCCATATCGATCAGCAGGTCCTCTTTGGTCAGCTCCACTTCTGTGCCGTTCACGTCAAATTTCAGTGCTCCAACGCTTTCCAGCTCATCCATTGCAGCATTTCCATCCAGCTCATCCAAATGCTGTTTGATGCCGCCAAGCTGTTTTCCGTATTTGGGTCCAACTGTACGCAGCTGAGGCTTGAAGGTGTATGCAGTAAAGTCACGCACGTCATCTGTGAAGACTACCTTCTTGACATTTAATTCGTCTTCGATGATTTCCTGATAGAAATCAGACAGCTGCTTGTCGGCTTTGACAAACATCGTGCCGATAGGCTGACGGTTCTTGATGTTTGCCGTGTTACGGCACGCACGTCCCATAACGACGATTTCCAGAACCTCTTTCATATCCTCTTCCAACTTCTCATCGATCATAGCGGTATCCACGGTCGGGAAGTCGCACAGATGAACGCTTTCCGGAGCGCTTGCATCTACGCTGCAGACAAGGTTTCTGTAAATATCCTCTGTCATAAACGGGATCATCGGGGCTGCAGCCTTGGCAGTTGTCACAAGCGCTGTATACAGTGTCATGTAAGCGTTGATCTTATCCTGCTCCATGCCCTTTGCCCAGAAACGTTCCCGGCTTCTTCTTACATACCAGTTACTTAAATCATCCACAAAATCCTGCAGTGCTCTTGCAGCTTCTGGGATACGGTACTGATCCAGGTTTTCGTCCACAGCCTTTACCATGGTGTTGAGTCTGGACAAAATCCATTTATCCATAACGGAAAGCTTATCATATTCCAGAGTGTGCTCTGCCGCATTGAAATTATCGATATTTGCATACAGTACAAAGAACGCATAGGAGTTCCACAGCGTGCTCATAAACTTACGCTGACCTTCCATAACCGCCTTGCCGCTGTAACGCTTCGGAATCCAGGGAGCGGATACCGTATAGAAATACCAGCGGTTTGCATCTGCGCCGTATTTTTCCAGAGCTTCGAAGGGATCCACCGCATTGCCTTTGGACTTACTCATCTTCTGACCATTTTCATCGAGAACGTGACCCATAACGATAACGTTTTCAAAAGGAGAGCGGTTAAACAGCAGCGTAGATTCTGCCATCAGAGAGTAAAACCAGCCTCTTGTCTGGTCAACAGCCTCGGAAATGAACTGTGCCGGGAACTGTCTCTTAAATACGTCCTGATTTTCAAAGGGATAATGATGCTGTGCAAAGGGCATTGCGCCGGAGTCAAACCAGCAGTCGATTACTTCGGGAACACGGTGCATGGTGCCGCCGCACTCCGGGCACTTCATTGTGATCTCGTCGATATAAGGACGATGCAGCTCTACAGTCAGCGCCT
>ERZ773116.3512-NODE-3512-length-11297-cov-4.423501_pt1 | contig 11297 bp, 22 predicted proteins | sample MGYA00580563_ERZ773116 | MGnify/ENA primary metagenome ERZ773116 (study PRJEB29015, sample SAMEA2737864) | human gut metagenome | biome: human gut; feature: human-associated habitat; material: faeces | place: China | collected 2012 ... | reverse complement strand
CTGCTGGCCTGCTATTTGGATATGACCCCGGAGCAGCAGCGCCTTGCTCGTGCTTACATTCAAAATAAGGCCCTGCCGGAGGTGCAAGCTCTGCGTAACGCAGCCGGTACGCCCGGCGGGGCACTGGCTGCTGATCTGTTGCAAAATTTGCAGCAGCCTTGCAACCACGAATAGCAACGTGCATTTTTTGCACATTGTTCGTGCATGTCACGCGTATCTTGCAAATGCGCATTTTTCTGTGGATTTTTCCACCGAAAACAGTACACGAATGGGGATTGACGACCACAACCTGCGGTTTTATAATATGGTTGTGAACAGGTTTACAGGCCAAGCAACTGAAATTTCTTTGCGTTGTACTCCGCTTCCGTGATGGCTCCCATATCCAGTAGCTGCTTAAACTTCAAAAGTTCATCGGCGGAGCTGGGGGCAGCCGGAGCGGTGCCCCGCGGCTGTTCTGGAGAGCCTTTGCAACTCTTGAGAAACGCAGTCATTCCGCCGGGATAAATCGTTGTCGGTAAGTTGCTTTCGCCTAGTGGAAGAGCAAAGTGGATAGACACGCTCTCTTTACTGCGACCCTTGCGGGTCTCTGTTTTAGCGGTGGCAGCGCCCACGATCGCACCCACAGGCCCGGCAACGGTTGCACCGATCACGGCACGGGCAATGCCGCCCTTTGTCTCTGTCACCGTCAGATCGTCAGGCGCGTCAGATTCATAACCGGCGACTTCATCAAAGCTGTAGATCATGCGAGGGCCTTTATCACCACTGCGGTGCCCAATGCAAAACATCCGGTTGGGTTTGTCAATCGACACAAAGAGCGCGTCACCATCATAGATGGAATCGGTTTCTTTGAAAACCTTCCGACGCTGTTCCAGTGTAGCCCAGTAGTCCGCAAGGGCAGCTGTCGGTTGCTTTGCTGCCCGGATGCCCAATTTTGAAAAGAAAAAGTTGCTGCAGCTGGCGCAAATCAAGCCGTCCGCGCTTTTCTCACGGTTCAGAAGGCCCAGCTTTCCGCCGCATATAGGGCAGATATTCGCCATGATTACACCTCGTTCTTCATTTCTTCTCTAGCTTTTTCAAGCTTTTTGAACTCGTCTTGAATGATTGATTTCAAATCATCGTTATAATTTTGCGTAAGCAAGTCGATAGAATCTTTCCAACGCTGGTTAGAGTTCAGACGGCCACGATCTGTTTTTAGAGAACAGATTTTGTCCATCTGGGCGCTGAATGAATTCTCTAAAACGATTTCAAAAAGCTCCCTTGCGTGAATTTCCACATTCCACAAGAGCAGTGAAGGGCTGTAGCTGAATTTGACACCATTTATTTCAGCTGCCGCAAGCTGCTTTAAATCTCGCTTGATTAAATCTATCTTGTCAAAAAATATGGATATGTCTTTTGCACGCTCAAGAATCAAAAAATTATCCAGCACTCTCCGCATAAGAGTTTGCAGATATCCAACAGGAAGCAAATCCACTCTTGAGATGTCGATATTAAGGGCATCCGCCACGCGGTCAAGACTGTTTCTAAAACCGACTTCATCCCATTTCAAATACGGCTTGTTTGGAAAGTTTGGATAGCGTTCTTCTATTCGTTTGCGAATGGCCGCTTTTTCTTCTTCGGTTAAATCCTCACTGCTGTAAACAGGGCCGTATTTACATGAAAAAGATAAGTCTACATCGGAGCTCTGTTCTTTGTCAGCGGCCGGATCGCCAACCGGCACGCTGGTGGATGTTTTCTCAGCAGGCTTCTTTTTGAAAATCAAATCCCAAAAGCCCATACCGCAACACCTCACACATATTAAATTTTACATTACATAGGAGGCATCAGAATGAACACCACAGACCGACAAAGCTACATTGACGCAATCACCAAACTGCTAGAGAAGGCAGATCCGCGCAAGCTGCGCCTGATCTGGGTGTATGCCAGCAGGCTGATAAAATAAATCAAGGTAGCAAAAGAAGGGGAACCCTTACGGGTTTCCCTCTTTTTTTTGCAGCTTTTCAGCCATCCGCTCCAAAAGCTTCCAGTCCTCGGGCTCCAGCTCTGCCAGCATCTCCACAAACCGACGCTTGAAGTCGTCTCCCTCATCCGCCGTAATGTCGGCGAGGAACGCTGCAAGCTTTTCCGATTGGGTGATCTGGTTGAACATCTCCCCTTCACCCGTGCGCAGCCACGTCTCATTGACGTTGAACTCACGGCAGATGTCAGAAATTGTTCTGTCGCTGGGAGCCTTCCGGCCCGAGCAAAGCTCAGAAACGAAGGGCTGAGAAACACCAAGACGATTGGCAAAGTCAACCTTCTTGATTTTGAGCGCTGCAATGATTTGCTCAATCCGAGTGTTCATTGGCGACGCCTCCTTGCACCTTTATTATACAGCACTAGAGTTGGCGTGTCAATAGAAAAAATTAGCTGGGCGAAGAAAAAGGTGTTGACATCTTAGCCAAGCTATGCTATAATATAGCCAAGCTAATAAATACGAGTACACAGGAGGACAAAACATGAATGCACTTTCTATTAACATCCCGGCAAACTTCGCCGCAGACTGCAATAACACCCTCAAGCGGTACAACGCCGCCCAGACTGACATCGAGCGTCGTGCGGTGCTTGACCGCCAGACCGTGCAGGGTCTGTGGTGGGCGATCAAGTTCGTCAGCCAACTCCAGACCGCTTGCATGAGCGAGAAGGAGTTGAAGCACGCGATCCGTCTCACCCACTTCCGTGGCACTGTGTGCCCGGCATTCAACGCCTGATAAGGAGGACAAAAATTATGAAACGCTATAAGGTGTACGTCTACAACACGGTTGATAAGTTCTGGGACTGCTACGAGGTCAACGCAATCGACCCGGTGGACGCCCGGAACGTGGCAGTGCAGCGGTTGATCGACGAGACCGGTCACGGTCTGGACATCTGCGAGCTGGCCGATGTGTGCGAAGTCAAAGAGTAAGGAGGACTGAGCAATGTTTGATAAAGAACTTATGAAGCAACTGGCTACCATCCCCGCTGAGAACAGAGCGGAGTGGTTTGCAGAACGGGACAAGCTGCACGCTCTCGCCGCGGAAATGAACCGCCTGAACGCCGACGAGATGGTGATGAAGTACGGCGTTGCGCGGGTAATACGAGTTCTGGCAGCTACGATAAAATGCTGTCCGGAGGAGTACGACCCTTCGGCTGTCTTCATGGCAAATTGGGTGCCGCCTATCCGCTCTGGGCGAAATGCAGAAGAATGGTTCCATTCAACCATGCACCGTGCTTATGTGCAAAGTCTTTTCCTTAAGTACGCAGAGCTCAGAATCGCCTGACACACATTCTCAAACAGTTCCAAGGAGGTCTGAATCATGGAAGAAGTCAAGAGTCGCCGTCACACCATGACGGACGAAGAGGTGGAAGCCCGCATTGCGGAGCTCAAGGCAGACCCGGACGTGCGCCTGGCATGGAAGGAAAAGACCGTCAAGTATAAGCGTCGCCGGTATCTGGGAGCCTTGCAGAGCGACAAGCGCAGGGGTGCACAGCTCCGGGATGCCGGTATCACATGGGAGATGCTGGACGAACAGGAAGGGCTACTGAAAGAGCCCGATTACCCCACCTGATGATGACCCTGTGGCAAGGGTCGAAACCACCCGGCAGCCAGCCGGGCAAGGTCGTGGGTGCCAACCACAGAAGGAGTTGATTTTATGGCAAAGGCAAAGAAGAACCGCGCCGATCTGGCCGCAGAGCGGTACAGCATCCCCATTGACGGGGCCCACGCTGCGGACGCCCTGGTCAACGAGCTGTTTGACTCGCTGGATCCCCGGGACAAGCAGACCTTGCTCTGGATGGGCATGGGCATGGCGGCGGTGCGAAAGAACGACCGCCAGAACCAGCAGGACGGGGTGGCGTGATAGGAGGGAAGGACATGGACGATCTGAAAACACTGATTCCAGTTAGCTACGATAACCCGGAGCGCCCCACGGTGAGCGGCCGGGAGCTGCACGAATTCTTGAAAGTCAACACACCTTATCGCATTTGGTTCCCGCGCATGGTCGAATATGGATTTACCGAGGGCGAAGATTTCAACCCGTACAAAAATGTACGAGTTCAGTCGGAAGGCAACCGAGAGGTGGAACGCACGATTGACGACCACCAACTCACCATCCCAATGGCCAAAGAGCTGTGCATGATCCAGCGCAACGAGCGTGGCAAGCAGGCCCGGCAATATTTTCTGGCTGTGGAGGCGCAATGGAACAGCCCGGAAGCGGTCATGCGCCGTGCGGTGCTGATCGCCCAGAAGCAGAACGACCAGCTCAAGGCCGCCAACCGCCAGCTTCTGGCAGAGAACAACGACCTGAAGCCGGATGCGGAGTATGCCCGGGCGGTGTGCGTGGGCAAGAACTGCCGCACCACTACCACCCTTGCCAAGGATTACGGCCTGAGCGCCGAGAAACTCAACAGAATCCTTCACGGCCTGAAGATCCAGTACAAGACCAGCGACGGGCAGTGGGTGCTATACGCCGAGTATTGCGGCAAGGGCTACACCAAAAACCGCAAATCCACGCCGTTCCAGCACAAGAGCACCGGCGAGTGGGACACCAAGAACACCACCGTATGGACGGAAGCGGGTCAGCGGTTCATTTATGAGCAGCTCAAGGCCGTGGGAATGCTGCCCAGCGTGGAGCGCAGGCAGAGCGTGGAGCAGATGGAGCTTGCCGCCCAGCAGCACAACCAGGACGGGGTGGCGTAATCAATATATTTTGGAGGTTACAAAGATGAAAAAAGCTACTACTACCAACGAGACCACGTTTATCTGCGTCAAGCCCATCATCAAGGCCGAGTACACCATCCGCATTGTGGGCGACAGCCCCCTGCTGGTTCATGCATGGAGCGAGAAGGCCAAGAAGGAAATGCTGCAGGCGCAGCAGGGCAAAAAGCTCTTGAAGAAGGACAAGGCCGCCAAGAACCCGGCGGGCGAGTGTGCCGAAGCTCTCTACTGGCTGGATGGCAAGCCGGACATTGATTACAGCGACTGGACGGAAGATTTGCTGCACCAGTACGGCAAGACGGCTCGCTTTGGCTTCCCGGCCTGCGCCGTCAAGGCTGCTGCCATTTCCGCAGCATACCGCATTGGCGCGATGAAGAACAAAGTCACCGGCAACGGTCTGTTCCACGTTTTCGGCATTGATGACCCGGAATTTATCGAGATCAAGACCTTCGATGAAAGCAAGCCCAAGTTTGAGATGGCAGAGGACGAGGTGAAAATCGGCATGGGTACCTCTGACCTGCGTTACCGCCCGAAGTTTTACAACTGGTACGCAGATCTGCGCATTGAGTACAACAGCGGCAGCGGCATGATCGACCTGGACAGTATCCTGAACATGATCGAGCTGGGCGGCGACATGTGCGGCCTGGGCGAGTGGCGCATTGAGAAGGGCGGCAGCTGCGGCAAGTTCCACGTCAACAAGAACTTTGATTGATCTGGCTGGCTAGGCGAGCCAAGGCGGGCATTGGCATGTTAAGCTTCGGCAGGGCCGGTTAGGCGAGCTACGGCGTTGTGTGGCTAGGTACGGCAGTCATGGTTAGGAGCGGCGGAGTGAGGAAGGCTCCGGTTAGGCTGGCAGGGCTAGGAATGCCGAGGATTGGAAAGTCAAGGCGTGGCTGTTATGGACAGGCTAGTTTCGGAAGGTTTTGACCGGGTTTGGATTGGCTGGTTCGGTTAGGCGGGTTAAGTCTGTGTGGGGCGCATTATGGCAAGGCTGGTGGGGCGAGTTGAGGTACGTCATGCTCGGGTGGCTTCTGGATGGGCTGGTTAGGTGAGGTTTGTTCGGCTCAGGCATGTTTTGCCGTGTTTCGGCTGGCATGGAATGCCAAAATCAAAAACAGGAGGTTGCATATGAAAAATGTCAAAGGTTATGCGTGGAAAAACGAGCGCACAGCAGCGTTCTACCGCGCAACCGCAGAACAGGCGCATGAAGCGTTTGAAGAAATCCGCAGGCGGGACGGCAAACTGACCCCGGCGGCGGTGGTGGACAGCGCAAGGCCGGAGGAATCGGTGCTGCATGAGGACTTCGAGTGGCGGGACGATGTTGCCGCCGAGAAGTACCGGCAGGGGCAGGCCCGCCAGATGGTCGGCGCGGTGCGCATTATCCGCGAGGAGTGCCCGCCGGTGCGGGCATACGTCAATGTCAAGGTAGTTTCTTCCCTTCCGCTGAAAGCCGCTGATTGCATCCGGGAAGTGGATGAAGAGCCGGAACAGACTACCGAGGAAGAGAACGAGGGCCGCTGCTATATGCCGCTGGAAGAGGTTTTGGAAAAGCCGGACCTCTGCGACCAGATGATGGCTGACGCCAGGCGGGATGCTCAGACCTACAAGCAGAAATACAGCACTTTGGCAAGCCTTGCAAGCATCATGCAGGCCATCGACCAGACGTTTGAGGAGGACGCCACCCATGAGTGAGAAGATCATCGCCTACAAGGCCATGGACAAAAATATGCAGTGCCGTGGCAAGCAGTACGAGGTGGGCAAGACCTACCATGAAGACAAAGCTGACTGCTGCCACGCTGGTATGCACGCTTGCGAGAACCCGCTGGATGTGCTGCACTACTACCCGTTGAAGGATAGCCCGCGCTTTTTTGAGGTCGAGTGCGGTGGAAACGTGGATAAAAGCGTAGAGGATAGTAAACTGGCCTGCACTGAGCTTACGGTGAAAGGTGAGGTGAATTTTGCAGGGCTGGTAAAAGCTACGGTGAATGCTGTTTTTAATCGGGTGAAGGGCAAAGAACCTTTTTCCAGCGGCAATTACAGCACGGCGGGTTCCAGCGGCTATTCCAGCACGGCGGGTTCCAGCGGCAATTGCAGCACGGCGGCAGCCACTGGGGCTTATTGCAGCGCAAAAGCAGACGGAAAAGATAGCATTGCCGTTGTAAACGGTGCTTGCGGTAAGGCGCGCGGCGCACTGGGCTGCTATTTGGTGCTGACCGAGTACGATTATGACGGCCACATGACCTGTGCCAAAATGGCCCGCGTAGACGGTTCCGCCATCAGAGAAAACGTTTACTATACCCTCAAAAATGGCGAGTTTTTGGAGGCTGAACCGTGAAGAAGCACTACAAAAAGCGCTGGCTTGAACAGCGCTGGGATGCAATGCAGCCAGAAAGGCTGGAACACATCCGGCTGAAAAGGATTCTGAGAGCCAAGGGAGAGGAGAGAGAAGATGAACCCGAGCATGACGATAACGGAATGCTGCAAGATTTTGAGGGATAATCAGATCCCGAAAACGAATGACGTGCTTTCTGCACAAATTCAAGCCGGGCTGTTCCCGGAATGGGCGGTCCCTTCCGTCGGGAGCAAAAGGGCCTGCCCGGACATTTCAAGAGCACGATTTATGAAATGGGTCAAGGAGTTTTACTGCCTTGACAAAGTATACACAGCGGAGGACCCGAAAGAATGAATCTCAAATCTACTACTTACTACTGGCTGGCTGTCATTTTTGGCGGCGCTGGAATGGGCGCAGCTATGGGTGCAGAGGGCACCGCGCAAACCACCGGATACATCTCCGGCACGCTGTTTGCGGTGTCGCTGGTGCTGATTTTGGTCGCTGTTCTGCTGGCTCGTCTGGGCTTTGCCGCAGAGGACAGGGAGAGAGCCGCAAAGCGGCGCAAGTACGGCAAGATCAACCGCACACACGCCCGCAACCCGGAGTATCCGGAGAATCAGGAGCGCGGGGCATGATGACGGCGAAAGAATACGTTGATGGAAAAGTCAAATCCTACACGCGGCTTGCCGAACGTTGCAAGCGAGAAGCCGAAGCCTCAGACGACATTGTTGTCCGGGCCGAATACTCCGCGCGGGCAAACGTCTGGGAGATGTGCGCCGAAGAAATGGACAACGTGTGAGAGATGTTGCAAGAGGAATCCGGGGAGATCACATATGCCTGACACTGTCCACCATGTCATGTGGTACACCGTGTATGATGCAAAAAAAGAGCCTGCCCGTGCTCCAACACGGACAAGCCAAAAGGGTGATGAGTTCGCCGCCCATCACCACAAAAATAACACAAAACAGGAGGTTTTACAAGTGGCGCTTTTGAGAATTTACGATGTGGATCAAGAACCGCCAGCGCTTGTTTCGCAACAGCAATTTCCGGTTGTTTTGGATGCAGTTGCGATTGCCGATGAGCTGGCAAAGAGAAAGCCTGAACGGCTGTACAGGGTGTTTGACGCTGATATGAACGTTGTGTATGCGAGGTGAATATTTATGCAGGATAAAAAATACATGACGAAGCGAGAACGTGTCAAAGACCTTTCTAATAAAGCCGAAGGTATTTATTACTACATCGGCCCGCAGTACATGCTTTTTCGGCTTATTAACACCGGGAACGAGTTGGCAAGCGAAATCAATCACGCGGTGGCATATTTTACCAGCTTTGCCCAGAACGGTGTACTGTACGATGATGGCGCTGGCGGCAGCCGTTCGGTAATCGACTGCATTTACCGCAAGGTTGGGCATTTGATGTGTGATATTGACATTATCCACGCTGCGGGTGGCGCTGAGATTATGCCAGAACCATTTGAAAGCATTGATCGCTGTTATAGTATTGAGTACACAACGCTGCTGCGCGAAGCGGTTATTAAGGGATTGCCAGACGATTACAAAGGACCCCAGCAGAACCCGTACGAGATCAATTTGATTAAGCCTTCGATTGCTTATGGACGCGAACAGCGCGATGCATACGATGATAATTTTTTTGACAGTTTTACCCGCAAAGAAGAAGCTCGTGACCGAAAAGTTGTTTTTCATTGCACAAAATCCGATTTGGACGCAATTAAGCGCTACGCGCACATCATTGATGTAAAGTATACTGAGGAGGAAATTCACCATGCCTGAAAATGAAATCAAAAAAGCACCTGTTGAGCAACTTCAGATGAACGCCGTTTCTGCGCCAGAACCCCCTGCCGTTATCCCCGCTGCGGCACCAGCTCAGCGTCCGCAGAGCTATGCAGAAAAAGTGCAGGGCCTGACCGCAGATGAACGCATTTGGCAGCTGGCAAAATCTAAGGCAGTTGCAATGGCCAATTTGCCGGATGGGATGCTTCCTCAAACCTACGCTGGGAACATTGGCGCTTGCGCCATTGCCTGTGACATGGCCCAGCGCATGGGCGTGTCGTACTTGTTCGTGATGCAAAATCTTTACGTTGTGCATGGTCAGCCTACATGGAGCGGCAAAAGCTGCAAGGCTCTGATTGACAACAGCGGTGAGTTTTCAGGTCGCACCCGCTACCGCATGGAAGGACAGGAAGGTACCGATTCGTGGGGCTGCCGCTTGATTGGCGTGGATAAGCTTACCGGCGAGAATGTTGAAGGCCCTAAAGTCACCGTCAAAATGGCAAAGGATGCCGGATGGTGGAACAAGAACGGCAGTTACTGGCCCCGCATGACTGAGATGATGCTCAAGTACCGCGCCGCCGCCTATTTTGCCCGCGCCGAGTGCCCGGAAGTGCTGATGGGTGCAAACATCGACTATGAATCCGGCGCAGGCGATAGCGCCGAGGAAGAGGTGTAACATGCTTAACGTAGTCGCAATCATGGGCCGGTTGATGGCCGACCCGGAGCTCAAAACCACCCAGCAGGGCACCAGTGTGTGCAGCTTCCGCATTGCCTGCGACCGCAACTTTGCCCGGCAGGGCGAGCAGCGGCAGGCGGACTTTATCGATATCGTGGCATGGCGTGCACAGGCCGAGTTTGTGTGCAAGTATTTCCAGAAGGGCAGCCTGATTGCCATTGAAGGCAACCTGCAGACCCGCCAGTATCAGGACAAGAACGGCAGCAACCGCACCGCCGTGGAGGTCGTGACCAGCAATGTGAGCTTTGCGGGCTCCAAGGCGGCAGACAAGCCCGCCACGGCATCCTACGAGCAGTAGACGGCAAATCATGTGCGGGAAGCAAACGCCGCACACAGCGCCACGCAGGCGGCTCCCGCGTATGATCAGGGAAATATGGACGACTTTGCCACGATCCCGGACGATGGAGATCTCCCCTTTTGATTTCGCAAGCTGTGCTATCCGGCTATACGGGCGTGCAAAGGAGGTGAAAGCATACGGCTACCGGAAAAAGATACTACTGGTTGAAACTCAAAGACAGCTTTATGCGGTCTGATGCGGTGGATTTTCTCATGGGGCAGAAGAACGGCGCAAACTATGTGGTGTTGTACCAGATGCTCTGCCTTATGACTATCAACACCAACGGCAGGCTTTCGCGGCAGATCGGTGAAGTGATCATTCCCTATGACGTGGACAAGATTCAGCGCGATACTAAGTGGTTTTCTACCGATACGGTGCGTGTTGCACTGGGACTTTACGCGAAACTTGGGCTGATTTATCAGGAAAAAGACGGCACACTGGTGCTTGCAAACCACTCTGAAATGGTCGGAAGCGAGACCGATTATGCAGCACAAAAAAAGTTGCAAAGAACGAACCAGCGTCAAATTGAAGCGGAACACTGTGGACAATGTCCACAGGATGTCCACGCAGATGTCCCCAAAAATGTCCATACAGATATTAGAGATAAGATATTAGATATAGATAAGTCGTCGTCATCTAAAGATGACTCCTCCTATATAGGGACGAGGACGACGAAATATCTGGTGGATTTTTTTCGGGATAACGTTGGCAAGCTGAGCAAGACTGGAGAAAAAGAACTGACCGGATACATAGAGCGCATGGATGCAGATCTTGTGTATGCGGTTATAGACAAGTGCGCAGATCTGGGCGGCAGCAGCTGGGCGTATGTCCGCAAGGCACTGGAAGAAGCGGAAAGACTGGGCTGCAAGACCGCTGCGGAGTATAACCAGCTCTGCCCAATCGGCGGAAGCCGGGCAAAAGGCAACCACGTAGACAGGGCACAGCCGTCCGGGAATGGTATTTTAAGCCCGGAGCTCATGGCACGCAGCCGGGAACGCCTGCGAAAACAAAGAAAGGAAGATTGAAAAATGAGCGATAAAAGATTGATTGATGCGAACGCTTTGCACAAGCGCATTGAAATGAACCTTCGTGCAAGCAATCCGTTCACTATTGAAGAATGCTGCTATAAGGATGCCCTGAACAGCGTGGACGAGGCTCCAACCATCGACCCGGAAACACTGCGGCCGACATGGCACAACCCTGACAAGAATCCCCCGAAAGTCGAAGAAGATGTGCTGATTCTGTTTGAAACCGCCTGCGGTGGATATGGGATTACGACGGCTAACTACGAAGATGGCACAGTCTTGTCCCAAAAGAGTGCTTTCTACTGGGAAGATATTTCCGAGTGGGGAACCTACGATAAAGAAAGC
>ERZ773116.3506-NODE-3506-length-11307-cov-2.685300_pt1 | contig 11307 bp, 9 predicted proteins | sample MGYA00580563_ERZ773116 | MGnify/ENA primary metagenome ERZ773116 (study PRJEB29015, sample SAMEA2737864) | human gut metagenome | biome: human gut; feature: human-associated habitat; material: faeces | place: China | collected 2012 ... | reverse complement strand
TTGTGAGGCTAAGAAGGGTGTTTGTGCTAAATGTTACGGACGTAACTTGGCTACGAGCCGCATGGTTCAGAAGGGTGAGGCTGTCGGTGTAATCGCAGCTCAGTCTATCGGTGAGCCGGGTACACAGTTGACATTGCGTACATTCCACGCCGGTGGTACTGCTGCCAATATCGCTGCTAATGCAAGTATCGTTGCTAAAAACAATGCACGTCTTGAATTTGAAGAGTTGCGTACGGTAGATATTGTAGATGAGATGGGTGAATCTGCAAAAGTGGTAGTAGGTCGTTTGGCTGAAGTTCGTTTTGTAGATGTAAATACCGGTATTGTTCTTTCTACTCATAACGTTCCTTACGGTTCAACGCTGTATGTAGGCGATGGTGAATTGGTAGAAAAAGGCAAGATGATTGCTAAGTGGGACCCGTTCAACGCTGTAATCATTACTGAAGCAACCGGTAAGATCGAATTTGAGGGCGTGATAGAAAACGTTACTTATAAGGTTGAATCGGATGAAGCTACAGGTCTTCGTGAAATTATTATTATTGAATCCAAAGATAAGACAAAAGTACCTTCGGCTCATATCTTGACAGAAGACGGTGATCTGATTCGTACTTATAACTTGCCGGTAGGTGGTCACGTGATCATCGAAAATGGTCAGAAAGTGAAGAAGGGGGATCCGCTTATGAAGATCGATATTCCATTCCTGACTTCGCATGCACCGTCTCTTTGTTCACCGGTACTTTGTACAGAACTGGAAGAGAATCAGAGAGTACGTCTCCTTGCGACGGGAGAAGTTAAAGCTGGCGATCCACTATTTGCCGTAGATACAGTAGAATAGAACAGCGAAAGCTGTTTTAATAATGGCGTTGCTTTGGCAAGCAAAACGCTGTAAAAAAAGTAAACTAAAAATGAAAGAAAAAGACGAGGAGAATTTATCATGAAAGAATTTAAGTATGTAGTAACAGATGCACAGGGAATCCACGCAAGACCGGCAGGAATTCTGGTAAAAGCAATTGCGAAAAAAACTTCAGATATTAAGATCAAAAAAGCAGGAGATACACGTGAAGTTAATGCAAAGAGCATTATGGCAGTTATGAGTCTTGGCGTAAAAAAGGGAAATGAGGTTATCATCACAGCTGAAGGCGAAGACGAAGAAGACGCAATTGCCGAAATCCAGAAAGTATTAGAGGAGAATCTGTAGGATTATGATTACACTAAGTGGTAAAAGTGTTTTTGGTGGCGTAGCCATCGGGAAGATTGCTTTCTATAAAAGACAGGAAAAGCAGGTAAGACGGTATCATGTAGAGGATACCGAAGCAGAGGCGGCACGTTTTGAGGATGCCCAGGAGACTGCGATCGCACAGCTCGGTGAGTTGTATGACAAGGCAATGGAAGATGTAGGAGAAGCCAATGCGGCAATTTTTGAAGTACATCAGATGATGCTGATGGATCTGGATTATGTGGATTCGATTAAGAATATTATTACTACCCAGGAAGTCAACGCAGAGTATGCCGTTGCGACGACAGGAGATAACTTCTCCCGGATGTTTGCATCTATGGATGATGCTTACATGCAGGGACGTGCGGCTGATGTAAAAGATGTATCGGACCGACTTCTCGGTATCCTTTCGGATGCCGGGGAAAGCGGTGTTGTGGCAGATGAACCGGTGATCGTGGCAGCAGATGATCTGGTACCGAGTGAGACTGTTCAGCTCGACAAGTCCAAAGTGCTTGCATTTGCAACCATGTACGGATCAGCAAATTCCCATACGGCAATCCTTGCAAGGACCATGAACATCCCGGCCGTTATTGGTCTGGGAGAAGGGCTTGCAAAAGAATATGCTTCATAATGTATATCGACCTTTCAGGTTAATTTTATCAAAGGGGAAGAATGTTGTGCTTCTTGGGGAGACGCTTGTTAAGGCGCTTACCTGCTGTAACATCAAGAACGGAAGCAACTGCTGCTCTTACGTTTTCGGCTGTTACCACTTCGTCAGCCGCACCCTTGGCTGCTGCCGCAAATGCAGAGCTTTCATTCTCGGCATATTCCTTGGCTATCTGAGCTCTTGCGGCCGCAAGGTCATCTGCGCCCTTGAGCTTGTCATGATAAAGGAACTCAGCTGCGCTGACAGGATCCATGGGAGCGATAACCGCCTCGGGAAGCGCATAAACTGCATCGGCAGCAACATTCCTGCCTGCAAATGCGATATAAGCCATTCCGCATGCCTTGCCGCTTACCAGTGCTATCTTTGCACATGAAGCCTCGGCATATGCGCCTGCAAGAGCAGCACTCGCACGTACCATATCTGCGCCATGAAGGTCAAAGCCCTCGGTATCGGCAACAGTGATGACGGGAATGCTGTAAGCGTCGCAGAGACGAACAAATCTTGCAATCTTTGAGCAGTCTGCAGAGGTGAGCTTGTCCTTGGTCTTGTTGGTGGCAACGATACCTGCTGTAACTCCCGAAACTGTGCAGAGCGCAGTGTAGGAAGCTGTGCCGTACTCGCCGTAAACCTCAAGAATGCTGCCTGCATCCGCAATGCTCTCGGCTGCGTTCTCGGCGTTATCGAAAGCTGCGCTCACGGGAGCGTCAAACTCAAACTCGGGAAGGGGTGAAAGGTTATTCTGAGGCATAAGGGAAAGATATCTGCGGACAGTATCCATAGCCTCTGCATCGGACTTGGCATATGCGCTAACTGCGCCGCTCTTTGCTGCGCTCTCGGCGGAAGCATTGTTTCCCGATGCGTCAAGATAAAGCTCAGCGCCCTCGGTGATAACGGAGAAATCAGCGGAGGAAGCTATCATTGCCATAGTTCCCGCACATACTCCGGAAATAACCGATACCATGGGAACTACGCCGGAAAGGCTGCCCATGCTGAGAAGAATATCACTGTAAGCGTTGAGAGCATCAGCTCCGTCCTCAACGAATGCGCCGCATGAATCATATATTCCCACAACGGGAACGCCGTTCCTTGCGGCAAGCTCGAACATTTTGCATATCTTGGCACTGTGAGCAAGGCTTACTGCGCCTTTCATAACAGTGCTGTCCTGAGAAAAGGCGTATGCGGGAGTTCCCCCGATATATCCGTATGCGGTTACCACGCCTGCGAGGTTCTCACCGGCTCTGAGATTTGAGCCTGTTTCCGTATAAACTCCATCGTCAAAAAGTGCTGCAAGTCGTTCTCTTGCGGGGCATTGACCTTTGACAGCCGCATATTCCGCAAGCGCCGCTCTCTGACTTTCAGTCATCATAATTTAGTTCCTCCATTTCGCAGCAAGGCATGAGCAAAGCTGTAAATAAAATTTATCCGAGTTTAATTATACACCCTTTTACTTAATTTTACAAGAGATTATATGCCATTTTTTTGCAGTGACAAAATGTTTTTACAATTTGTCAAAAAAAGAAGCGGACGCCCGAAGCAAATCGGACGTCCGCAAAGGGTGGATTTATCAGCCGCAGCAGGAGGGCTTGCAGACGAAGGACATACAGTCTGTGCACTCGGGAACGGTGGGGTTAGCCTCGTGAGTGCCAACCTTGATGGACTCGAGAGAGCAGTAATGCTCTGCGTTGAGATTATACTTGCAGCTTGTTACATCGCACTTGATAGCAGAATTCTTAGACATGACAAATACCTCTTTTTATCTATATTTTACCGCATTCCATACAAATGCCTGCCCAAAGCAAGCGTTTGTACGGATCGGGTACATAAGTATTATCTGCGGCTGTGCGAATGTCATTCATGGAAAAATTTCCGAATATCCATGCAGCTGCCTATTGACAAATCCGTATTCATGTGTTATAACCGTATTATATCAGACGATACAGTTATAGCTATGTAACATTTCGCACTTTGCATTTGTATATATAGCGTGAGGGCTTCAATGCCTCAAAAGAAAAGAAAGGATATTCAAAAAATGAAAAAACTTACCGTCAAAGCAGTATGCCTCCTTGCATCTGCGGCAATGTTCACTGCCTGCGCTCAGAACAGCAAAACTCAGCCCGATACGGAAGCCGTCAAGACCCTGAACTATATCAGCACCCAGAGTATTTCTGACAGCAAGGCTATGGGCGAGATACAGGATTTTTCCTACTCCCCCGCATCGGACAGGCTCTTTTTCAGATCATATCTTATGACAGACGATTCGGCTGAATATTATTTCAACAGCATGAAGTCCGACGGAAGCGACTTCCGCTCCCGACTGATCACAGATGACCGCCGCTCAGAGATATCATTCACCGCTGACGGCTCGGGATATTATGTCAGCACCATGTATAACGATGATGGTCAGACCTGCACCCTTGTAAAAACAGACGCAGAGGGCAACGATGTATCGTCCCTGCCGCTTTCCCCCGAAGGCATCGACAACGATTTTTATATTGACGGAATATGCGCTGCCGAAGACTATCTTTTCGTCAACTGCTACAACAATATCTATGTTTTCGGATATGACGGCAGCTTTATCTGCAAAATGTCCGCAGAAAACATGAGCGCATGGAATATGGTCAAAGGCGCATCGGGAACGGTATATGTATGGTCATATTCAAACGGCTTTGTACTGTATAAGGCAGATATGACCAATAAGGAGCTTGTAAAGGCAGCGCTTCCATTTGACGAGGTGTATTCGTCCGATACATATCCTGTTTCGGGCTATGGTGACAGCGAGCTTTTTATCACCGACGGAACTACATTTTATTCCTATGACCCGGAAGCGGGCACAAAGACTGAGCTGTTCAACTGGATCGACAGCGGCGTCAGCATAATGGAGGTAACAAAGATATTCCCCACAGAGGACGGTTTCATATGCGGCGGAAGCGCATATCCCTCAGGCAGACCCTGCGCCTACAAAATTTCGGCAACGGACGAAAAGCCCGCACAGCGAAAGGAGCTTATACTTGCAGGCGATGAATACAGTCTTGACCCTTATATAAAAAATCAGGCGGTAAACTTTAACCGCAGGGACAGCGAATACCGCATAACCCTTAAATGCTACAACGACATACAGTCGCTGAATATGGATATGCTTTCGGGCAAAACTCCCGATATACTTATGATAGGCAACGAGACCCCTGCGGATACATATGTTACAAAGGGAATTTTTGCCGATATGTATGAATTTATCGACAGTGACAGCGAGCTGAGCCGTGAGGATTTCCTGCCGAACCTGCTTAAAGCCTCCGAGACCGACAGCAAGCTTTATACATTCAGCGACCGCTTCAAGGTATTCACCGTTCTGGGAAAAACTTCCATATTCGGCGATAAAATGGGCATCACCACCGAGCAGCTCAGAAATATTGCCGCACAGAGGCCCTCGGGCACGGAGATCTTCCCCGGCTCCTGCAAAAATGATATCCTTGACTACGCCCTTTATATGTCAGGCAGTAGGCTTATTGATATTAAAAAAGGCACCTGCGATTTTACCTCCGACTATTTTATCGGGCTGCTGGAATATGCCAATGAATATATGTCCTCACTGGATACCGACGCTTATTTTGATGACAGCTTCTGGGACAGATATGCCACCATGTATGCCGACGAAAGCTCTCTGCTGCTCATATCCTACCTCAACGATTATGCGGATATATACACCTTTGAGCATGAGAATTTCGGCGAGCCTGCCACCGCTGTGGGATTTCCCGTTGGAAGCGGCATAGGCTCTGCATTTGAGATAGAAACAGGCTTTGCAATAAGCTCCTCAGTCAATAAGGAGGGTGCATGGAGATTTGTACGCACCCTGCTGCTCCCCGATTATCAGGACTACGTTGACTGCTTCCCTGTGAGAAACGATTCACTTCAGAAAAAAGCCGAAAAAGCTATGACCCACGACAGTTCCCGTGTCACAAACCCCATAACCTTAATGGGACATATGATGCTTTCAAGCGGAACTATGGGCATCGGTGAGCCTGCTCAGGCGGATATCGACAAGGTAAACGCCGTTATAAGCTCCGTGCAGAATATCCACAAATACAACACCACCGTAAGCGACATCATCAGCGAGGAAGCGTCACGGTATTTTAACGGAAACATTAGCTCAAAGGAAGCTGCCGAAGCTATCCAGAACAGAGTTCAGCTTTATCTTTCCGAAAGCTACTGATATTATGCAAAAGTCCGCTGTCACAATAATGTGGCAGCGGATTTTTACTCAAACAAGCTCATCTGGTCGTATTCATACCCCAGTTTTGAAGCGGAGATGATATCCTGCATTTTATAAAGTATGCCGTATTTTTCACATTCCTCGGTGAATGCTTTCCACAGTGTTTTAACATTTGGGCAGGTACATTCATAGGAATTTCCGAAGCGGTGTATATATTTATGTGACAGACCCTCGCCGGGGAATATTTCGTCAAGGCTCCTGAGAAAATACTCTCGCTGAGTGTTCCTGAGCGTAACTCCGAAAGCGGGGTATATGAAATGCACTCCCGCTTCATGCCCAAGGCGGACTATGGAGCGGATATTCTCCTCGCTGTCCTCGATAAACGGAAGAACGGGCATCATGGTTATTCCCGTGAAAAGTCCGCTTTCCGACATTTTTGCCAGCGCCTCAAAGCGCTCCGAGGACACGCTCACATTTGGCTCAAGCTTTTTGCAAAGCTCATCATCGGCGGTGGTGACGGTAAGCTTGCACATCATGGGAGAATGTTCCTTTACGGAAAGAAAAATATCAATATCACGGGTCATAAGCGCACTTTTTGAAAGAACTGCACAGCCAAAGCCGTAAGCGTCGATAAGCTCCAGCGCATGGCGGGTAAGCAGAGCCTTTTCTTCATATGGATTATAAGGGTCGCTCATGGCACCCGTGCCGATGACCCCCGTATGTACCTTTCTGCGCAGCTCGTCACGGAGGATCTCCAGCGAGTTTGCCTTGCACCTTACCGAATCAAAGTCGCCGATGCCGTAGCAGTCGCTGCGGCTGTCACAGTATATGCAGCCGTGGCAGCAGCCCCTGTAAAGGTTCATATTATAGTCGGTGCCGAACCAGCCCGAGGTCTTGTTCCTGTGCAGTATGGAAACAGCCTTTACTTCCTCCATACGGCTTCCCCCTCTCAAATTGTCGGATATTGTCATATTACTTATCATTATAACACATTTATCCGAATTTGTCATTCTTTTTTGAAAATTTATGTTCAAATCGCAGATGCTTTCATCGGATATTATATCACACTTAATATGACAGCGTTATGTCAGGAAAACTGAGCAATTTTTTAACAATTTCCTTTGAAATTCTTTGTTGACAAAAGCTTTTCAATGATATAATCTATACTATTGATATATTTTTGAAAGGATAAAATACATGAAAGAACTTACATCTGGAAATCCCGCCAAGGTGATATTCGCCTTTTCGGTACCCATTATTATCGGAAACCTTTTCCAGCAGCTTTACAGCATGATTGATACTATTATAGTGGGAAGGACTATCGGCGTTGACGCTATAGCGGCGCTTGGCTCCACAAGCTATATCTCCACCCTTATAATCGGCTTTATGTCGGGTCTTACCAACGGCTTTTCAATAATAACCGCAAGGCACTACGGCGCAGGCGATAACGTTAAGATGCGCCGCTCGGTAGCGGGAACTATAATCATCGGTCTGGCGGTATCGGCAGTGCTTACCGTGGCAAGCATATTCTTCATCAAGCCCTTTATGCACCTGCTGAACACTCCCGCAGATATTTTTGATGAGGCTTACAGCTACATCTCCGTTACACTGTTCTTTATGGTAACAGCCATGCTTTACAATATGTCCGCAGGTGTTCTGAGAGCCGTGGGCGACAGCATAACTCCTCTGGTGTTCCTTATAATATCCTCCGCCATGAACGTGGGACTTGATATCCTTTTCATTGCAAAATTCGGCATGGGCGTTTCGGGAGCGGCGTATGCGACTATCATATCGCAGGCAGTTTCATTTATCCTATGCTGCATTTATATAGTGATTCGCTTTCCCTATCTTATCCCAAAGCCCGAGGAATTCAAGATAACATGGGAAGAGGTGTGGGAGCTTTTCTCCATGGGCTTGTCCCTTGCGCTTATGTTCTCGCTGGTAGAGGTAGGCTCACTTATCCTCCAGCGTGCAATAAACAATTTCGGCACACAGACCATTGCGGCACACACCGCTGCAAGAAAAATATCCAGCATACTCATGCTCCCCTACACCGCATTCGGCTCCGCCTGCGCCACCTATTGCAGCCAGAACATCGGTGCGAACAGACCTGACCGTGCGGGCAAGGGCGTAAAAAGCTCTATCCTTATGGCGTGGGTATGGTCGGCTGCGGCGGTCATCATCGGATATGTTTTCTCGCCATACATCGTAAGCTGGATAGCAGGCACGGACGAGCAGTATATCGTTGATCTTGCTTCAAAATATATGCGTGTCAACACGCCGTTCTACTTTGTGCTTGCGGTGCTTATCGTGCTGAGAAGCTCTCTGCAGGGACTTGGCAGAAAGGCAGTTCCCGTAGCCAGCAGCATTATAGAAATGGTTGGAAAGGCGGTAATCGCATTCACCGCCGCACCTGCTCTGGGATACTTCGGAGTAATGATATCGGAGCCTATCGTATGGATATTCATGACCATACTTCTCATCATAGGATATGCTTCCGACAAGCAGCTGATGGAAGCCACATTCGGGAAGAAAAAAATTTCTTCGTAAATTGTAACAATCTGCCCCGCTGATCTGTATTACTATCAGAGGGGCAAAATTATAGAAATATTACAGGGATATATGACAGGGGGTGAACGGGCAGATGCGGACTGATGCCGAAAAACAGCAGCTATTTAAAAATGTATTTGAAAGCTACAGCCGACTTGTTTATTCGGTTGCATTCAGCTACATGAAAAACCGTTCAGACTCCAACGATGTTATGCAGGAAGTTTTTCTCAAATACTATAAGAACATGGATAAGCTGAGCGACTGCGGGCATATAAAGCCGTGGCTCATAACCGTTACGTCGAACATCTGCAAGAACACACTGCGCTCATCATGGTTCACCCGCATCGTCTCGGAAGATGATCTGGACACCGTTCCCTATGAAGAGGATTTCGGCGAGGAATCCGACCTTTTCCGCTCGGTGATGCGGCTGCCCGAAAAGGAGAGAGTTCCACTGCACCTGTTCTATTACGAGAACTTCTCCACCTCGGAGATAGCCCGTATGCTGGGAGTAAAGGAATCGACCGTGCGTGTGCGGATGATGCGTGGGCGTGAAAAACTGAAAAAGCTATATAAGGAGGAATCGGTATGAACGGCAGAAACAAATATGCGGAACAATTTGACAGAAATGCCGGCGAGCCTGCCGATTTTGACAGTCTTTTCCGTTTTGAAAAGGGCGAGCTTATTGCCAAGAAAAGGATAAAAATGCACAGCAGCAGGCGGCGTATAGCTGCCATGACAATAACTGCGGCTGCTGTGACGGCAGCAGCGTTCTTCGGGTTGTCCTATCTGAATTCCAGCGGAACATCTGACATAAGCGTAGCGGAGCTTGCGGAAATGTCCGAGACCACTGCGTCTCTTGACAAATTTCTTGAAAGCGGCAGCGAACATCTGCTGAGTGAGTTCATTAAACCCACAGATATCTGTTTCCACGCAGCAGTCACTGCCTATGCTTCACAGCAGGATATTTCTCTTGATGAAGCGGATATTATCCTCAGATGCAGGGTGATAACAAAGAACTATCTTCCCGAAAGCGATACGGGACGGATAGAATATGAGCTGTCACCCATAGAATATTATTACGCCGATAATGTTTCCCCAAACAGCACTTTTACCGATATCATGTATGTGTCCTCCGATCCCGCAGCGGACGGCGAACTGGACGAAATGCAGATAGGCGACGAATATATCATCATGCTGAACGTTTCCGATGAATACGGAAATGTTCAAATAAGCCTTTCCGAAAATACTGCGCCCATTCGCAGAACTGCCGAGGGCTGGCTCATTGATTCACGCTGTGCCGAGCTTTGCGAAAATGCTGTCCCCGTTGTGAACGACATCGAAAGCGAATCGGGCAGGAAAATTTTCCTTGAACCCTCCGACGATACCATGAATGAAAAGGTGCAGTATGCACTGGATAAAAGCACTCGAAAATATTATCATCACACTGCTGAAATTGCCTCTGTAACATTAACGGACGGCGAAAGCAATGTCTCATACACATCGGATATCCGTGAGATACACCAATTCAGCGAAATATTCGGCGGCAGTGCTTTCGACATATTTGAAAAAATCCGCACCGAGGACGAGAACGGCGGAACAGTGCTTGTCCTTGACAACGAGGAATATTTTAAGCTTTATCCCCACATAACTGGCACTGTTTCCTTTGCGGGTCAGAATTACGAGGGCAGTGAAACCGTTATGATACTCACAGCAAGCGGCACTGCAAGGACTGTTATCTTCACAGGTCTTTCGAGCCGTGAGGTGAACGGCGGCGATCAGGCGGATACAGAGACGCTTATCGGTCAATGCGGCAGTGAGCCTATATATATCCGCTGCTATGACGATATGGGACAACTTATGAAAATAAATATTGATGAGTAAAGCAAAAATCGGACAAGGCACACGCCCTGTCCGATTTTTTTATCATTTATCATTTCAGCTCAACAACGGTAACGCCGTCCTCGCCCTCGCCGAAAAGTCCGTTTCGGAAGCTTTTTACCGATGGGTGATGCTTCAGGTGGCGCTGTATGCCCTGTCTCAGAAGTCCCGTTCCCTTGCCGTGAATAATGGTTATTATGCCTGCATTTACCATTACGGCGTTGTCGATGAAAGCATCAACCTCGTGAATGCCCTCGTCAACGGCGCAGCCTCTTATGTCAAGCTCCAGCGAGCTTCTGCGCTCCATTTTCCCGCTGACCTTGGTTTTGGAAACTCCCGATCTTGCGCCTGCGGGAGCCTTTTTGCTGCCCACAGTCACCTTGTCCTCCTCCGCAAGTCGCAGACGTCTTACGTTGGTCTTGGTCTTCATAATGCCCACCTGCACAAAAACATTTCCGTTGGCATCGGGGTCGCCGGCAAGTATTCCCTTTTTGCCTATATCAACGATAACAACGCTGTCTCCCCTCTTATAAGGACGTGGAGGCTTATACTCATTTTCCTTCTTGCGGACGGGATTTGCCTCGTCATACATTTTATCGAGAGAGCTGCGGCTCATGGATTTTGCGGCGCCGGTGCGCTTATCAAATGCTTCCTTGTTGCGCTCCTTGCGGATATCCGCCAGCTCTTCAAGAAGCTTATCTGACTGATAGCGGCAATTCTCAACTATGCGCATTGCCTGGGTATGTGCCTTTTCAAACTCCTCGTCCTTACGGGCTTCAAACTCCTGCT
>ERZ773116.3499-NODE-3499-length-11342-cov-5.166475_pt1 | contig 11342 bp, 11 predicted proteins | sample MGYA00580563_ERZ773116 | MGnify/ENA primary metagenome ERZ773116 (study PRJEB29015, sample SAMEA2737864) | human gut metagenome | biome: human gut; feature: human-associated habitat; material: faeces | place: China | collected 2012 ... | reverse complement strand
CCACTTTTCAGGGATACCCCTCACCCTCCGTGTCCATTTTTATGGGTACAGTTTATAACGGTATTTAGTTCCCTACGGGGGAGGGGTACTCGCACAAATCTTCATAAGAAAGAAGGGATAATTTTGCAAAAGGAGCAATTTGACATTACGGGTATGACTTGCTCGGCCTGCTCTACCAGAGTGGAAAAGAGCGTGGCAAAGCTACCTGGCATCAAAGAAGTATCCGTCAACCTGTTAAAAAACAGCATGGTTGCTTCTTATGATGAATCCGTTTTGGATACGGCGGGAATCGTCCAGGCCGTTGAAAAGGCCGGTTATGGCGCGATTCCCAAAGCCTCCGCACAAAACAAGAGCCGAACGACCACACCGGCAGCAAAACCGGAGGTCAGTACGGCACAGGCAGAATACAAGCAGATGAAACAGCGGCTGCTGCTTTCTGCACTTTTTACGATCCCGCTGTTTTATATTTCTATGGGTCACATGATGGGGTGGCCGCTCCCCAGCTCCTTGCTGGGGATGGAAAATGCAATCAGCTTTGCATTTACCCAATTCCTGCTGCTGATCCCGGTGGTGTTTATCAACTTCAAATATTACCGGATGGGATTCAAGACCCTGTTCCACGGCTCGCCTAACATGGATTCGCTGATTGCGATAGGCTCCAGCGCCGCAATCGTTTATGGCATTTACGCCGTTTACAAAATCGGCATCGGATTCGGTCATGGGGATATGGCTACGGTTCACAGCTTTATGATGGATTTGTATTTTGAATCCGCAGGCATGATCCTGACCCTTATCACCTTGGGCAAAACCCTGGAGGCCCGCGCAAAGGGTAAGACTTCGGACGCAATCACAAAGCTGATGAATCTGGCTCCCAAAACGGCTACCGTGGAGCGGGACGGAAAAGAGCTTCAGGTGCCGGTGGAAGAAGTGCAGTTGGGCGAAACCCTGATTGTCAAGGCCGGTGAGTCTGTGCCGGTAGATGGTATTGTCATAGAGGGCTTTTCCTCCGTTGATGAATCTGCCCTGACCGGCGAGAGCATCCCCGTGGAGAAGCATATCGGGGACAAAGTGATCGGTGCGACCACAAGTAAGTCCGGCTATTTCAAGATGCAGGCCACCAAGGTGGGCGATGATACCACGCTGGCACAGATTGTCCGGCTGGTGGATGAAGCGACCAGCTCCAAGGCCCCTATTGCGAAACTGGCTGATAAGGTCAGCGGCGTGTTTGTGCCGGTAGTTATCAGCATCGCGCTGATCGCGGTTGTTGTCTGGCTGCTGTTGGGATATGGCTTTGAATTTGCCCTGTCTATCGGCATTTCCGTTCTGGTCATTTCCTGCCCCTGTGCGCTGGGCCTTGCAACGCCTACGGCCATTATGGTCGGAACCGGAAAGGGCGCAAGCAACGGTATCCTGATTAAATCGGCGGAGGCCCTGGAAACGGCCCATAGCATTGATACGGTTGTGCTGGATAAGACCGGCACAATTACTCAGGGTACGCCCGTAGTGACAAATATGCTCTGCAAAGAGGGCGCTCCACAAAAGGAGCTGCTGCAAATCGCCGCTTCGCTGGAAAAAATGTCCGAGCATCCGCTGGCGGACGCGATTGTGGCGGAGGCCGAAAAAGCAGACCTTTCCTTCCTTCCGGTGGACGGTTTCAAGCAGATTCCCGGTCAGGGCCTTGTGGGGCAGATTGGAAACGAAACGTGCCTTGCCGGAAACCGCCGACTGATGGCAGCAAATGGCATCAATGGCGGCGCACTCCTTCAGTTGGGTGAGGAAATGGCCGTTGACGGGAAAACACCTCTGTTTTTTGCCCGTGGTGGTCAGCTTATTGGTGTTATTGCCGTGGCGGATGTAGTCAAGCCCACCAGCAAGCAGGCCATAGCGGAATTGACTGGCATGGGCATTGAGGTGGTCATGCTGACCGGCGACAATGCAAAGACCGCAGAAGCGATTCGGCGTCAGGTCGGCGTGGATCGTGTTGTGGCAGAGGTATTCCCCCAGGATAAGGAGAAGGAGATCCGCCGTTTGCAGAGCGCCGGGAAGAAAGTGGCGATGGTCGGTGACGGTATCAACGATGCTCCGGCCCTTGCCAGAGCGGACGTTGGTATCGCTATCGGAGCCGGAACGGATGTGGCGATTGAGTCAGCGGATATTGTTTTGATGAAAAGCGATCTGCTGGATGTGTCTACGGCAATCCAGCTTGGTAAGGCGGTTATCCGCAACATCAAGCAAAATCTGTTTTGGGCGTTTATCTACAACATCATCGGTATCCCGGTGGCGGCAGGCGTGTTCTATCTGCCCTTTGCGTTGAAGCTGAACCCCATGATCGGCGCTTTTGCTATGAGCTTTAGTTCGGTATTCGTGGTATCCAATGCCCTGCGTCTGCGGTGGTTCAAGGCGAAGCATCAGGCCAATACAGAACTGGATTCAGACCCTATTTACGAACAGACAACAGTAAAACAAGAACGAAAAGGAGCAATTCACATGGAAAAAATATTGAACATCGAAGGTATGGTTTGCGGAATGTGTGTGAAACACGTTGATAAGGCGCTGCGGGACATCCAGGGCATCAAGGATGTGGCCGTTCACCTGGAGAGCAAGTCGGCCCAGGTGCAGTTTGACCAGGATGTGCCGGATGCCGTGTTGAAAGCTGCTAAAAAGGCAATGACGATTATTGCCAGCGGCGCTATTTTGAATATCATTCTTGACCCTATTTTTATCAGTATCCTGAATCCCTACGGTATGGGCATTGAGGCGGCTGCTTATGCAACGATTTTCTCCCAGTTTGTACAGGCTGCAATTACGCTGTGGTATTTCAAGAAAAAAAGTCCTCATGTGAAGATTGGGCGCATCCGCATTGACGGAGAACTGCTTCCCCAGGTTCTTTCTGTCGGGGTATCTGCTCTGTTGATGCAGATTCTGACCCTGGTACAGCAGACAGTGATCTATCGTGTGGCATCGAACTATGGCGGGGAAACTTCACAGCTTCTTTTAGGTGCGGCGCTCCGCTTCTGGAATTTCTCTTTCGTTCCTCTGTGGGGGATCAGTCAGGGATTCCAGCCTGCCGCCGGTACAAACTATGGTGCAAAGGACTATGACCGGGTAAAGACGCTGACCAGGGTTTTTATTACTGCTGCAACGCTGCTGTCGCTGGTGTTCTATATTCCTGCCGAGCTGTTTCCAGAGAAGATTTTATCCATGTTCCTGACAACGCCGGGTATCGCGGCATCGGGTGCAACCAACTTCCGTATCATGTTCAGCACTTATGTCCTGCAAGGAAGCTTTATGATTGCCGTAACCCTGTTCCAGTCTTTGGGCAAGGCGAAAAAGGCAACTTGGCTGGTGCTGTTCCGCCAGATCATTCTGTTTATTCCTCTCTGCGTGGTTCTTCCGATGATCGGCGGCATGGGTATTCGTGGCGTATGGCTGGCGATTGCTCTGACAGATGCAATTCTGGTGGTTATTACCGTTTCTATGATGCTTTATGAGTTTGGCAAACTGCCGGAGACTTCTTCCGTAAATCGGTGAGGAGGGAGCGTTCATGTATCTTTGCGATGGAAAAATAGGAAATGAATATAAAGTTGAGGATATTGATCTGCCTGTCAATATAGAAAAGCGTTTGGAGGCCCTTGGGATGACCCGTGGAACCTCTATCGCTGTTCTGAACAGCAAAAGTCGGGGTGTCCTGATTGTGAAAGTCAGGGGAACACGCTTTGCACTTGGGCGCAATATCACAAAGAATATTTTAGTGGGGTAAATTCCGATGAGAGAAAATTTGACTATCGGCTTCATCGGAAATCCGAACTGCGGAAAGACAACACTTTTCAATGCTTACACCGGTGCAAATCTGAAAGTGGCAAACTGGCCAGGTGTAACCGTTGAGAAAGTAGAGGGTGCCATTAAAGACCATGATCTGAATATTCGACTGGTCGATCTTCCTGGCACTTACAGCCTGACCTCCTACACAATGGAAGAACAGGTATCCAGACAGTTTATACTAAGCGATGAAGTCGATGTGATTATTGATGTTGCGGACGCTTCCGCTCTGGAGCGAAACCTATACTTAACTTTGCAGCTTTTGGAGCTGGGCAAGCCGGTTGTGCTGGCGCTGAACATGATGGACATTGTGGAAAAGCGCGGCATGGAGATTGACACACACAGACTGCCGGAAATGCTGGGCATCCCGGTCATTCCAGTTTCAGCCAGAAAACGGACAGGACTGGATGTGCTGCTTCATGCAGCCGCGCACCATAAAGACTGTAAAGATCCGGAGTGTCTGATTCATCATCATAAATATACTCCAAAACACCGGCACGACCACCATTCAGAATACGCAATGGTTTACAGTGATGCTATTGAGGACAAGATTGATCTTATCATGGCAGAGCTGAAGCGGAAATATCCGAACCTGTCCAATTACCGCTGGCACGCCATTAAGCTGCTGGAGCAGGATAAGGAAATCTCTGCACGTTATCCGGTCAATATGCCGGATGTGATCGACCGGAACTATGAATCCGACATTATCAATGAGAAGTATGATTTTATCGAGGAAATCATCAGGGAGGTTCTGGTCAATAAGGATCGTCAAGATGCTTTGACAGAAAAGGTAGACCGGGTATTGACACATAAGTTTTGGAGCATCCCGATTTTTCTCGTTGTCATGGCAGCGGTGTTCTTCCTGACCTTTACCATTGGCGATTGGCTGAAAGGATTCCTTGAATTGGGGATTGAGAGCTTATCGGAATTGATAAGCGAAGGACTGATTGCGGCTGGGGTCAATGAAGTGCTGCGTTCTCTGTTGGTAGATGGCATTATTGCTGGTGTGGGTGGTATCCTGACCTTCCTGCCGAACATTTTCATTCTGTTTCTGGCATTGGCTTTCTTGGAGGATAGCGGATACATGGCCCGCGTTGCTTATGTCATGGAAGGGATTATGAGCAAGCTGGGATTATCAGGACGAGCGTTTATCCCCATGATTTTGGGATTTGGCTGCACTGTCCCGGCAATCATGGCGTCCAGGTCTTTGGAAAACCAGCGTGACCGTTTTAAGGTCATGTTGATTACGCCGTTTATGAGTTGCAGCGCCCGTCTGCCGATCTACATCTTGTTTGCCGAGATGTTTTTTCAGGAACGTGCCATGCTTGTGGCCTATTCTATGTACCTGATCGGTCTGGTGGTCGCTATCCTGGTAGCAGCGGTTATCCATCTAATTGACCGGAAAAAGTCAGAAAACTATCTGCTGATTGAGCTGTCGGAGTATAAGGCTCCCAGCTCCAGAACTGTGGCAATCTATGTATGGGAAAAGGTAAAGGACTACCTTACCAAAGCGGGAACCACAATCTTTATGGCATCCATCCTCATGTGGGTGATCTTGAACTTTGGGCCGCATGGTTATACCACGGAAATGGCAGACAGCTTCGGTTCTATCCTGGGTCATGGACTTGTACCGCTCTTTGCGCCGATTGGCCTGGGATTTTGGCAGATAGCGGTTGCCCTGATCGCCGGTATCTCTGCAAAAGAGGTTGTGGTGTCCAGTTGTGCCGTTCTGTTTGGGATTCCCAATATCAACTCCGGTGCAGGAATGGATACACTGGTCGGTATCTTGGGTGCAGCCGGTTTTGGACAGCTCAATGCGTTCTGCCTGATGATTTTCTGCCTGCTCTACGTTCCCTGTGCGGCGGCATTGGCAACAATTCGCAAGGAGTCTGGCAGCACAAAGTGGATGCTGCTCTCGGCTCTGTTCCAGTTAGTTGTGGCCTGGGTCGTTACCTTTGCTGTTTATCGTGTTGGACTTTTGTTGTGAGGTATGAATATGACGTTTGGAAAAATTTTTCGTTCAGCGGCCATTTTATTACTGGTTGGCGTTGGACTTTGGAGTTTGAAGAATCTTCTTTGCGAGGATTAGACATAAAATATAGGAGCAAGCTGGCAGGCGTAATGCCTGTCAGCAGCAGGCAAAGGGATTCCGGTAGAAAGGAGTTTAAGATGATTGTTACAGGTATAATCATCGTTGCGGTTGCTATTTACGCAATATGGGCTGTTCGGAAAATCCATCGGGATCGTAAAAACGGCTCCTGTTGCGGTGGTAGCTGCTCCGGTTGTGTTGGAAAAGAGTATTGTAGCAAATAAAATCTACATAAAGCCGATGCTTTCCAGCTTGGAAGGCATCGGCTCTTTTTTCTCTGTTTGCACAGTTGTCAGGGATGTAATATAATCTAATTTGACTTCTGATTGGATTGCAAATCCTGCCGATTGGAGCGACATAAAATGAGAAAAAACTATATAATAAAAGATGCCAGGAGAATCCTGGAAGAACAAATACGAGATAACGGAAGGAATACTATGAACGAAAACCCTATTACCAACGCTACGGGGTTGTCTGCGGTTATTCCAAAAGATAATGACGGATATTGCACCGTCTATAAATTGGACTGTGCGGATGGCCTGGGCCTTATGACAGTCTATCAGGTCTATCCGGGGATTCAGCTTATTTACAATGATTTCGAGGCAACGAGCTGCTATTGGGATGGAAACATTGGTAAGAACGTGCTGGAAATCAATCATTGCCGGGAAGGACGGGAAGGGAGCGTATTGCAAAGCGGCTCCTGCCTGTATCTTGGAGAAGGTGATCTCTCCATTCACACAATGGATAACTGTGCGTCTGAAATGTCCTTCCCGTTGAAACATTACCGTGGGATCTCGGTAGTGCTTGACTTGGAGTTGGTTTCTGAAAATCCACCTGGAATCCTCGCGGAAAGCGGTATTGATATTACCGATTTCAAAAACAAATTCTGTGCCGATGGCTCATGCTTTGTCATGCGGGCCAAGGATGAGATTGAGCATATCTTTTCTGAACTGTATTCCGTACCGGATCGCCTGCAAAAGCCATACTTCATGCTGAAGGTGCAGGAGCTACTCTTATTTTTGTGCATGGTGGATGTAAAGCAGGAAAAGCAGCGGGAGTTATATACTTCTCCCCAAGTGGAGGTTGTTCGCCAGATTCATAAGCGGCTGATCTCCAACTTGCAGGAGCGTCCGACGATTGAGGAACTTTCCAAAGAGTATCTTATCAATACGGCCACGTTAAAGGATACGTTCAAGGGTGTCTATGGTCAGCCCATTGGAACCTATATGAAAGTATACCGCATGAAACAGGCCGCTGCGCTGCTTCGCCAGACACAGGCAACCATCGCAGAGATTGCCAATCAGGTCGGATACGAAAATCAGAGTAAGTTTGCAACGGCTTTTCGGGATGTCTTTAAGATTGCACCGGCTGAGTACCGGAAACAGAATAGCGGCGACTGATTGCCCAAGAAGAAATGCTTATACCTATTGCCATAGGTTAAAATAAAACCAGCAGAAACAAGTTCCTTCTTGTCCTGCTGGTTTATTCATAATCTTGCGGATCAGAGGCTTTGTAGTGTCGGCTGATAAACTGCTCTGCCATACAATCCAGCGTTTTTAAGATGATTTGTCGTTCCTCCTCGGTACAGGCCAGGAATTTGCCCATAAAATGCTGTACCTGTTTTTCCTGTTCTGAAGCGTCAGGATAAAACAACTCATCAGCGGAAATACCTAATCGCTTGATAAAGGATGCCAATACATCGAAAGACGGATTTTTCCGGCCCTTTTCAATATCCTGGAGATGGCGAAGCCCTCTGCCGGTCTGATCCGCAAGCTCTTGTTGGGTCAGCCCACATTCTTCTCTCGCTTCTTTAATTCGCTGTCCCAGATGTAAAAATATATCCTCCGGCATGATTGCTCACCTCAACTACATTCTATCGCGCGTAAAAGCAAGTTACTACCACCTAATCGCGCGTGTTAATATGTGCCTATCATGCGCTTTTGAAAAATGAAATATGCAAAATAGCCCTGACGAGAGGCCAACAAAAAAACGGCTTTTCACGGCAGGGCATATTTCCGTTACCGCCCGTGACTGCTGTTTAAGGAGTCTACAATGGGCGGTTATTTGTTTCAGCAAAACTATGGCTTTCAAGTAGGTAATTACCTAAAAAAATCACTGACCTACCAAAGAAAAATTATGCGCGTAAGCACGCGCAATCGAGCGTAAATAACCCGCACAATCGAACAACATACCACACAAGATGCGTCAGACAGCTATTAAGGCCGTCTGGCGCTTTTCTTTGTCGATTTTACGAGAATTTTCCCGAATATCCCCGGTGTCGCTCCCCACCATAGCCATTTCGGTTGCCCTTTGTCCCTAACAACTGAAATGGAGGAAAACTATGACCAAGATCAATCTGCGGGAGCAGTATCCCGATTTTTATAAGACCGATTATATTATTGAGGTTCCTGATGAAGTAGTCGCTGTTATGAAAGAGCATGACCGCCTGGAGGCCGCATATCGCCGCCGTACATATTACCACAAGGCGCATTATTCCTTGGATCGTGGAGACGGAATTGAATATGATGCCCTTTTCGTTTCCATGACCCCTTGTGAGCTGTATGAGCGCAAGGTGACGATGGAGCAGCTTCACGCTGCGATTGCCGCTCTGCCGGACAAGCAGGCCAAGCGTATCTATGCTTACTACTTCCTGGGGCTGACGGAATCAGCGATTGCCAAGAGTGAAGGAGTCAGCGTTGCATCGGTCAGTGAATCCATCCAGCGCGGCCTTCGGAACATGGAGACTTTCCTGAAAAATCGCCTGTAACGCCCCTGAAATAAAGGCTCAAAGCCTCACGGTTATTAGAAGGACACGCTATCCTCGTGACCTCAAGACCTTTGAAAACTGAATATACGGTATTACAGGTACAAAACCCGCGTGAGTAGCGGCATAAGACCCGGCGCGATGACGGCAGCTTGCAAGGAGGTGAAGCAGACAAGCTCCAGAGCGATGAACGGAAGTCCTAGACCCGGATGTGGCAATCCGGGCGCGATGACAGCGCGGGGGCTAACGATACTTTCTCACGACCTCCCAAAGACTGAGGGGGAACCCTGCGGCGCACGAGTAAAACGACGCCTGCGGAGTTATGACAGCCTTGCCAGGGGCGGCCTGTAATATCCCTATCGTCAGGGGCGCGTGGCAAAAGTGACGAGCATAAAAACAAAGCATAATAAAGACAGCCACACCGAAACCAGGCCGTTATGTTATGGCGGCTCCGATCATGTTCGGTGTGGCTGTTTTTTTATCTCATAGAAGGAGGCTTTGAGATGAATCAAACGACTATGACCGCCCCTCGCGGCGTTTTACAGTCCGGTTCTGCCGGACAGAATAGATCGCGGAAATCCCCTGCCTTTCAGGGGGCCGCAAACAGCAGAATTGGCCTGACGATTGAGGAGGCCGCTGCTTATTCCGGCATTGGCCGGAACACCATTCGCCAGTTGGTCGGATGGGGTAAAATCCCCGTCTTGAAGATTGGCCGTAAAATGATTGTCCGCGCCGATGTGATTGACCGCTTTATGGAAGTCAATCAGGGCGTTGACCTTCTGGATCAGAACCAGGTGCGCTGTGCTGACTAAAGCAGGACGCTCCAAGTTGTAGGTGACATCGTTGAATTGTTGTCTGTCCTTTGATATAATCAGGGCATAAACATCACAACAGTTCCATTTGCCACCAGCGAAAGGAGAAATGAAATGGCAAAAGGTTCTGTTAGAAAGAAAGGAAGGAAGTGGTACTATCGGTTTTATGTCGAGGATGCCAGCGGCAACCGTGTTCAGAAGGAATTTCCCGGCACAGAAAGTAAGAGCGAAACGGAATCCCTGCTCCGCAAGGCGATGGAGGATTACGAAAGCAAACAGTTTCTTGCCCAGGCAAAGAACATCACTTTAGGCGATATGCTGGATATGTGGGTGGAGGAAGAATTGAAGCCCGGTTCTTTGAGCAACGGTACGGTAACAGCGTATGAAGGAACCGTAAGCCGCATCAAGAAACATCCTATCGGCAAGCGCAAGCTGAAAACCATAAAAGCCGAGCATCTGCAAGACTATATGGACTTTCTGAGCTTCGGAGGTACGAATGAGGACGGAACAACAGCAAACCCTTTAAGCGTTGGTTCTATGCGCCAGTATTCGGCGGTGCTGAACAACTCCTTCCGCTTCGCAGTCTTTCCCAAGCAGTTGATTACCTTCAACCCTATGCAGTATGTGGTAAGACGCTCTAATGACGAGGACTATGAAATGTTCGCGGAAGATGCTGAGGGTGAGCCTTTGAACGAAACCCCGACCATCGACTACCAGCAGTATTCCGAGCTGATCGAACTTCTGAAGAAAAAAGGCAATCCGGCGCTTCTGCCTATCCAGATCGCATATTTCACCGGACTTCGTATCGGTGAGGCTTGTAGCCTGACATGGCAGGATATTAACCTGAATGAGCAATGCCTGACAGTCCGCCGCAGTATGCGGTACAACGCCACCCGGAAGAAAACCGAGATCGGTTTTAGCAGGCAAGAAAATCCGAACCGTGGATTTCTGCGATACCCTGGCGGCGATCCTGCGGGCAGCGAAAAAGGAACAGATGCTTAACAGTATCAAGTACGGGCCGCTTTACCGTCAGAACTATTACCGCATCGTCAAAGAGAAGAATCGCACATATTATGAGGTCTATACGTTGCCAAGAACAGAGCAGGCCCCGGAGGACTACAATCTGATTTCCTTCGTCTGCCTGCGGCCAGAGGGCGCTTATGAATCCCCCGCAACGGTCAGCAGCGTGTGCCGGACATCCCGGAAGAAGCTGGACAATATGGATGACTTCCATTTCCATCAGTTGAGACATACATATACCAGCAACCTCTTATCCGGTGGAGCTGCACCCAAGGATGTGCAGGAACTTCTCGGACACGCAGATGTAAGTACCACAATGAACATTTACGCCCATGCCACACGAGAAGCCAAGCGGACTTCCGCAAGGCTGCTCGACAAAGTGGTAGGGGCCGTATAAAAAAACTTTCCCTTATTTTCTCCCGTGAGGGAAAAAATAAGGAAAAAGGGCAAGGCCGAGGCCCCGAAAACACTGAAAATTCCGGTGTTTTCAAGGGTTCTGGATTTGAAATTAGATAAACTGGAATTTGTCTATTCGTTTGTTTCTCTATAGACTGTCATTCCGAGTATTTTGATTTCGAATCCATCAATATATGGTTTTACACCATCTACTTCTGGTGCAAGTTGGTGTATTTTTGTAACTTCATACACTAATGCTTTATACCTAACACTTCCACCATCTTTTAAGTTCATACGAACAGGGGTTAATAGGATTACTAAAACAGCTATAATTGCAATTACCACAAAGAATTTCTTTTTCATACAATCACACTCCTTTGCCAAATTCCGATTTGTCGATTTCATTATACTCAAAACCTATGAACAATTCAACCACAGAAAG
>ERZ773116.3497-NODE-3497-length-11351-cov-2.908375_pt1 | contig 11351 bp, 8 predicted proteins | sample MGYA00580563_ERZ773116 | MGnify/ENA primary metagenome ERZ773116 (study PRJEB29015, sample SAMEA2737864) | human gut metagenome | biome: human gut; feature: human-associated habitat; material: faeces | place: China | collected 2012 ... | reverse complement strand
CCTTGCTGTCTCTCCATCTTCTCTGTTTTGCCTTCTCGTCTAAGTTTTCTTACGGTCAGCGCAGTAAATGCGCAGACCTGCGGAACAGTTACTTGTTATTTTCTATTTATTCTACCCCATTGCGTGTCCCATTGTACGGACTCGCACCCAAAGATTCGTTACAGCTTACTGGAAAAGACCCACCGCACAGCCATGCGGAATTCCCGCGCCCGGACAGCGCTGACCGTTCTCATGGATTTCAACCCGTCCGGCAACTCCGGCAGGTCTGTATCATCAATCAAAATTTAAACTATCTTTCTATCTTTTCTACCAGACTAAATTTTGTTTGCTTGGGGCACAACTACCGGGGAGGGTAGTGTGTCTTGGGTCCGTTTTGGGAATTTCGTGCGGAGGGTCTGAGCAATCCGTTTTGTTATACGTATCATTCTGTCCTATTGAGGAGGATGTGCACTACCCATTGTCTAAAGCCAATGGGCTTCCTGCTTCGCAGACCTCTTCAAAGTTTTGCATCCACCTCCAAACAGGCTCGGCGGATTCAGGTCTCCTGCTGCTACACTTCGATCCAGGTTGCAGCATTTGACAGCGCAAGCTTCGTGTCCAGCTCCAGAAATAATTCTTCCCTGCTCTCCTGAATCCTTTCTGTCAGACTGCGGAGCTTCGACAGCTCCTGTGCAGAAAGGATAGGCTGCGGCGGCTTGAGCTGTCCAGCGTCGGCACGGCTGCCTTTCTCCTGCCCGGCGCTGCCTCTTCCTGCAGACGGATTCTGTAAAATCACTACATTTCCTTTCAGTGCCGGGCGGCGTCCAGACGGATTCTGTCCGTGCTTGGAAAACACCTTTTGTTTTTTCAAAATGCTTTCCAGATGATTCGTCAACAGCTGTTCAAATGCAGTGTCTGCTGTCTCTTTATCGTTCAGGCGGCTGCGCAGAGCGACTGCCTCCGAGACGGTCATATAGCCGCGCGAGGTATCCAGCCATGTCTCCCCGTTCGATCTGGCGACCGCGCTGCAGATCGAATCATACCGGAGGATCAGGTCCTGGATCTGCTGCAGGGCGGCATCGAGGTGCGCACCGCAATGCGCACTTGTCCCGTCAGATACTGCACCATGTCCTATGCTGCCAGACATCGCTGACTGTGCCGGCTTTCTGCCTGTCTTGGACGCGTCGAACCGCGCGCTTCTCCGTTCTGCAAAAGCGCCGTCCGTGCCTGCGTCCCTTCCCAGCTGTCCTATCTTCTTCGTGATCCGCTTCTTTAAAAGTTCGCGCTCCTTCAGCGCCTCTGTTACCGTCATCCTGCTCTTCATCATCATCGCCCCTGTCTGCATTGTGAACTCCCCATCGCCTTACACCAGTGGGATTGCGGCAGCCTGTTTTTTACTCTGTTATCATTTTATTCCAGATTTTTACCTCTGTCATCCAGTTACAAACTGATTGACAAACAGATGTTCTGTGCGTTAAAATATTTGTTTTTTACGATACTTTCCGCTGATTTGCTGCTCAGGTTTCCTACGAAAAGGAATACGCGGGCTGCGATACATTTTCCGGGTCGATTCTTGTCAAAAATTTCGCATTCCTATATACTGATATAGGATGATGCAGGATTGTGAGAGTGCGCAGCACAGAACAATCTACAGGTCTCAAGATCAGGGGCTTTTGCCCTGTTGCCCACGGATCCATCCGGCATCATAGATATAAAAAACCACTCCGCAAGGATTGTCCTGCATGGGATCGTCGCTGCAGCAGGACAGAATGAGAGGAATTATGATACAGCTTCAGACAAAATTCAGTCGACAGGTCGATGAACATAACGTTCTCCCGGAATATCCGCGGCCGTCGCTGGTTCGTACTTCTTATTTGAATTTGAACGGGCGTTGGGAATGCGCTTTTTCCAAAACACCGGAAATCCCGCTTTCCTTCGATTTGAGCATTCTGGTTCCGTTTTCCCCGGAATGTCAGCTTTCGGGCGTTTCCAGACAGCTAAAGCCCGGCGAATATCTCTGGTACCGCCGCACCATCCCCCTCGCAAAACCGCAGCAGGATAAGCGCATCCTGCTCCATTTCGGCGCTGCAGACCAGACGGCGGAGGTCTTTGTCAATCGGATTTCTGCAGTGCGTCACTGCGGCGGCTATCTGCCTTTTTCTGCAGATATCACGGATTATCTCCAGGAGGGCGACAACGAACTGATCGTCCGGATTCAGGATGAAAGCAACACGTCCTGGCATGCGCGGGGCAAGCAGTCTTTAAAGCCCGGCGGCATGTTTTATACGGCGCAGAGCGGCCTGTGGCAGACGGTCTGGATGGAAATTGTTCCAGTCAATTATATCGAACAGATTTTTTATCACACCGACTATGATCAGGGACTCGTCCACTTAAAAGTGCTGACACAGCATTCCGCCCCGGTCGAATGCGTGATCTCCGGCAAGGACATGGAGCCGGTCTGCATAAACGGTATGACCAACTCCGAGCTGATCGTTTCTCTGCCCGATTTCCATCCCTGGACACCGGAAGACCCGTTTTTATATCTCGTCAGCCTAAAAAGCGGTGCCGACCGCGTATCCAGCTATTTTGCGATGCGAAAATGCGATATCCAGACCGCGCCGGACGGCACACAGCGCTTTTTCTTAAACAATAAACCGTATTTTCAGGCGGGGGTACTGGATCAGGGCTACTGGCCGGAAAGTCTCTACACCGCACCGACGGACGAAGCGTTGACCGCCGATATTTCGCGGATGAAGAAGCTCGGCTTCAACATGCTGCGCAAGCACGCCAAAATCGAGCCCGAGCGTTTTTACTACCACTGCGACCAGCTGGGCATGCTCGTCTGGCAGGACATGGTAAACGGCGGTTCCGCCTATAAGCACTGGTTCGTCACCTATCTGGCTACTTTGATGAACTGGAATCATATTTCTTTTTCCGACGATGAAAAGCATGCCGGCCTGCTCTCCCGGCTCGATCCCGAGGGAAAAGACGAATTCCGGCGCGAAATCACAGAAACTATCGCCTTTTTGTACAACCATCCCAGCATCGTCGTCTGGGTTCCATTTAATGAAGGCTGGGGGCAGTTCGACGCGCTCGCGGCATGCGAACAAATCCGCACGCTCGATTCCTCCCGGCTGGTCGATCACGCAAGCGGCTGGTTTGACCAGAAGGGCGGCGATATTTTGAGCCTGCATTATTATTTTCTGAAATTAAAATTCAAACCGGAAAGCAAACGCGCGGCGGCGCTGACCGAATTCGGAGGATATTCCCTTTCGATTCCGGGACACAGCTGCTGCAAAAAAGTATACGGCTACAAAAAATTCAACTCCACCGGTGCGCTGACCTACGGCTATATCGACCTGATCCGGCAGACGATTCTGCCCGCTGTCAAAAAAGGAATCGGCGCGACCGTGTATACACAGCTTTCCGATATTGAAGAGGAAACAAACGGAATTTATACCTACGACAGAGAAATCTGTAAAATTGACCCCGATACCCTCCGCAAATGGAACCGGGCGCTCAAAGAAGCTGGAGAATGTAAAACATATGCCGACCATCCTACCGATCACTGATTTTCTTGACCCGCAGCTGGACATCTATGCCCGCCTTTCCGAAAATCAGCTGTTAAACCGCTGCGACCCACAGAATGGAATTTTTATTGCCGAAAGCCCAAAGGTCATCGAACGGGCGCTGGACGCCGGCTGTGAGCCGGTCTCTTTTCTGACAGAGGACAGACATCTGGAAAATCAGGCGCTTCCGTTTCTGGAACGCTGCCCGGACATCCCGTTTTTTTCCGCCCCGTTTGAGGTGCTCACACAGCTGACAGGCTTTGCCCTGACCCGCGGTATGCTCTGCGCCATGAGACGTCCGAAGCTCCCCTCTGTCGAGGCGCTCTGCCGGACTTCCAGCCGTCTTGTTATTCTGGAAAATATTATGAATCCGACCAACATCGGCGCGATTTTCCGCTCCGCTGCCGCTCTCGGCATGGACGGCGTGCTGCTGACCTCTGATTGCTCCAATCCGCTTTACCGGCGCGCGATCCGCGTCAGCATGGGAACCGTTTTCCAGATTCCGTGGACCTTTCTGGACAGCAGCTGGCCGCTTCCGGGAATTTCCGAATTAAAAAATCACGGCTTCCACACCGTTTCGATGGCGCTTCGCCGTGATTCTGTTTCGATTGATGATCCAAAGCTTTCTTCCAAACAAAAGCTCGCTGTCATCCTCGGCTCCGAGGGGGAAGGACTGTTGGATGAAACCATCAACAACTGCGATGACACCGTCTGTATCCCGATGTTCCACGGAGTGGATTCCTTAAATGTTGCCGCTGCAAGCGCAGTCGCATTCTGGGAGCTGGGGAAACGAAAATAAATACATTCGGCTCGCGTTTCTTACAAACACGAGCCTTTTCATCATTATAATTAGCTATCCGCTTCTTCTGTTTCAATTTCTAAACGATGGAGTATATCTGCTGCAATTCTGATATCTTCTATTTTGGTTATCCCAAAACATTTTTTACCAGCATCTTTCAACGATGCCCCAATATGATATGCTATCGTTTCATCGATAACAAGGAATCTGTCATGAAAAACGCCCGTATAATTTACTGTCAGCGTCGGATACTGACTATTAAAATTCGCTATATCCTGATTTGATAACCGAGTTCTGCGTACAGTATATACTATTATATTAACACTACTTTTCTTCTTTGCCAGAATATTCAATGTTCCCACATCAACATAATTATCAATTAAAACTATCGACTTTTCCGCTTTTTCAATTAAATTCACCAACAAACTGAAAGCATCATAAATCTGTCCCTCAAAAAATATCTTTTGCCTTACTTCCTCGTGTTCAGAAATATACGCAAAAATTTGATCAAATTTTTCATCAGCTTCCTTCTGATATGCCAACTGCTTTAATTCCAAACTATTTAACTTGTCAAACATCAATGCATTTTCAGTTAAAAAACGACGCATCTTTACAAAAGTATTCATTATATTTATACTTACCTGAACAGCTTCATCGCTTTTTAAAACAGCTGATAGCATTGCTATACCCTGTTCTGTAAATACATAGGGTAAATATCTGCGTCCTCCTTTAACAGACACTTCTTTTATCTCTACATTTGAGGTCGCAATTTGCGACCTCAAATCTGCATATTCATCATTAGTCAGTTGAAAACAAAAACTTTCCGGAAAACGTTTTGCATTTCTCTTCACACTTTCATTCAATCTCTTCGTCTCAACATTGTATAACTTTGCTAAATCACTATCTACCATAATCTGTTGTCCGCGTACATAATGAATTAAATTTTCAATTTCTTCCGTATTTTCAATAACTACAGATACATTTCCATTCATATTATCAGCCAAAATTATTTCTCCTATGATTTTTAATTGAGGTCGCAATTTGCGACCTCAATTAAATTGTACTTTCTCTTTTTTCTGTAGTCAATCAATTGCAAATTTAATCGTCCTCTCTTCTTCCCATCCGCAAAACAGGACGACTGCACCCCAATTTGCAGCCGTCCTGTTTTGTTTAAGATTCAACCGGGATCAGAAACTCTTTGATTTTCTGATAATCCTCGGGATTGTAACACACAATTTCATAAGAATCGATTGCTGGATTGCTGAAAATTTCGGTCAGCCCAACAAATCTTGTAAGCTTAGATGCCAGATTCAATACGTCCTTTTCATCTGTAATCAGCTCTACACGTCCCTGACACTGATCCAGCGATCTGAAAAAACCATCCACATTCTGAATATTTTTTACTCTCATAGCATTCCTCTCTTATTCAAATGCAATCGCTTCTCCGGTTTCAGAAGATTTCCGGCACGCTTCCATTACAGCCAGTACTCTGCGAACACTCGGAATCTTAACAAACTGCTCTGCTTTTCCATCGATCACGTCACTGAAATTCCTATAGAAATCAAGAACATCTGTCTGAATCTCCGGCAAGGGTTCTTCCACAATGCCTCCGGGCGGTACCGGTGCAAACTGTCTGGTCGGTCCTGCAGCACTTTCTGCGATCTGTGGAGGCAGCTTTTCAAGCAACTGCCCGGTTCTGTAAATCGCACCGTCCACACCGCCAAGACTCTGGATTACCAGAGTTCCCTTATCTCCTGCTGCCAGCCATCTCGGTTGATATTTCAGAATATAAGTAGACAGTTCAATATGTGCGGTTACGCCATTATCCATTTTCAAAATAATCTTAAAATAATCATCGACTTCTTCATGCAGAACATTTTTCAGGTCTGCAAAAACTGTTTTCACCTTTGCATCCGGCATCATAAAAAGAATCTGGTCGATCAGATGAACGCCCCAGTCGTACATCATACCGCCGCCGTATTTTTTATACAGATGCCATTCATGCATATAACCGTTACCGGAATGGAGCCTTGATTCAATAGTGAATACCTTGCCTAACATACCTGTTTCATAAGCCTTTTTTACCGTGAGCATATCGCGGTCCCAGCGTCTGTTCTGGTGTGTGGTAAAGCATACGCCTGCTTCCTCGCAGGCTTTGGTCATTTCATCCAGTTCTGCAACATTCAGTGCTGCAGGTTTTTCTGTAATGACGTTTTTACCTGCTTTTGCTGCTTTAATCGCCATTTCTTTATGAAGATGATTGGGAACTGTCAAAATAACCGTATTAATTTCCGGATCTGCAAGAAGTTCATCCGCCGAATGATACCCCTTTATTCCTGCTTCGATTGCTTCCTGTACGCGTTCCTCTTTGATATCCGCTGCACCAATCACTGTAACGCCAGCCTTCGGTGCCTGCTTGCTGTGAAATTTGCCCATACCACCGAAACCGATAATACCTAATTTCATGCTCATAGAATTCCCCTCCTGTTTTTATTTTCATTTATCTTTCATCTGTGTGAAATCTTTTCATCTATATTATGGCATGCAATTGAAATATTTTCAATATTTTTTTATATTTTATTTACTTTTTCATTTATTTTTTCATTTTACGAGTCTTTTTTTCATCCAGGAACCGCTCATATATCGGCTTACTCCATAAATCATGCCCAGTCCCCAGCCAATTGGCAGTCCTGCAAACACACCAAGATATCCGAAAAACGGCGCAAGAACCACTCCACCGATAATTCTTCCTGCCATTTCCAGAAGTCCCACATAAACAGGCGCCATGGAATCTCCCGCTCCGATCAGGGTACTTTTTGACATATAAGTAATATTCAGGAAAATCTGTCCAATGGCAGATACAACCAGATACTGTCCTCCAATCAGGACCATATCTCCTCCCTCTTTACTGAAAATACCAATCAGCGGCGTCCTGAAAACAATCATCACCGTCATGGCAATCGCAGTATAGGCAAGACCTATTTTCATCATGGCACGATATCCCTGCTTCACCCGGTCATAATTTCCCGCGCCAACATTCTGTCCGGTAAAAAACTGCATCGCGCCGGTCAAACCTCCCGGCGTATAGGCGAGCAGCATCTCGATTTTATTCGCTGCACTGTATGCCGCCATTACCGTCGCGCCGTACCCGTTGATAAACCGCTGCGTTATTATATTTCCGATCGAAATTGTCGCTGTAACCAGGGCCGATGGAATACCGATTTTTACCATATGTCTGGCAATCATCCAGTCAAACGCAATTGTGTCTTTTTCCGGATGTATAATCGTCTGTTTTTTCCATAAAATAAGAATACAGATCACTGCAGAGATCAGAGTTGCCAGAACCGTCGCATATCCTACCCCCGCTACTCCCATGGAAAATCCGGCAACAAACAAAATATTCATCCCGATATTTAAAATACAGGTTACAACCAGCACCAGCATCGGCACTACAGAATCTCCCAGCGCTTTCGAAATGCCAAATGCCATATTATACAAAGCCGTCGGAACAGCTCCCCAGAAAATAATCCGCAAATATAAAACCGAATCTTCCAGAACGTCCTCCGGAACGCCCATCAGTCCATGAAGCAGCTGCCTGCTGAATAATACTCCAAGGATTCCAAGCACCACCGCCAGCATTAAAATAATATAAAATGAAGTACAGATCGCACGTTTTACATTTTTTTCTTCCTCTTTTCCCGCCCCGTAATACTGCGATACAATAACGCCCATACCGGTTGTCGCGCCGCCCATCAAAAGCAGGACAAACTGTGATACGGATGTTGTACTTCCAACTGCCGCCAGCGCATGATCCCCGATAAATCGTCCTACAACAAGCGAATCTGCAACATTATACAGATTCTGTAAAATCATAGATACAACAATCGGCAATCCAAACTGCAGTAGCTGCAGTGTAATATTTCCCTGCGTAAGATCTGTTTTTTTCTTTCCCATTTTTCCCTCTTTCATTTCTATATCATCCCTAACAGAGTACAAAACTCTGTACGCATTCTATTGTCATGAATCAAAAATTTCAATGATTCCAAATCCATTCGCCGGAACCGTTATCTGAAGCTCTATTTTTCCATGTTCCGTGCTCACCCGGAACATTTCCCGAGAAGGAACAGAAATCTGTTTCATATACTCCAGATCCTCCCCGGACAACTCGGGATATCCTCCGAGCTTCTCCCATTCATCCAGAATGCTTCCAGAACCGTCTTCCACCCTCTGGATCCGCACATTGACTCTTTCTGATTCCATTTCCTTCAGTACAAAATGAATCTCCAGCTGATCACTGTCCAAAAACAATTCGGAAAGTTCTTCATAGTGAAACAGACAATCTGACTTTTCCACCGCAGCATAATTCAAACGCTTCAGGTTGTGATATACAATCGTGTAATGATTATTCCCGTCTCCTGTAACAGCATAATTTGTCCCCCTGCAAATCAGCTTTTCTTTCATTTTTTTCAGAAAAAGAAACGCATAACCCGCCGGCTTCATAATTCCATCCCGGGACAAAAGCCCTGCTCCCCCGAACAGAACAGATCTGGAATCCGTATAATCCGAATACATGTCTGAGTAAACCCAATAACCCAGAATTTCCGGTCCGTTTTTCATACTGTCAATTGCATTTTTTATAATATAAGAGCCCTTGTACACTGTATCATTCAACAGACTTCTGTTCGATATCGTATTATTCCATGCACTGACATAAACGGCTGTATCCTCCAGACCACATTCCTTTTTTATCTCTCCTACCTTCTTAAGACACTGAATGAGAAAATCCGGATCGGTTACCCATTGCATCTGCGAATTTTCTCCCCGATAAGGAAAACCGGATAAAGAAATAAAGTCCGGACATACTTCCATTTGTTTCCAGCATTCCAGAGAATTTCTGATGCGTTCTTCATTGCAGATATCGAATTCCCCGCCTCCCGTCTTTGCCCTGGGAGCATATCTGTGAACTGCACGATAAAGCGCTGCATAGCACGCTTCCTGATACCATTGGTACCAGACACCATCCCTCGGATAAGGGCTCCACATCTCAAAAATCCAATGTTCTACTTCTTTCTGTGTGAAATGCTTTACCAGATGTTCCAGTAAATCAAACAGCAGTTTTTCCCACTCTTGGGGTGTATAGTCTGCAATTTCTTCATTTCGGTTTCCGCCCGTCTTTCGTGATACCCCATAGATATCAAAGGGTTTGGGTCCAATCTGGAAAAAGGGACGAATTCTGTTTTCCAACAAAAATTCGAGAATTCTGTCCAGATTTCTGAAATTTGGACGTTCTCCTTTCTGAAATGGAAGGATTCTCATATTTTCATGAAAAATCCCCCAGATTCGAACATATTCAAAATCCAGTTTCTCTTTCAGCAACAGAATATGCTTCTGTACCTGTTGATCCATCAGATCTGCTGCCGGTCCGATATTGATCATCTTCTGCCATGGAGCTTCACACACTTCGCCTGTCCGTGTATCTGCCTCTACCGAAATTTTACTGATCTGCTCTTCCACCAGATTTCGTTTCGCCAGACTGTCCCGAAGGACATCATAGACTACCTCTTCCGATAAATTTTCCAGTTCCTGCTTCTTATATTTTCCACGATACTCCGACGGTGTTTCCCCAAAGTGCTCTTTAAAAGCCTTGTTAAACATTGCCAGACTGGAAAATCCACTGTCGTTTGCAATCTGCAAAATCGATAAATCTGTCTGTTTCAATTCTTCTACTGCATGTTCCAGACGCATTTTCATAACATACTGCATGAAGTTAATTCCGGTCTCCTGCTTAAACGCCCGGGAAAGATGTGATTCTGAAACATATAACCTGGAAGCAGCTTCCGCAAGGGAAATCTCTCCATTATAGTTTTCCTGAATATAGAAAAGAACCTGCTGAATCCTGTCTGCCGGTGCTCCTTTCACCAGATATTTCTGTACAAGAAGTTCCCCGATTTTACAGGCCAGTTCTTTCTGTAAAAAACTGTCTTTGCCTTTCTGTTCGAAATAATTCACCAGGATCTCATGAAACAGTTTCCGTAACCCGGAGACATCCATACCATTCTGCGTACTGCTGCATTCAATTTTAAAATTTTCTATTCCGCAGCATTTTGAGAAAAAGGAATGTTTAAAATACAGACGTGCCGCGAGACCGCTATTTAAAACCAGTTCTTCTACAGAATCCCCTACATTAAATACATGAATATCGTCCTTTTGCAGGATAATATTTTCCTGATTCACTTTTAAAGCCACTTCTCCACGAAGTAAATAAAGGATTTCTATTCTGTATTTCACATTTTCTGTTTCTTCCTGCAGTTCCTGTATCCGAAGTTCTGTATTTTCTGTAACCATTTTTCTCCCTGTTTGAAAATTTATATGAAATTTATTTATGAAAATTTTCATTATCTTATTGCTATTTAACACTATAATACGCTATAATAAGATAAGTTAAGCCTAACTCAAAATAAAATAGAACGGCATCCTCAATAACATTTCCCTGCTATTTTCGATGCCTGTGAGGTCTTATGAAAAAAAGTAAAACGACCATTCTGGAAATCGCTGATCAGGCCGGAGTTTCTCCCGCAACCGTCTCCCGTGTGCTGAACCACCGTTCTTTGGTAAAAGCAGACACCATCAGCAAAGTAGAAGAAGCCATGCGTACCCTTGGATATTCTTCAGGCTCCGGCAACACGTCCGGCATTGATAACGTCCCGGTAATCATCCTCAATATTCCGGATACCAACACAATTTTCTATCATGAAATCGTCCGCGGTGCCAAACAGGCAGCCAAAACGCATGACTGTCATATTATAATCAATGAAGTCAATTTAGGATCAGATGATGCGGAGCCGCTCTGCAAGCTTGCAAAACGAATCCAGGCATTTGGCATTGTAATGGTCAACAGTGTCTCCGAATCCTTTTTATCCCATTTGAGTTCTGTTTGCCCGGTTGTGCAATGCTGCGAGCATAATGATAATACCCGTTTTTCCTATGTCAGCATTGATGACTAC
>ERZ773116.3496-NODE-3496-length-11355-cov-143.174690_pt1 | contig 11355 bp, 11 predicted proteins | sample MGYA00580563_ERZ773116 | MGnify/ENA primary metagenome ERZ773116 (study PRJEB29015, sample SAMEA2737864) | human gut metagenome | biome: human gut; feature: human-associated habitat; material: faeces | place: China | collected 2012 ... | reverse complement strand
GTTGCCCAAGAGAGCCGTGCTGCACCCTTGGACGACGATAAAGTACGAAAGTGTTGCCCAAGAGAGCCGTGCTGCACCCTTGGACGACGATAAAGTACGAAAGTGTTGCCCAAGAGAGCCGTGCTGTACCCTCGGGCGACGATAAGTGTGGTTTTCGTTGCCGAAGGGTTTCCTTCATCCATACTTCATTCTGCCCTGCGCCCTTGGGCAACGGGAAGGCGCTGAAGAGTCGCCTGACTGTGCCGCGCGTCACCTTCGGGTGCGGGACAGTCAGGCGTCATCGTTCCCGGAGAGCTCGGCGCCGCCCCCTGCTCCTGTCGTTGGAGGGGTTCAGGGGGGTCGGTCGTATGGTCGTGCGGCCATTATATCGGCCATTATATCCGGCATATTCGTTTGATATTTGGAAATTTTTATTATTTTTGTCCTGAAGCCTGCCACACGGAGTCACGTCCCGTGCCGGTGACGCAAGGCAGGAGCGGGATACAGACCGAAAGTGTGACCGATGGTCGCCAAGTTATTTACCAAAGCATCGCTGAACTCATAGGACTCACGAGACTATAACCAAAACATCAATCGATATGAGCGTTTTTACACACACGGCGCGCGCTGCTGACGGTTGCCGCCGCCATCCTTCTCATCACCTCCTGCGGTAAGAGGGAGGAGACGGCCGGAGTCTCATCCGTGGCCGTCACCCCGTCCCGGATAGAGATCATAGAGGGCGAATCTGCGGTGCTGTCCGCCAGTGTCTCTCCCGAAGCCGCGTCCGACAGGGCCGTGGCGTGGTCGTCGTCCGACCGGAGCGTCGCCACTGTTGACAAGGCCGGCACCGTCCATGGCCTCAGACCCGGCACCGCGACCGTCACCGCGACGGCGGAGGGCAAGTCCGGCACCTGCGCTGTGACGGTGAAGGCCAAGGCGATAGGCGTGACGGAGGTCACTCTGGACAAGACGGAGCTGACATTGACCGAGGGCGAGACGGAGACGCTTACGGCCACGGTGAGGCCCGACAACGCGAACAACCGGAAGGTGACGTGGAGCTCGGACAAGACTGAGGTCGCCACGGTTGACGGCGCCGGCAGGGTGACTGCCGTGAAGGCCGGCGAGGCTGTGGTCACGGTGACGACCGAGGACGGCGGGAGGACGGCGGGAGGACGGCTACCTGCGCTGTGACGGTGAAGGCCAAGACAGTTAGCGTGACGGAGGTCACTCTGGACAGGGCCGAGCTGACCCTGACGGAAGGCGAGACGGAGACGCTTACGGCCACGGTGAAGCCCGACAACGCTGACAACCGGAAGGTGACGTGGAGTTCGGACAAGACGGAGATCGCCACAGTTGACGGCGCCGGCAAGGTTACTGCCGTTAAGGCTGGCGAGGCTGTGGTCACGGTGACGACCGAGGACGGCGGGAAGACGGCGACCTGCAAGGTGACGGTGAAGGCCAAGGTGGTTCCGGTGACAGGTGTGGATGTCAAGCCGTGGTCCGTGACGATCGGCGCGAACGGCACAACCAAACTTACCTGCACGGTCGCCCCGTCCAATGCCACTAACCGCAATGTGAGGTGGGAGTCGGATAACCCGTCCGTGGCCACGGTCGATTCCGACGGCAACGTGAGAGCCGTTTCGGCGGGTGTGGCCAAGGTCAGCGCGGTCACCGAGGACGGCGGCTTCAGGTCAGGCTGCACCGTCACCGTGAAAGAATTCTCTTCCGGGTTCGAGGTTGGCGGCCTGTTCTACAAGACCGCCAAAGGTTACTCTATGGATTTCGTCGAGGTGACCGGTAACCCGGGCGGAGGCAAGTATTCGGGAGATGTCGTGGTTCCCGGTACGGTTGAGTATGACGGGATTACCTATACCGTCAAAGGGGTCGGGAATAGGGCCTTTGAAGGGTGCGATGACCTAAGGAAAGTCACTATCTCGGAGGGGATATATAAGATCGGAGCCTATGCTTTCTATTATAGCGGGAATCTTGAACGTGTTATTTTACCTTCCACGTTAGAAAATATTGATGATTCAAATCCGGTGTTTGAAGCTTGTTCTAAACTTGAGATTATCACAACCGCGCCGAGGGAAGGTCAAGAGAACTACTGCTATCTGTATGACAAGGCTTTGTATATGCACGTGGGTCGGACAGAGAGAGAGATTCTGAGTTGGATTCCTGAAAAGAAGACCGGTACGGTGGTGATAAAGGAAGGCACTACGAAGATTGGGTACTCTTCTATTCGTCGAACAAATGTTGATAAGATAGTTATCCCTGAGTCTGTCAAATCCATAGACATCTACACATTTGTGTCATGCAAAACTCCTTTGGTACTTGAACTGAACCGGAAGACCAAGGAGGATGTTGACGAGATAACAACAAAAATGTCATCTTTTTTCTTTAACGGCACAGACCGCTCAGCCGTCAAGGTGACGGTTCCTAAAGGCACTAAGTCCTATTACGAGTCCCACTGGCTCTGGTCGAACCTCGGCGGCATCGAGGAGCGCCCGTAGAGCGTCCGTAGAGTTTCCATAGAGTTCCCGTAGCGCACGACAGCTCCGAGGTTGTCTCGTGAGTGAGACGGCGCATTCTGCTCACGGAAGGGTCTTCCGAGGTTGTATCGTGAGCGAGACGGCGCGTTCTGCTCACGGGAGGGTCTTCCGAGGTTGTCTCGTGAGCGAAACGGCGCGTTCTGCTCACGGGAGGGTCTTCCGAGTCGGTCTTGTGAGCGAATAGCCGCGTTCTGCTCACGGAAGGGTCTGCCGAGGTGGTCTCGTGAGCGAGACGGCGCGATCTGCTCACGGGAGGGTCTTCCGAGGTTGTCTCGTGAGCGAAACGGCGCGTTCTGCTCACGGAAGGGTCTTCCGAGGTTGTCTCGTGAGTGAGACGGTGCATTCTGCTCACGGGAGGGTCTGCCGAGGTTGTCTCGTGAGCGAGACGGCGCAATCTGCTCACGAAAGGGTCTTCCGAGGTCGTCTCGTGAGCGAAACGGCGCGATCTGCTCACGGGAGAGTCTGCCGAGGTTGTCTCGTGAGTGAGACGGCGCATTCTGCTCACGGGAGGGTCTGCCGAGGATGTCTCGTGAGCGAGACGGCGCGTTCTGCTCACGGAAGGGTCTGCCAAGGTCGTCTCGTGGGCGAGACGGCGCGTTCTGCTCACGGAAGGGTCAGCCAAGGTTGTCTCGTGAGCGAGACGGCATGTTCTGCTCACGGGTGGGTCTTCCGAGTCGGTCTCGTGAGTGAAACAGCGCGTTCTGCTCACGAAAGAGTCTGCCGCTGTGCTTCTGGGCGACGAAGAGTGTGTGTTGTCACCGAAGAGTCCCGTCATCCTTACTTACGTAATTCTGCCCTGCACCACCGAGCGACAAAATGGTACGAAAGTGTCGCCCAAGCGTGCCTCGCTGCACTCTCGGGCGACGATAAGTGCCAAAAGCGTTGCCCTGGAGTGTCGTCTTGGAGTGGCGCGAGGAATGTGGGAACGCTATTTCATCGTCACCGAGATGACGGTTGCCCTGGAGTGTCGTCTTGGAGTGGCGCGAGGAAGGATTCTGGAACGATCAAAGGAGCATAAATGGATGGTTTTGCTCTTGTCAAAGACAAAAACGCATACGACGGTGGCATTATATGGAGAAAATGCGGCCGTCGTGATTGGTCAAGGCTCCGGGGGTGCGTTTCAGGGGATTTAGTTCCGATGTCTTAGGCTTATAACTTATTATTTTTTGTATATTTGTGAATCGGGATGGCTTCGGGAGGCGAGGATGCCGATTGGAGGAGGCCTTGATTAACCATTTAAGATTCTGGAAAGCACTATGTACAAGAGAGTTTTGCTTAAATTGAGCGGAGAGAGCCTGGGCGGGTCCGTTGGAAAGGGACTAGATCCGGAGAGTCTGCGGAAATATTCAAAGGAGATCGCGCAGGCGGCGAAGGCCGGGTTGCAGATCGCCATTGTCAACGGAGGGGGCAACATATTCAGAGGTCTCCAGGGTCTTGACAAGGGATTCGACCGCGTCGAGGGAGACAGGATGGGAATGCTGGCGACCGTGATAAACTCATTGGCGCTCAGTCAGTTCATCAAGGACGAAGGCGTGAAGGCAGAGGTGTTCTCAGCCACTCCGATGGAACCGCTTGTACGCTACTATAACCGTGACAACGCCGTCAAGGTGCTGGAGGAGGGGGGCGTTGCCCTCATCGCCGGCGGGACGGGCAGCCCGTTCTTCACTACTGATTCCGGCGCGGCTCTCAGGGCTCTTGAGATCAAGGCCGATGTCGTGCTGAAAGGAACACGTGTCGATGGAGTCTATACCGCTGACCCAGAGAAAGATCCTACCGCTGTCAAGTACGATGAACTGACCTTTGACGAGGCGATGGCGAAGCATCTCAAGGTTCTCGACCAGACCGCATACGCCCTATGCAATGACGGGAATATGCCGATCATCGTCTTCGATGTGAACGGCGAGGGCAACCTGCTGAAACTGGTCAACGGAGAGAAGGTCGGGACGCTTGTCCATAAATAGTCTTGTTGGAAACGGACAAGGGTACGACCACAAAAGATTGATAAATAACAATTAACACAATACACTATGCTTACAGACAAAGCGAAAGAAATCATCAGCGGAGTGAAGTCCAAAATGGAAGACTCAGTGCTGTTCCTTGAGGAAGACCTCAAGACCTACCGTGTCGGAAAGGCCAATCCGTCCATCCTCAACAATGTGACCGTGGATTACTACGGAACTCCGACACCTGTCCCTCAGGTGGCTTCGGTGACTGTTCCTGACGCCAGGACCATCGCCATCCAGCCTTGGGAGAAGAATATGATCCCTGTGATCGAGAAGGCTATCATCAACGCTAACCTCGGTTTCACCCCTTCAAACAACGGTGAGGTCATCCGCTGCCCTGTTCCGCCTCTCACAGAGGAAAGACGTAAGGAGCTCATCAAGAAGGCCAAGGCTACCGGCGAGAACATCAAGGTCGCTGTCCGCAATGCCCGCCGCGATGGAGTTGACGCTCTGAAGAAGGCCGAGAAGGCCGGAGAGTTCTCCGAGGACGTGCGCAAGGAAGGTGAGGACGAGATCCAGAAGGTCACCGATGCGAAAGTGAAGGCGGTTGACGAGCTCGTGTCAGCGAAGGAGAAGGAGATACTGACCGTCTAATGAAAGCCTTGAGGCGGCTTGAATGAATGTTCATCCGCTATTTTGGTATATTCATTAAATTTTTAGGAACATTTTCTTCCGATTTTACTATCTTTGCATCGTTATGATGATGAGCACACGATTTTATTCTTTCGGATTTTATTTCTTTTACCGCGGCAGGTAGAGGACCGGACGAGCGTGTGCAGGAATATTCAGAAAAAAGGTAGATGAATATACGGCTGTCCGGTGCTTTTCCGGGCAGCCTTTTTTATTTGGTTGATTTCTTCACCGCTGCGGTGATAGCAAGTCCCTCCCATAAGGGGAGGGTGACGTGAAATGATGATGAATATGACAAAAGTCGCGATACAAGGCTATAGGGGGTGCTTCCACGAGCAGGCGGCACGGGAGTTCTATTCCGCGCGAGGGGAGGAAATCTCCATCGTGGAATGCCCGACCTTCGAGGGACTGTTCAAGGCTGTGGCATCCGGCGAGGCACAGGCGGCGGTGATGGCCATCGAGAACACGATCTCCGGAGGTCTCATCCCGAATTTCGAGCTGCTTAGGTCGAACCCTTACAAGATCAAGGGTGAGGTGTATATCCCCATACATCAGAACCTTATGGCTCTTCCAGGACAGGACATCCACAACATAAAGGAGGTTCGGACGCACTATATGGCCATCAACCAGACCCGTCAGTTTTTTGAGCGTAACTGCCCGTGGATCACGATGGTGGAGTCCGAGGACACGGCCAAGAGCGCAATCGACATCGCCGCTGAGGGCTTGAGGGGAGTAGGGGCTGTGGCTTCAGAGCTTGCTGCTGAGCAGAACGGGCTGGAGATCTTGGCCCGCAGCATCGAGACCTACAAGCAGAACTTCACCCGCTTCCTGATTCTGGACGACGCCATCACGGTTCCCCGCCGTGAAATCAACAAGGCGTCCCTCTGCTTCACCCTGCCTCACAAGCCGGGTTCTTTGGCGCAGGTGCTTACGATTCTCTCGTTCTACGACATGAATCTCACCAGAATCCAGTCCCTGCCGATCCCCGGGCAGGAATGGCAGTACTTTTTCTATGCAGACATCAAGTTCGCGACCTACGGACGCTACCGTCAGGCACTCAGGGCGGTCAGACCTCTGATGGAAGGACTTAACATTTTAGGCGAATATAAATCTTCGATGTAATCATGATCATTGAACCGGCAAAAAGAACATCATCTGTTCAGGAATATTACTTCTCCCGCAAACTTAAAGAGATGGACGCGCTCAATGCGGAGCGTGTGGCTCGCGGGGAAGACAGGATAATCAATTTGGGAATAGGCGCTCCGGACGGGATGCCGCCACAGGCCGCTATCGAAGCTTTGGTCGAGGCTGCCCGCAAGCCAGGCAACCACGCCTACCAGAGCTATAAGGGGCTTCCAGCGTTGAGACAAGCCTTTGCGGATTGGTATTCAAGATATTACGGAGTGACGCTGAATCCGGATGGGGGCATCCAGCCGCTTGTCGGATCCAAGGAGGGAATCCTTCTGATCTCTATGGCATTTGTCAATCCGGGAGACAAGGTGTTGGTTCCGGATCCGGGCTATCCGACCTACACTTCGGCATCTAAACTTGTTGGAGCCGAGATTGTCACGTACGATTTGACGGAGGAAAACCATTGGTGGCCGGATTTCGACGCTTTGGAGAGGATGGATCTTGAGGGTGTGAAGATTATGTGGACGAACTATCCGAACATGCCGACCGGAGCCAAGGCTACTCCCGAGCTTTATCAGAGGCTGGTGGATTTCGGGCGCAAGCATAAGATATTGATAGTGAATGACAATCCATATTCATTCATCCTTTGTGGAAAGCCGCTGTCGATTCTGGCGGCTAAAGGGGCGGAGGAGTGTTGCCTGGAACTGAACTCGCTTAGTAAGGCGCACAATATGAGCGGTTGGCGAATCGGGATGGTCGGTGGCGCTCCGGAATATATCGCCGAAGTGCTGAAGGTCAAGAGCCAGATGGACTCGGGAATGTTCAAGCCGCTGCAACTCGCGGCGGTCGAGGCGCTTAACCAGTCTCCTGAATGGTTTGAGGAACTTAATTCTGAATATGTCCGCAGACGTGTCGCCGCGGGTCGTATATTCAAGACTCTGGGGGCGGTTTATGACCACGACACCGCGGGGCTGTTCCTTTGGGGAAGGGTGCCTTCGGAATATGCTGGGAACGGGATGACGGCAGGGGAAGTGGTTTCGGAACGGGTTCTGCGGCAGGCAGGTGTGTTCATCACGCCGGGCTTCATATTCGGAAAGAATGGTAATGACTACATCCGGATTTCGCTTTGCGCCAAGCCGGAGGTGCTTGAGCGCGCGAACAAAAAAATAGAAAAAGTAATAAAGAATATTTTATGATAGTAGGTATTATAGGATTAGGTCTGATAGGCGGCTCGATGGCCATCGACCTGAAGAGAAGAGGATTCGCCCGGATAGTTCTTGGGGTGGAGGCTGACCCGGTGAACGCCGCCGCGGCCGAAAGGATGGAACTTGTGGACGAGATCGTCCCGTTCGAGGAGTGCGTCCGCAGGAGCGACATCACTGTGATAGCCATACCGGTCGGCTCCGCTGTGAAGATGCTCCCGCAGGTACTCGACATATTCAAAGAGGAAGGGAACGGGAAGAAGATCGTGATAGACACTTGCTCCACGAAGAGCAACATTGTCCGCGCGGCGCACTACCATCCCCTCCGCTGCCGCTTCGTGGCGACACACCCGATGGCCGGCACTGAATATTCAGGGCCTTGGGCCGCGATGCCGAACCTCTTTGACGGCCGCGCCTGCATATTCGCAAACACCGAGGATTCAGATCCGCAGGCGGTCAAGGTGGTTGAGGGACTGTATGATGCGTTGAATATGCGTCCGCTCTTTATGAACGCCGACAGCCACGATGTGCACACCGCCTATGTGTCTCACATCTCTCACGTCACCTCTTTCGCTCTGGCTCTGACGGTCCTTGAGAAGGAAAAGGATGAGAAGCACATCTTTGACCTTGCGTCGGGTGGATTCTCCTCGACCGTCCGGTTGGCCAAGAGCTCCGCCGAGATGTGGACCCCTATCTTGGCGCAGAACAGGGACAATGTGCTGCACGTCATTGACACATATTTGGAAAAGATGAGGCTGTTCCGTGACGCTATCGCTGACTATGACGGCGGACGGATCACGGAACTCATCCACGAAGCAAACAGGATTAAAAAGATTTTGAGATAGTTATGGAACGTACACTTGACATCATCCCCGTCTCCGAGTGGGGATTTTTCGACGAGAGCATTCCCCCTCTCGTTATCGCCGGTCCTTGCAGCGCCGAGTCTGAGCTGCAGGTGATGATGACCGCCAAAGGCCTTCACGAATTCGGCATCCATGTTTTCCGCGCGGGAATATGGAAGCCCCGCACCCATCCCGGATCCTTCGAGGGTGTCGGCACACCAGGCCTTAAGTGGCTCCAGAAGGTGAAGAATGAATATGGAATGAAGGTCTGCACCGAGGTCGCCAATGAGAAGCACGTCTATGAATGTCTGAAATATGGCATAGACATGGTCTGGATCGGAGCACGGACTACGGCTAATCCATTCCTCGTGCAGGAGATCGCCGACGCGTTGAGGGACACCGATATCCCGGTCTTGGTCAAGAATCCGGTGAATCCTGACATTGATCTATGGGTCGGGGCTCTCGAAAGACTCAACCGGGCGGGGATCAGAAAACTGGGCGTTATCCATCGCGGATTCTCCACCTCGCAGAAAATCCCGTACAGAAATTTTCCGGGCTGGCAGATGGCGGTTGAGCTTCGCACCCGTTACCCTAAGCTTCCGTTCTTTGCGGATCCGAGTCATATGGGGGGCTCACGCCAGTATCTCAAAGAGTTGTCACAGAGGGCGATGGATCTTGGCTTGGACGGCCTGATGATCGAGTCCCATTGCGATCCTTCCTGCGCGTTGAGCGATGCCAAACAGCAGTTGGTTCCGTCAGATCTGAAGGCTTTGCTTGAGAGCCTTACCGTCCGTCAGAAGGTCTCCAATGACAAGGAATATAACGAAGGCATCGAGCAGCTCCGTTCCCAGATTGACATCATCGACGAGAACCTGCTTGTGGCCCTTGGTTCCAGAATGGAGATCTCCCGCAGGATAGGCGAGTTCAAGAAGGCGCACAACATCGCCATTGTCCAGGCCGCCCGCTGGGACAGCATCCTATCCTCGATGATAGAGAAAGGCAAGGACTACGGCCTCTCCGAGGAGTTCATCACAGCCTTTTTCACCGCCATCCACGATGCTTCAGTCGCGGAACAGAACAGGATTCTGGAGCGGTAGGCTCTCGAACCTACGCTTTCAGAAAATATCATAAAATTGCAAATCACTGATAATCATACACTATCCACGATGCGGAGTAAATCTGAATCTTTCTAAATACCTTTCGCTATTTCAATTTTTGGGTGTATATTTGGGTGTAGAAATTCAAACGCACCCAAATATGAATATCAAACGTAACATCATTTTTGCATTGGAGAGCCGGAAGAAGAACGGATGCACCAACAAGCTGAAACAAAGCGCATCCGAAATCAACACGGACTTGCTGAAATACTATGCCGAAATGCAAAACGTGTTCAAGGAGTTTGAGGTACAGGAAACCATTATCACAATATGAACAACAAGGAATCCAACATAGAAATAACGGACTTAAATGCGTTCATACACGCTGTCGGTTCGGAAATACAACAGGCGCAAGTACGGCTGATTACCGCAGCCAATGCGCAAATGCTGTTCCATTATTGGAAAATGGGCAACTATATCCTCTATTATCAAAACTTATATGGATGGGGAAGTAAAATCATCAAGCAACTGGCAAAGGCTATCCGGTTCAATTATCCCGAAAAGAAAGGCTATTCGGAACGCAACCTTACTTATATGTGCCAATTCGCACGGACATATCCGCTGAGTGTGCTAAGAAGTTTCATTGATACTGATGTAAGGCTGTCTGTCCCAAACATACAGAATGTGACAAACGAAGTATTGAAACTGAACGACAAGCAATTTACGCAGGAACTTACTGCGCAAATACAATCCGTTGATTGTCGGTCTTTAGAATTTACGCAGGAAGCTCCTGCGCAAATTCAGGACGTAGAGAAAACCGTTTCTGCCATTTACAGAATGGGGATTAGGGAGATAGAAAAAATTTTCTTGAACTCCCCTGTCGCCAGAATAAACTGGGCAAGCCAAATGGTTATACTTGATGGCTCGCTACCGTTAGGAATAGGATATTGGTACATGAAACAGTCCGTAGAAATGGGCTGGAGCAGTAATGCTCTTAAAATACAAATTGAAACCAATCTGTATACCAGACAAATTAATAACAACAAAGTAAATAACTTTACTGCCACGCTTCCTGCACCTCAAAGCGACCTTGCCAATTACCTTCTGAAAGACCCGTACATCTTTGATTTGGCTGGAACGAAGGAAGTTGGAAATCCATGCAAAGTGATTAGATGTTTAAACCCTCAATATAGGCTTCTCCCACTCGAAGAAAAGGACATTCCCGAAATGCAGGAATTATTCCGCTCGACCGTGCTACATGTTAATATCAGAGATTATACAAAAGAAGAAGTAGAAGATTGGGCATCTTGTGGTGACAGTGTGGAGCATTTGAAAGAGCTTCTGTCACACAATCATTTTATAGGTGCTTTTGATAATGCGAACCGCATGGTAGGCTTTTCATCCATGAATAAGGACGGCTATCTGCATTCCATGTTCGTACACAAGGACTGGCAAGGCAAAGGTGTGGCCACACAACTTCTTTCTGAAGTTGAACGCATTGCCAAGCAATTGGGAGTTGTTGAAATCACATCCGAAGTAAGCCTGACAGCCAGACCGTTCTTTGAGAAGATGGGATATGAAATAGTCAAAATACAGAAGTATAGGGCAAACAAGCTGGAACTGACAAATTTTGTCATGCGCCACAAATTCTTATAAGCACATAGAACACGATTTCTTGAATAATACAAAAACACCCAATTTTACATTCTTGGGTGTAAAATTGGGTGTTTGTTTTGCAATTTGCTGATTTTCAGCGTTTATTACGGAGCGGTAGGCTCCAGGATTATCTTAGCCGTGACAGTCTATTTTCAATCAGTGTCCTGTCGAAGCGACTTTACTACAAAACCCTTGTCATATGATCTTCCAACCGTCGATGCGGCGGTTTGCGGTGGAGAAGTTCACACCGATTCTGAACACTCTTC
>ERZ773116.3480-NODE-3480-length-11403-cov-4.460962_pt1 | contig 11403 bp, 6 predicted proteins | sample MGYA00580563_ERZ773116 | MGnify/ENA primary metagenome ERZ773116 (study PRJEB29015, sample SAMEA2737864) | human gut metagenome | biome: human gut; feature: human-associated habitat; material: faeces | place: China | collected 2012 ... | reverse complement strand
AATCATACTATTTCTCGATAAAATGGTTAACACCATTTTATCCTGCGAATCCTTCACAGGCCGCCGGTGGCGGCGAGAAATGTATGGACTTACGTTTTTTTGCGGCGCCGCCGCAGAATGCACGCATACCCCACCCGGAAAAATCCGGGTGGGGGCGCATGATCTTACAGCCACTTTGCGTAGAGTGTCATACTGTCTTCAACCTTGTCGTTGTCAAAATCCCAGCGCTTGGTGCAGCTCTCATCTGCGTACCATCCGGCAAAGGCTCTGCCGGGGCGAACCGGCTGCTCGGGACGTGTCACCAGACTGCCCTTCTTCACCTTCTGATCCTTCACCTTGCTGTCACAGCCGGTCTCGAAGTGAACCGTCTTTCTGCCCAGCAGCAGAAGCAGCAGGAGCAGAAGCAGCAGACCGGGCAAGCCCAGACCCAGCAGCCACCACAGGCCGCTGCCGGTACCGTCGCCGTCCGTCTCAGGTGCATCGCCCTTCTCCCATTTTGCGTACAGGGTCATATTGCCCTGAACGGTATCGGCGTCAAAATCCCAGGGATTTTGCAGATCAATATCCGAATACCAGCCCACTAGGTGGTAGCCCTCCCGGGTAGGATTGTCCGGCCGCTCCACGGTCTCGCCGTACCGGACGGTCTGGCCGGGAACCGCCGTGCCGCCGTTCGGCTCGAAGGTGACCGTGCAGTCGGTGGAAATGATGACGGTCACGTCCTGACAGGAGGCCTTATATTCCCCGGTTCCGTCTTTGGTAGAGACCAGATAGTCCTGATTCGTGATCTTGGACACGCCGGACGTGGCAATCACCTTCAGCTTGAAGGAGCCCACCAGGCGCTTGGCATCCCACGTTTCGCCGCCGGACAGGGACACGAAGTTCATGTAAAATTCCCGGTAATTGTCCCGCAGGCCGATATCCGTGGTGGAAATTCCGTTGCTCAGCAGGGCGCTGCCCTCCACCAGCTGAAAGAAATTGCTGTCGTAGCGGATTTCGTTCTGCATACCGTACATGGTGTAGGCGTCCGCGCTGTCGGTTCTGTTCAGGTTAAAGTCCACCTGAATGATATCCCCGGGCTGAACCTCCTTCTTGTCACTGCCGTCCACGGACAGCTGGAAGAAAAAGTCCCGGGAGTTGTCCGCCGCCAGAGCCGCGGGAACACAGGTCAGGAAAAGCATCACGGTAAGTAAGCCAGCCAGCACTCTTTTCATCATAGTTCGCTCCTTTTTTATGGGGTTGGTCGTCACCGACCGTTCATTACAATTGTGTAAATCGCCATCACATCGGCCACGTTGATTCTGCCGTCCTGATTGACATCCACCCGGCTATAATCGTCTGCCGAGAAAGACTTTCCGTTCATGATCGCGCTGAACAGTCCCATGACGTCAGCCACGTTTACCTTCCCGTTTCGGTCGTAATCGCCCACCAGCGCCGCCGATACGGTTCCGCTCACGGTCGTAACGGGGATGGCGTCAAACACGGACAGCAGCCGTTTGTTGCTGCGCATATACTGCACCACCGGCTGTACCGCCGCAGTGCCGGAAAAGTCCTCACTGACCCGGAACGTGGCCGTGAACAGGATTCCGTCCTCCGTCACGGCATCTTCCAGGGCAGCTGTCACATAGCCATAGGTCTTCCCGTCCGCGCCTGCCCACTGGGTATTCCCGGCGGCCACAGCGCCGCAGAGGTAGGGTGTTTCTCCCGCCGCCGTCTGGATGCTCAGCAGCTCCAGCTGCGCCCGGTCGTAATCCAGGGCAATGCCGAAATTGGTAAAGCCCCGGTTCCCGGTGATCCTGACGGGTACGGTCACGGTCTTCCCCGCCGACACGGAATCGGCGGACACGGTGCATTCCGCGATCTCCGCCGCCATCGCCGTCACAGCCAGCGCGAATATCAGCGCGACAGCCAAAACAATGCTGATGATCTTCTTCATATGTCACGCTCCTTACTTTTCCCGGAGAATGCGGTTAACAATCCACACCGAATCCTTGATGTCCACCTTCCGGTCACCGTTGACGTCGCCGTTCAGGAATTTGTGCATCATCAGGCTTACCAGCGTGTATCTCGCGTTGTACACGTCGTGGGCAAGATGCACGTCATCCACGTCAATACGTCCGCTGAGATCCACGTTGCCGGAGTAATCGACGGCGGCAGCGGCCTTTCCCTCTCCGATGGTGATGCTGTTCCGGGCAGTCTCCACGATCTCTTTTTCGTCGGCGGAGGAGATCACCAGCCAGGCGTAGGCGTTGTATACCTTCGACCAGTACATGTTCTGTCCGTCGTACATGGGGACATGCCCGTCCTCCACATTACCGGTGTAAATCACAAGGTACATGCTCTGATTGTCCAGCGTGACGTATGTGCTGACCTCCACCGGAGCGCCCTTTGTGACGGTGACGGTGATATCTCCCGTGACCGCGCTGCCGGGAATGCGGTAAATGTCCTTTTTGCTGTCGTAAGTGCATTTGACGGTAACGCCGTTGACACTGGCGGATACGTCATAAGGGGTACCGTCCTTGCGGCTTACGCGGAATGTGTACTCCGCGCCCCGGCGGGTGCTTGTCTTTCCCGATGCGTCTCCCGCGCCGGAGCCGATGAAGCTCACCGACACATATTTGGCAGAGCTTCCGCCGCTACTGCCGCCGCTCCCGGAGTTGATCTTGTTTTTCAGGGCGGTGATGACGATATCGCCCGTAATGTCCGCGCCCGGGATTACATAGCCGCCATTCTCGGCCTTGTAGCCGGTGTAGCTTTTCCCGCCGATGGTCATGCGCAGGACGTAGCTGTATCCGGCCTTCCTACCCAGCTTGAAATGGTAGGGCGTGTTGTAGGTCGCGGAATTTTCGCCGGACAGGTCTTCCCCCTTGAATGTTACCTTATAGCTCTTGGGGGTTCTGTTTGCCTTGACCGTGATATTTCCGGTGATTTTGTCGCCGGGGATGGTGTAGGTTCCGTCGCCGTTGTCCTTCACCGTGACGTCCTTGCCGCCTACTTTCGCCGAGGGCTTGTAGTCATAGTGAAGCGGGTCTGTCGCCCGGAAGGTGTAATCCTCTCCCGCCGCCGCGCTCAGGCTGTCGGCGGTCAGGCCATCCTCCAGCGTCACGGTGTAACCCGGCTGGATGGTAAACTTTGTGGTACTTCTGCTGATCGCAGCCGGAGGCGCGTTTTTTGTCGGGGCGTTTGTGCCGGTGTCGATCTTCGCCGAGGAAATCACAACCTTTGCAGTCCCCGCCGCCTTTGTCTTGAATGTCAGGGTTACGACCTTCGTGGAAGCGGTCTTGTCCGCGCCGTAGCCGATAACGCGGATGCTTCCGCTCTTTTCGGTTACTGAAGCCCCTTTATCCGCCGCCTGACCAGACACATAGGTCAGCCGCGCGGTGTCATAGGTCAGTGCCAGATCGTAGGCATTGTACTTTCCCCCGGAGACGGACACGCTCATGCTGACGGTCTTCCCAACATCCGTAGTCTGATCCGGCGAAGCGGCGACCGAATAGCGCGTTTCCGCGGCATAAACTCCCATGGGCAGGGCGGACAAAAGCATTACAAAAGCAAGCAGACCGGATAAAACTCTCTTTTTCATAAAATCACATCCTACGGCAAAGGTGTCGGAAATTCACAGCTGTCCCCACTTTCCATAGGGACACCTGTGACCCTCCGAACTTTGCGGGTTGGCCTCCCCCGCCGTGAAGCGGGGGAGGCACTTTGGTTTCGGGTCAGAAGACCCGGTCATTCAGGAAATCACTTGATGAGGTTTACGATAGCGGTAGCATCGGAAACGTTGACCGTCTTGTCGCCGCTCACATCGGCATTCAGGAACTTCAGCATGGAGACAACATCGAAGCTGCTGTACTTGGTGTTGTACATGTCGTAGGTCAGCTGAGCGTCGTTAACGTCGACTACCTTGGTGCCGTTCACATCGCCGCTGTAGTCCACGGTTCCGGCGGCGGTGCCTTCCGCGACCTTGACCTTCCCGGCGGCTTCCGCCTTCACGGTCTCCAGGTTGTCCGCGGAGATCACCAGATAGGCGTATGCGTTGTACTTCTCGGAGAAGAACATGCTCACGCCGTCGTACTTGGCGACCTGACCCTCGGCGAAGTTGCCGGAAGCGGTCACCAGGTACATGGCCTTGCCGTTCAGGGTGATGTACTCGGTAACGTCCACGGTGACGGCTGCGGTCTTGGTCACTTCGATGGTGATGTTGCCGGTGATGGTGGAGCCGGGGATGGTGTAGCTCCCCTCGCCGTTCTTCACCAGCTTATCGGTCACATCCACGCCGCCGACCTTGACGGTGGGCTCGGAGTAATCGTAGCCGTCTTCCTTTTCGACGGTGAAATCGTAATCCTGACCCTTGGTAGCGGTATCGTTGCCCTTCACGTAATCGGGCTTGGTGACGGAAACCACGGAGGAGGGCTTCACGGTCTTTGTGACGGTGATCACGATGTCTCCCTTGATATCGGTGCCGGGGATGGTGTACATACCGTTCTCGGGAGCGCCCAGAGAATAGGTCTTGCCGCCCACGGTTACGGTGGTGTTATAGGTATAGTTGCCGTCCTCGGTTACGGTGAAGGTATAGTCGGTGTTGTAAGTGGCCTTATCGGCAGCGGTCACATCGCCTGCGCCGGTGCCTTCCACGGTGACATTGTAGCTCTTGGGCGTCATGGCGGCATTGATCACCAGATTTCCGGTGACACCCGGGATGGTATAGGTGCCGTTGCCGTTGTCGTTGGCAGTGGTGGTCTCGCCGCCCATGGTGGCGGAGATGACGTAGTCGTAGTTGCCCGCGTCGGTAGCGGTGAAGGTGTAGTCCGCGCCGGGAGCCACGGTGGATTCACCGGACAGGCCCTCGCCCAGAGTGACGGTGTAGCCGGTCACCTTGATCATGGTGGTGTCGTCCAGGAGGAAAGCCGCAGGGGCGTCGTTACCGACGGCCTGAGAGCCGATGTCAACCTTGGCAGAGGTGATCTTCACTTCCGCTTCGCCCGTGCCCTTGGCGGTGAAATTCATGGTAGCGGCGGGGGTGTCCAGATTCTTTTCATCGCCGAAGCCGATCACACGGATGGTGCCTGCGTCCTCCGTCACGACTGCGTGAGTGTCGGCGGCGGTGCAGGAGACGTAGGTCAGCTTGTCAGTGTCGTAGGTCATGGTCAGATCATAGGCGTTGTAGGTGGTGATGATGCTGTCGCTGTTGGAAACGGCGACCTTGACCTCGGCATTTTCGCCCACGGCGACGGTCTTGTCCTCAGAGGCGGAGACCGCGTAGCCGGTGAAGGCAGGGGCTTCCGCGGCGGTCACGTCCACGATGCCGGGGGCGGTGTCGACGTCCATGATCGTGTAGTCCGTGTAGGTCTCCATGTCCATGCCGCCGATTATGCATTCCGTCAGCTGGAAGTGATAGCTGCCGGTCTTCAAAACCCTGAACTTCACTTCGGCGAACTGCCCTTTGGCCATCACGGTCTTGCTGGTCATGTCCAGGGTGCCAAAGCGAATTTTACTCTGCTCAACGTTATTTTTACTGTTAAACTGCGTGTTAATGCTCACGACCTCGAACATTTCCGTGTCGTAGCACAAATCCATCTGGAATGTAAAGATTCCGGTAATGTCGTCGCTTGCGTTCAGATAAACGCTGAACTCGTCGCCGACGGTCAGGTCGGTCTTGCTGGCCGTTACGCCCAGGGTCGCCGTAGTTTCCTCAGCGAAGACGGTGACCGTCAGGCTGAGAATCAGGAGAACCGCGAGGAGCAGGCTCATGGATTTCTTAAAAATTTTCATAACATCCTCCTGTCAGAAGTTGTCCTTTTTGCTTTGGAGTAAGTGCTGTTAGAAAGGGGTGTTTGCCGGTCAAAATGGGATATTCCAACCGGCAAACACGCTACGCATCAGCCATTGTTCATAACAAGCGCATACAGAGCAGATACGTCAAGCACATTGATCTTTCCGTCGCCGTTGATGTCGGCTACAGCGGCGTCCAGCTCCTCGCCGGAGAAAATCCCGCTGTACAGTGCGCTCACGTCGAGTGCATTGACCTTACCGTCGCCGTTGATATCGCCCTTCACGATGGGCTTCTCATGGATGGTCACACGCACGCCGCCGGGGGTGGAGCAGATGGCGCCGGGGTTTTCCTTACCGGGCTGGCCGGCCAGAGCAAAGATATACTCGCCGGGAGCCAGCTTGCTGGTGTCCACGACCAGGCTGCCGTCAGCTTCCGCATTTCCCACATACTGCCATGTGGTCACGTCGCCGGAAACGATATCGTTGACAGGCGTGCAGTAAACACTGGGGCTGTAGTCGATGAGGGTGTGGGCAGTGTTGTAAGAACCATTCATGTCAGCGCCCGCATGGTACAGCTCCAGCTTGATCTTGTCGCCCTGAACGGGATCCGTCTTGTCGGCTACGATGTAATTAAAGATGCTGGTGGTGTCATTGAAGAAGCTCCAGTCGGAGAAGTGGCCGAGGGTGACGATGTCGCCGTCGTGGAGCAGGATCTGATCGGAGGTGCTGCCCCAGCCGGGACCTGCCAGAGGATACTCGTAGTTCAGATAGTAGTTCAGGTTCAGGTCGTAATTCCATATCTCCTGCAGGAAGGTGGAACCGGTGGAGCCGGTGACGTTGAAGATGCTGCTGCCAAGACCGTTGTCCTTCAGGTAGCCCTTGCCCGCATCCGCAGGATCAATGCCCAGATAGTAAACCTCGGTGGCATAGATGAACAGATGGAACATGGTGACCTTGCCGTAAGCGAATTCCTTGGTGCCGGGGTCCAGAGCGCTGCCGGGGCCGCCGGTGGGATCGCCGCTGGCGGGGCCGTACTTCTCGGAGGCGAAGTAGAAGTTCTCAAGGCCATACAACTCCAGGTCGAAGTAAGGAACGGTGACCTCCTTCAGTGCCATGGTTTCGCCGGATTCGTTGCAGGACTCGAACGTATCATCATGAGAGAAGGAGAAGTAGACCGTGACAGGCTTCAGAACCTTCTCCTTCACACCCTTGACGGTGATGACCAGGTCGCTAGAAACATTCTTGACGGTGTAGACGCCCTTCTCGCCGGTGACGGTCTCGCCGTTGACCTGCACGGCAAAGTCCTCCCCCGCCTCGTAGCGGTAGTCAAGCTCCAGCTTAAAGGTGTAGTCCTTGCCGCCCTTGGCGGTCTTCTCACCGGTGATGGTGTAGCCCTCGTCCGTGGGGATGGTGACGGTGTAGTCGGCAATCTCAGCGGTCACGGTCTTCAGGCCGTAGTTCTCGTTGTCAAAGCCGTAGGTGTAGGACACGGTGTAGCCGCCGGTCTGCTCGTTCTTGGTGACGGAGACATACTTGGAAACGTCCCGCTCCTCGCCGTTTCTCAGCTTGGTAACGGCCTTCAGGCCGTCAACCGTCAGAGTGCCGTCCTCATTCTCGGTGATGGTGGGATACTGGGTGATCTCCAGAGATTCGATCTTGGAGGTGATCGCCATCATATAGCAGGAGTCATTCTTATAGTAGAGGGTGCCGTACTGGTCGGCGATGGTAGAGCAGATGCAGTACTGCGCCAGGGGGGCGGCAGGGGTGAAGACCTCGCTGTAGCCGGAATTGGTGGTGGTCAGAGGCGCGGTCTGTCCCGGTCTGTCCTTCAGAACGGAGATACCACCGGGGGTATAGTTGTAAGGCAGATAGATGTAGACATAGCCGTCCTCGCCCGCGTAGGCCGTGGTGACCATGGCAGAGGTCTGGGGATAGCCGATGATGCCATAGGCATATGCCTTGGTCATGGAGCCGTCGCCGTTCAGATCATAGACCGCAATGGCGTGGCCGCTGTTGGCGCCGAACTGGCTGGTGCCGGAAACGCCGATGTAAATTCTTCCGTTATACACGGAGGGCGTACAGGTGGACATGGCATAGGTATTTCCGTTGGCGTCAGAGATAACGGCTTCCTTGTAGTCCAGAATTTTGCCGGTCTCCCAGTCGATCTTGGCGTTGCCCAGAATGCCGCCCTTGGTGGTAAAGAACACCCGGTCGGATTCGGGGTCATGGGAAACGTTGGAGCGCAGGTCGCCGCGGATACCCTCGTGGGCGTCGAGCTTCTCGCCGGTGTAGCGGTCGAAAACCAGCAGCGCGGCGCCGTTGGTATCGTAGCCTCTCGCGCCGTCGTCGGTGCCGACGATGGCAAGCTTGTCGGTGACGTAAGCGCCCGCCCAGTAGAAGCCGCCCGCTCTGGTGTAAGTCCAGCTGGCGTACTTGACCTCGGTGGTGGAGGCGTGATCTTCGTCAATGGTATTGATGCAGGCGAAGTTGGCGTTTCTGGCCTCGCTGTTCCAGAAGCCCGCGTAGATGTAGCCGTCCTTGTAGGTGATGGGGCAGTTGGGCTGTCCGCCCAGCTCGTCGGTGTAGACCCACAGCGATTCCAGGGTCTTGGCATTGAATGCCTGAATTTTGCCGCCGGACAGGCCAACGAAGACCATGCCGTCGCCATAAGTCATGGGGACGATGGAGTAGCTGGACTCATCAACCATGGTGCCTTCGGTCACCGTCTCGCCGGTCATGCTGTTGAGACGGCGGATGGTGCTTCCGGAGTAGGTGTAGATGTCGCCATCGACCATGATGGGAGAACCGGGGGCAGCCGCCCAGCCGGTGCCGTGCTTTACAGCCCACAGAATTTCCGCGTCCTCGGGGGCGTAGGGGGTCTTGGCGTTGGTAATGCCCAGGTTATCGTTGCCGTTGCGGAAGTTGCCCCACTCGGCAGTGATGCTCTTGTCCAGGTTCGGGTTTTCCGTGGCCACAGCCAGAGTAATGTCGATGGTGCTGCTCTCGCTGAACTTGAAGTTGCTCTTCTGGCTGACGTAGCCGTCCTTCTGTACAAGGTAAGTGTACTCGGCGCCGGACATGACGGTGTACTTGCCATCCGCGGGAGCAACTCTGTCCTTGTTGGAATCCCAGACAGTTACCTTGGCGTCGGCGGGGTCAACGGTGAAGCCGACCTCGATGGCTGCCAGTCTGGTAACGGTGATGGTGTAAGTGTTGGTATAGCCGCCGGGGTTGGTGACGACCACTTCAATCTCATTCTCGCCGACGGTCAGCGGAACGGTGGTATCGCTGCTGCCGTTGACGGTGACGGTGTAGCTCTCGTCACGGGGGGTCGCCGCAACGGTAACGCTCTCGGCGGCAGTGGTCGCGGTGTAAGCCGTCTTGGTAGCGGAGAATCTCTCCGCGAACCGGATGCCGTCCAGAGACAGGGCGGTCAGGCTCGGCGCAACGCGGACAGAGGTAAGCTTGTAGGTGTCGGTGAAGTCGCCGTCCACGACCTCGACGGTCATAGTGTTGACCTTCGTGCCGGTGGGTGCAAAGCCTGCCAGATTCTGGCCGCCAGCTTTGCCGGAGGTCAGAATCTGTGTCTTCTCGGTATCGACGTTGAGGTTTACCCACTTTGCCGTGATGGTCGTGCTGCTGCTTCTGTCGTCAGCCTTGGTCGCCCATGCGTAGAACATGTTGGAGTTGTCCGGCACGAGCACGGTGTATTCCTTGACCGCCGGATCGAAGGCTGGGACTAACTGGAACATCTTTGCCTTGGACTCGGTGCTTGTGTCGCCGAATTTCAGAACGGAAAGGCCGGCCGTCTCCTGAACGGCTTCGGTCACGCCCTCAACAGTGATGGCCAGGTCGGAGGAAACATTCTCAACGGTGTAGCTGCCGTCGGTGCCGGCAACCTCATTGCCGTTGACTTTGACGACCATGTTAGTGGCGTCATAGCCTTCGTTGGCAGCTACGGTGAAGCTGTAGTTACTGCCGACAGCCACGAGCTTCTCGCCGGTGACGGTGTAGGCGGCGTCCTCCGTCCAGCTGACGTTGCAGCCCACGGTTCTGGTCACTGCAATGGGATTGCTCAGGTAATTTACGTCGTTTACCTTAAAAGACTCCAGGGTAACCGTCGCATCACCAAGTGCCTTGGTTTTGAACTGAACGTCAAAGGAATAGTCCCCGGCGTTAAGTGTGCCGCTGTTGCCGCCGACGCGCAGAATCCCCTGCTTGGCATCCACTTCCACCCCGATTCCCGGATCCTGAATCCAAAAGAACTCCGTCGTCTCGGGGTTAAACCGGAAGGTTCCCCAGAACGATTCGACATCAGCCGTGCCGCTGGCGCTGAAGGTGTAGGCATGACCGAAGGAATCGCCTACGGCTAGGTTGTCCTTTTCACCCGCATTTTTCGCAAGGCTGGCGGTGTAGACGATATTCTCCTCTGCCTGCTCTGCGACAGGTGCCCCGTCGTCCGCAAGCAGCGCAGCCGGTTCGACCGTCGTTTTCGCCCCTTCGGTCTTAACGGCCTCAGCCGATGCGGTGACTTCCGTACTGCTGCTCTCCGCAGCAAACGTGTTTACCGGCACAAGGCTGAACGTCATCACAAACGCCAGCAGGAATGCCAGTAGTCTTCTCTTCATAAATAAACCTCCTCATTATATGGTATTGCAACGCCCGCAGGCGTAAAGCGGAATTCATTCCGGCCAGCTCCGGCACGTCGGGTTTACCGCCGCCGGGGCGTTCTGCTTATGCTGCACGTTTTTCAAACGCACAGTTTGTAGGTCTTCTGACTAACACGTTCGGACGAAATCGTCCACGCCGCTTCCCGCCTTCTCAGGTTTCCCCAATGACCCGCTTTCGCGGAAAGGAAGTCGGCTTCGTGCTTACAGCACGGCGGGTCTGCCCGCCGTGTTCCGGTTTTGCACCGGATTCCCTTGTTCAGCTGAACAAGAATGCGTGTCTCCCGTTTCGGTCGGTCGCGCATTTGCCACAAAATAAGCCGGATTTCTATCTGCACCGCCGGAAACCCGGCGGATGGTCTATCTTTCTTAATACCGCCGCCTCTGCTCCGACGGCGGTATTAAGGGAGGATAAGCTGTTCCTTGGGCAATCAAAACAGCTCACTATATTACTACAGATTCGCGCAAGGGGGTTACGCGAATCAGGTAATACCGGATGGACGGTTTTTCCTTCTTTTTTCTTCCTGTGCCTTCATGCGCTCCTTCGCCCGCTCCCGTTTCCGGGCTTTCTTCTGGCGGTAAAGATCTCTCTGGCGCCGGGTCTCTTCCCGGACACGCCGGAATTTATCCGGTTGGTCGGGATGCTCAGGCAAGGGAAGCCCCGCCTTTGCCACGGCCAGCTCCCAGCTTCCGAAGCGTGCCTGCACGGTCATGCCGCCCGGAATTTCCCGCGGCCAGGGCGTGTGTCCCAGCTCCCGGGCGCACCTGCGGAGATAATCGGCAAGCTGCTGCTCCGTGTCCCCGGCGTGTTCCCCGGCGAAGCGGTTCTCCGTTTCTTCCAGAGCGCTTACGGTCATTCTGCGGATGGTCGCGTCGTAAATCGCATTTCTGCTTGGCGTCGGCATGATGCACCTTTTCTACACTTCATAATAAATGGAAACGGCCGCGGCAGTCCAAAACAATAGAC
>ERZ773116.3477-NODE-3477-length-11407-cov-4.215909_pt1 | contig 11407 bp, 5 predicted proteins | sample MGYA00580563_ERZ773116 | MGnify/ENA primary metagenome ERZ773116 (study PRJEB29015, sample SAMEA2737864) | human gut metagenome | biome: human gut; feature: human-associated habitat; material: faeces | place: China | collected 2012 ... | reverse complement strand
GCGGCCACCCTGGGAAAGCTGGGTTTCGCGGTACGCCTCAAATGGCCCAATGATCTTGTCGTGCAGGATGGGGATGCTCCTGCCAAGGTGGCGGGGATCCTGCTGGAGGAAAGGGCGGGCGTCCTGCTGGCCGGCATCGGTATCAATGTGGCCTGGGCTCCCCCGGCAGAGTCCCTGCGCGCCGGGGCCGCCATGCCCGCGAAGGCCCTGGTTCCGGGGCCGGAAAAATCACAAAAAATATTTCTTACCGCCGAGAGCCTGTGGTATCAACTTGTAAACTGCCTGTTTTGCGAGTATAGTACCGGCGGTTCTCTAAAGAAAAACTGGAAGGATCTCGCCGAGAGCTTCCTGCTCTGGCGCGGGTCCTGTGTTTGTCTCGACGATGGCGATGAGGTCGTCGAGGGCATTCTGACAGGGCTGTGCCACGACGGAGGACTGTGCCTGTCGCGCAATGGCCGGCAGGAGGTTTTTTACAGCGGAAGCCTGCGTCTTTCGCATCATCACTAAAGGGCAAAAAGGCATGGCCAACAAATCCTTTGCAGACGTCCAGGAATTTCTCAAGGGCAAGGTGATCCTTGTCGCCAACCGTGGCATTCCCGCCCGCCGTATCTGTCGCTCCATCCGCGAACGTTTTGACGCCGTCGCGGCCATGACAGCCACCGATGTGGACAAAACTGCACCGTCAGCGTCCACTGCCCAGGAACTGATCCTGCTCGGGCCCGATCCCCGCGCGTACCTGGATATTGACCGCATCATCGACAAGGCCCGCCAGCGCGGCGTGGTCGGTATCCATCCCGGCTGGGGCTTTGCTTCCGAGGATACCCGTTTCCCCCAGCGCTGCAAGGAAGCCGGCATCACGTTCATCGGCGCTACCGCCGAGGCCATGAATCTGCTGGGCAACAAGGTGCAGGCCCGTGCCGTGGCCCGCAAGCTGGGCATCCCCGTGGTGCCGGGTTCTGACGGGGCCGTGGACATCGCCACCGCCCGTCAGCTGATCTCCGAGATCGGTCTGCCCATCATGCTCAAGGCAGAAGGCGGCGGCGGGGGGCGCGGTATCTTCGCCATCCATAATGAGGCCGAACTGGAAGACGCTTTCTTCAAGGCTTCCACCATGGCCCAGGCCTCCTTCGGCAATCCGCGCCTGTTCGTGGAAAAGTTCCTGGCCGATGTGCGCCACATCGAGATCCAGGTCATTGCCGACATGTACGGCAACGTCTTTGCCTTTGACGAACGTGACTGCACCGTGCAGCGCAACCATCAGAAGCTTGTGGAGATCACGCCCTCGCCCTGGTCGGGCATGACCCGCCAGCTGCGCGAACAGCTCAAGGACTATGCCCGCCGTCTGGTGCGCGCCGTGGGCTACCATTCCCTGGCTACGGTGGAATTCCTGGTCATGCCCGACGGCACGCCCTACATGATCGAAGTCAACACCCGCCTGCAGGTGGAGCACGGCATCACCGAATGCCGTTATGGCATCGACCTGGTGGAAGAACAGATCGCCGTGGCCTTCGGGGCGGAACTGCGCTACCGCGAAGAGAACCTGCGTCCTTCCTACTGTGCCATGCAGGTGCGCATCAACTGCGAGAACCCGCAGGACAATTTCACGCCCAATGCCGGCCTGATCACCCGTTATGTGTCGCCTGGCGGCCCCGGTGTGCGCCTGGACTCCAACATCAGCGCCGGTTATGAGTTCCCGGCCAACTACGATTCGGCCGGCTCCCTGCTCATCGCCTATGCCCATGACTGGGAAAAGACCCTGGGCATCATGGACCGCGCCCTGGGCGAGTACATCATCGGCGGCATCAAGACCACCATCCCCTTCCACCGCCAGATCCTCAAGCACCCCCTGTTCCGCAAGGGCGAGATCAATACCAACTTCGTGGCCAACCATCCCGAGCTCATGCAGTACCGGGACGTGGCCCCCGAAAGCGAGCGTCTGGCCCGTCTGGTGGCGGAGATCTCCGCCAAGGGCTACAACCCCCATGTGCAGCTGGGGGAATACCGTTCCGTCACCACGCCCCGGCTGGGTGTCTTCGACCCCGTGCTGCCGCCCATCTCCAGCCAGCTGCGCCGCCAGCCGTCCCCCTATCCCCAGGGCGATCGCCGCGCCCTGCTGGACTTCATCCGTGACAGCGGCTACGTGCATTTCACGGACACCACGCCGCGTGACTTCACCCAGTCCAACTCCGGCAACCGTTTCCGCCTGGCAGAAGACCGCCTGATCGGTCCCTATCTGGACAATGCCGGTTACTTCTCCATCGAGAACGGCGGCGGGGCCCATTTCCATGTGGCCATGCTGGCCAACATGACCTATCCCTTCACCGAGGCGAAGGAATGGAAGAGCTTTGCCCCCAAAACGCTCAAGCAGCTGCTGGTGCGTTCCACCAACGTGCTGGGCTACACGCCGCAGCCGCGCAACCTCATGCGCCTCACCGGCGAGATGATCTGCGATCATTACGAAGTGGTGCGCTGCTTCGACTTCCTGAACCATGTGGAAAACATGCGTCCCATCGCCGAAGTGGTCATGGATCGCAAGGACGTGGTCTTCCAGCCCGCCCTCTCCCTTTCGTGGGCCAAGGGCTTTGATGTCGAGCATTACCTGGGGGTGACCGAGAACATCCTGCGCATGATGGCCGACATCATGGGCGCCGATGAAAAGGCCGCTGCCCGCAGCATCATCCTCGGCCTCAAGGATATGGCCGGAGTCTGCCCGCCGCGCTTCATGACCGCGCTGGTGACGGCCCTGCGCAAACGCTGGCCCGAACTGGTGCTGCATTACCACCGCCACTGCACTGACGGCCTGTTCATCCCCTCCTGCGGGGCCGCGGCCAAGGCTGGCGCCCACATCATCGATGTGGGCCTGGGCTCTGCCGTGCGTTCCTACGGCCAGGGCGACGTGCTGGCCACGGTGGCCTACATGGAAGACGAGCTGGGCCTGAAGTGCAACCTGAACAAGGATGCCATCCGCGACGCCAACTTCGTCTGCAAGCAGATCATGCCGTACTATGACCGCTACTGCTCGCCGTACTTCAAGGGCATCGATTATGATGTGACCCGCCACGGCATGCCCGGCGGTGCCACCTCCTCCTCGCAGGAGGGCGCCATGAAGCAGGGCTACATCCACCTGCTGCCCTACATGCTCAAGTTCCTGGAAGGGACCCGCCAGATCGTCCGCTACCACGACGTGACGCCCGGTTCCCAGATCACCTGGAACACCGCCTTCCTGGCGGTCACCGGGGCCTGGAAGCGCGGCGGTGAGGAAGAGGTCCGCTTCCTGCTGGAAGTGCTCAACGAAGTCACCCGGACGCCCGAATCCGAGCTGTCCAGCGAGATGCGCAAGGCCCGCCTGAACATCTACCAGGACTGCAACGATGCCTTCCGCAAGCTGCTGCTGGGCAAGTTCGGCCGTCTGCCGCTGGGCTTCCCTGCGGACTGGGTCTACGAGAGCGCCTTTGGTTCCGAGTGGAAGAGCGCCATTGCCAACCGCACGGAGGCCTCTCCCCTGGAGAGCCTGCCGGACGTGAACCTGGCCGCCGAAGAGGCCGCCTGCACCGAACTGCTGAAGCGCAAGCCCAGCAAGGAAGAGTTCGTCCTCTACCTCAACCATCCGGCCGATGCCCTCAAGACCATGCAGTTCCGCATGCAGTACGGTGATCCCAACAATCTGCCCCTGCATGTCTGGTTCGAAGGCCTCAAGCCCGGTCAGGATCTCTATTTCAATGACCGCAGCGGCAAGCCCCATCATCTGCTGCTGCTGAGCATCTCCCGTCCCAACGATGCCGGTGTCGTCATCTGCCGCTATGTACTGGACTCCGAGATCATGAGCTGCGAAGTGCAGGTCGCCCAGCCCACGGGCCAGAAGTCCAAGGGCCTGACCATGGCGGACCCTGCCAACAAGTATCATGTGGCTTCGCCCAGCAACGGCGACCTGTGGGTCATGTATGTCCACCCCGGCGACATCGTGAAGGCCGGCGAGGAACTGTTCAATGTGTCCATCATGAAGCAGGAAAAGGCCGTGCTGGCTCCTGTGGATGGTGTGGTGAAGCGCGTGCTGAAGACGGCCGACTTCAAGGAAAACAAGCAGATGGTATCTGTGCGCGAAGGCGAGCTGCTCGTCGAGCTGGGTCCCGTGCCGCGAATTTGCAGCAACGAGGCCTGCGCACAGCCTATTCCCATGGACAATGTCTCCTTCTGCCCCTACTGCGGATCCCGCGTGATCTAGTCGTGTGGCGCAGTTGTGCCGCATTATGGACAGAATGTGTCTGCTAGGGTATGATGATTGCAATCAAAAGCTTTCTTTCCTGGTATAACGGAGGAAGTCATGGCCAAAACGGCTGCCACTAAGAAAGAGGAATCCCCGGAAGCTATCCGCAAAAAGTTGGTGCTGACCGGTGCCGACATCGTGGCGATCGGCGAAGAAGCCGAGCTGCTTGTGGGTGGCAAGAACTACAACACGGCCCTCATCAGCCAGATAGAAGGTATCCAGGCGCCTTATTTCCGCGCCATCTCTTCGCTCGCCTTCCACAAGGTGCTGGATGAGACCAAGGTTACCGGGCGTATCATTCGCGCGGTCGTCGACCGCGAGTACGGCCGTATCGACTGGAATGATCCCGAAATCAACCAGGACCCCGACTTCCTGCAGAAGTTCGTCCGCCAGCTCGGCAAGCAGATCCACGACGCTGCCGCTGCGGAAGGGGACCAGTCCCACACCAAGCTGCGGACCTTCATCAACACCATCGTGGAAGGTTTCGCCACTTCTCCTGAAGGTATCGACCAGCTGCGCAAACGCTCCGTCATGGTGCAGGCCGCCATCCTTTCCGTGGATCTTCCCCAGGATGTGGATGAGGCCGTGCGCGGCGCGTACCTTTCCATCTGCAACGAGAACGGCGACGACATGACCCCCGTGGCCGTGCGTTCTTCGGCTGCCGGTGAGGACTCCCGCAAAAAAGCTTTTGCCGGCCTGCAGGATACCTACCTCAACATGGTGGGCCCGGCCAGGGTCGTGGAAGCCTATCATTGGGACTGTGCTTCCGCGTACAACCTGCGCTCCATGACATACCGCCGCGAGGCCATCCTGGATGCCATCGCCCGCGCCGAAGAGACCGGTGATGAAGCCATTGCCGTCAATGCCAAGCAGGAATGGGCCATCGAGAACACCTCGCTTTCCGTCTGCATGATGCAGATGATCAACCCCGTGATCTCTGGTACGGCCTTCTCGGCCGATACGTCCACCGGCTGCCGCGGGACCTCCCGCAAGGATCTGGTCAGCATCGACACCAGCTATGGCCTGGGTGAGGCTGTGGTGGGCGGCAAGGTGACCCCCGACAAACTGTATGTCTTCCAGCGCGATGACGGCAGTGAAGTGGTCATCCGCCAGATGGGCTGCAAGGACATGAAGATCGTCTATGACGAGCGTGGCGGTACCCGGGAAGTGCCCGTGCCCGAGCTGGAAGCCCTGCGCTGGGCCCTGTCCCTGAGCCAGGCCGAGCGCGTGGCCAAGGGCGTGCGCGCCGTGAGCAAGGCGTATGGCGGCATGATCATGGATACGGAATTCTGCATCGACGCCAACGACAAGCTGTGGTTCGTGCAGGCCCGTCCCGAGACCCGCTGGAACGAAGAGCTGGAACTGCATCCCACCACCATCTTCATGCGCCGTCGCGAAGTGGATGCCAAGGCTGCTGCCACCGCCGAAGTGCTGGTGGAAGGCAATGGCGCCTCCCGCGGTGCCGGTCACGGTACCGTGCGTTTCCTGCGCTCGGCCCTAGAACTGAACAAGGTCGCCAAGGGCGACGTGCTGGCTGCCGAACGTACCGACCCCGACATGGTGCCCGGCATGCGCGTGGCTTCCGCCATCATGGCCGACGTGGGGGGCGATACCAGCCACGCCGCCATCACTTCGCGTGAACTGGGCATCGCCGCCGTCATCGGTATCCAGCGTCTGGACGTGCTGCGCGCCCTGGATGGCGTGGAAGTGACCGTCGACGGTACCCGTGGCCGGGTGTATCGCGGTTTGCTGCCCCTGCGTGAAGTGGGCGGCGAGATGGACGTGGCCCAGCTGCCCGTCACCAAAACCAAGGTCGGTCTGGTGCTGGCGGACGTGGGCCAGGCCCTGTTCCTCTCCCGCCTGCGCGAGTTCCCGCAGTTCGAAGTGGGCCTGCTGCGCGCCGAGTTCATGCTGGGCAACATCAGCATCCATCCCCAGGCGCTGGAAGCCTTCGACAACGGGGAGCTGGAAGATGTGGTGCAGGGCAAGCTCAGGGAACTGGAAGACAACCTTTCCAAGGTCCTGCGCGAGCAGATGGCTGCCGGTCTCATCGTGTTCAACTTCAACCTGCGTGAATATGTGGCGGAAGTGACCGGCCTGAGCGCGGAAGTGGCCGCCCTGGTGGATACCGACCGCAGCCTCAGCGCCGAAGAAGTGCTGCTGCAGCACCGCAAGATGCGTGAGCTCGACCACAAGATCGACCAGCACCTGGAAATGGCTTCCCGCCGTCTGGAGATCCTCAAGACTTCCGTGGATCTGGCCGACCATGTGCGCATCATCATGGGCTACGACGACGAGCTGGCCCTGCTTTCGCCTTCCGATCCCGAATCGGCCAAGCGTATCGCCGAGATCGAAGCTTCGGTGGAAGAGCACGTGAAGCGCATCAAGGACCTGCCTGTAGTGACGTCGCTGCTGGGCAATATCGCCCGTCTGCGTGAGGAAGTGAGCCTGCGCGGCGGGTTGAAGAAGGAAATGGACGATGTGCGTGATCTGCCCAACAAGATCCGGTCCATCATCAAGTCCCGCGGCTTCCGCACCGGCAAGGAACACTATGTGCAGACGCTGGCGCAGAACCTGGCCCTGTTTGCCATGGCCTTCTACGGCAAGACCATCGTGTACCGTACCACGGACTTCAAGAGCAACGAATACCGCAACCTGCTGGGCGGCAACCTTTTTGAGCACCACGAAGACAACCCCATGCTGGGATACCGCGGTGTGTCCCGCAATATCCACGACTGGGAGATCGAGGCCTTCAAGCTGGCCCGCGGCGTGTACGGCGGCTCCAACCTGCAGATGATGCTGCCCTTCGTGCGTACCCTGGAAGAGGCCCGCTCCATGCGGACTTACCTGAGCCAGGTGCACAAGCTGACCAGCGGTCAGGACGGCCTGCGCATCATCCAGATGTCGGAGATCCCCTCCAACGCCATCCTGGCCAAGGAGTTCATCCAGGAATTCGACGGATTCTCCATCGGTTCAAACGACATGACCCAGATGGTCCTGGCTACGGACCGCGACAATGCCCGTCTGGGACACATCTATGATGAAGAAGATCCCGCCGTGGTCTGGGCCATTCTGGTCAGCATCTTCACCGGGCAGAAATACGGCAAGAAGGTGGGCTTCTGCGGCCAGGGCATCTCCAACAGTGTGATCCTGCGCGGCCTGGTGGCCATCGCCGGTATCGTTTCCGCTTCTGTGGTGCCGGATACCTACTTCCAGACCGTGTTCGACATCGCCGCTGTGGAAGCCGAGAACATCCCCACGTCCAAGCTGGGCGAATGGCTGGGCAAGCAGCATCACCAGCGCCTGGCCAAGCTGATGGAGGAGGCCGGTTACGGCCACATCCTGAAGAAGTACACGCTGCCCCAGGATATCCAGGAATGGTACGAAGGCGAGCTGCAGCGTCGTCATGAACAGCTGCGCGAACATCTGGATACGCCCAAGGAATCCTTCTACCGCACCGAGCTGGAAAGCTTCCGCTCCATGTTCCACAAGCCCGTCATCTACGCGACCTGGGACTGGAGCAGCACGGTGGAGGATGCGCTGCATCAGGCCGGTTTCGCTTCCTTCGAGGAGCAGGCCGCAGCTCTGGAAGAATACCGCAAGATCAAGTTCTGATCTGTACCGGCTTGCGGATACACCGACACAAGGGGGGCGCTTTGGGGCGCCTCCCTTTTTTTCTGCAGGCCCTCCGGCCTTGCAGGCTCGATGAAGCCCTTTGGCAGTCTGTGACGTGCAAAAATTCAAAGGGCAGGGAAGGGTACTTTACTTTCTGTTCTTTCCTCCGTATGCTCATCATATATCTGGAGAGAATATGGATAGTTGGCGTACGCTTTCGTCTGGTCTGACCTGACGCTGTCTGTGGTGGGGCTGTATGTCCTTGTCACCGCAGATGGTTTGCTGACGCCTGTTTTCGTCGCCTTTCTCCGGGCAAGCTCGCAACACCCCATCACTTCCGCGCAGTCTCGCGCGGTTTTTTTGTGCCCGACGGCAGCATGGCCTGCCGTTTCGTGACCGTGGTGGTCACATCATCACAAAAAGGGGGTTGCCCATGTTCGTTTCGTCCATCCTGCGCAGGCTGGCCGTGGCCGGCATCGCTGTGCTGGGACTGTGTTCCGTGTCCGTTGCCGGTGAACTGCCGGCTTTCAAGACCGGTTTCATCTTCACCACCCACCATTCCCCATTTCAGGTAGCGGCATCACGGGGCGAGGCCTTCCGTGACCTGGGCGTCTATCTGAAACCCCTTGTGGAACGTGAGAGCTATGAGCTCGTCAAGGACGGCAAACCCATTGCCATCCTCGATCTGGTCGTGGCCAAGAGCGGTTCCGAGACCGCCACGCTTTTTGCCCAGAAGCATCTGGACATGGGCATCGCCTCCATCACGGCCATCATGGCCGGTATCGACAAGGGAACGCCCATGAAGATCGTCTGCCCTCTGCAGACGGAAGGTATGGCGCTGGTGGTGCCCAGGGATTCTTCCCTGACCAGCTGGGAAAGCCTGCTGCAGCGCGTGAAAGAAAGCAAGGAACCTGTCAAGATCGGCTTCCATTCGCCTACCAGCGCCCCCAAGATCGTACTGGAAGGCGCGCTGGTCAAAGCCGGGCTCAAGGTGACGCTTGATCCTTCGGACAGCAAGGCCGACGTCCTGCTGGTGGACCTGAAGGAGACCAGCAACCTGCTGGCTTCTCTGACCGCCGGCCAGGTGGAAGCTGTTGTCGGTCCTTCTCCTTTTCCTGAAGTGGCCCAGACCCGCGGCATCGGCAAGGTGCTGGTCAATCTGGGCGAACTGCCCCCCGCCGGGCAGTGGGCCAACTTCCCCTGCTGTGTGGGGGTGGCTTCTGAAGAGATGATCACCAAGCATCCCGAAGTCGTCCGGGCCTTCGTGGCTCTGATCTCCCGCGTGGGGGCCTGGTGCAATGCCCATCCCCAGCAGGCCGGTGAGATCGCCGCCCAGTGGATCGGTCTGCCGCCCGAAGCCGGGCGCAAGTCCAGCCTTGTGTTCCTGGGCAGCTTCAGTGACAGCTGGCTGCGCGGCGCGGATACCTATCTGCGTATCCTGGACAGCATGAACAAGTTCAGCGGCAGCCTGCGTCACAAGACCATGGAACAGGCCCGGCCCCTGCTACTCGACGAATCCTTCCTTGATAGCGGAAAATAGCTGGAACTGTCCGTAATTGCCGTTTCTTTTCCTGCGGCAGGGGGGAGAATCCTCTGCCGCAGGTCATCCATCGCTTGCAGGTCGACTATGCCGGGACGCATCATCTTCTGGGCGGCGCCTCTTCTGGTGCCTGTGCTCTTCTTTCTCATATGGGAATTCATGGCGACACTGGTGGGCAACAGCCTTATCCTTCCCCCGCTGGAGGAGATCGGGGCCCTGCTGGCGCACCCTTTGGACAATGTCATCGCCATGGGCACGCTGGCAGGCAACATCGGCATCAGCCTGGTGCGTGTCCTCTGCGGCTATGCGGCAGCCGTGCTGCTGGGGGTGCCCCTGGGCGTGGCCATGGGCTATTATGCCGGTCTGCATCGCCTGCTCAATCTTTTTCTGGGCATGTTCCGCCCCATCCCGCCCCTGGCCTGGGTACCGCTGGTGCTGGCCTGGTTCGGCGTCAGCAGCCTGGCGACGGTCATGGGCCTGCCGCGGAGCGAATTATACTATTATCTGAATAATCTGAAGATTTCCATGCTGTTCATCATATTCATCGGTGCGCTGTTCCCCATCCTGACCAGCGCCGTACATGGTGTGCAGACGGTCAACCGTACGCTGGTTGATTCGGCCCGGGTGCTGGGGGCGTCCGAGCGGGACATCTTCACCAAGATCCTGCTGCCCGCCGCGGCGCCATCCATCGTCAACGGCCTGCGTATAGGCCTTGGGGTGGCGTGGATGTGCCTGGTTTCTGCGGAGATGCTGCCCGGCAGTCTTTCCGGGGTGGGGTACCTGATCACCCATGCCTATACCGTGGGGCGTACGGACGTGGTCATTGCCGGCATGATCAGCATCAGCGTGGTGGGGGCCCTGCTGGATATGGCCTTCCAGTGGATTGAACGGCGCAAGTACGCCTGGAAACAGTTTTCCCGGTAGGCACGTATGACGGAGACTGTGCTTTCTGCCCGAAGGGTGCGCAAACGCTTTCGTTTGCGTGAAGGTGAGATACTGGCCCTGAAGGAATTGGATCTGGATGTGCAGGAGAATGAGTTCATCTGCATCGTGGGGCCCAGCGGTTGCGGCAAATCGACGTTTTTGCGCATGGCTGCCGGACTTGAGCCTGTCAGTGAGGGCGAGATCCTGTACCGGGGCCAGCCGGTGAAGGTACCGCGCCGTGAAGTGGGCATGGTGTTCCAGGAATATTCCCTGCTGCCCTGGCGTACGGTGGAAGACAATGTGGCGCTGGGACTTGAATTTGCAGGGACAGGCCGTGAGGAGCGCCGCAAGGTGGCGCGTGAATACCTGGAGCTGGTGGATCTTGCCGCATTTGCCCGTGCCATGCCCCATGAGCTTTCCGGCGGCATGCGGCAACGTGTGGCCATCGCGCGGGCCCTGGCCAACAGGCCCGATGTGCTGCTGATGGACGAGCCCTTCGGCGCGCTGGACGCGCAGACCCGCACCCAGCTCCAGACCGAGCTGCTGGAAACGTGGGAGCGCGAGAAGAAGACCTGCTTCTTCATCACCCACGACGTGGAGGAGGCCATCATTCTGGCGCAGCGCGTCATCATTATGAGCGCGCGCCCCGGCCGCATCAAGGACATCGTGGACGTCAACATCCCGTATCCGCGCACGCAGGAAACCAAGCTGACCCCGGAATTCAACGAGCTGAAGAACCACATCTGGAGCCAGGTCTATCAGGAGTATCTGGCGGTCAGAAAGTAAAACGTCCCCAAGCGGATCGGCAAATTCCGCTTCAATAAAAACGACAAATTCGGGAGGTAACAACATGAAGAAACTCATCGCTGTGCTGCTGGCGCTGTCCTGCATGCTCATCGGGGCTGCGGCCGTCGCCGAGACCCTGAACATCGCCTACATGCCCAACTACGGCAGCCTCTGGTCTGTGGAGACCGCGATCAACAAGGGCTACTTTGAGGAAGAGGGTCTGACCATCAACCTCGTCGAGTTCGCTGACGGCCCGACCATCATCGCTGCCATGGAAA
>ERZ773116.3472-NODE-3472-length-11413-cov-4.014967_pt1 | contig 11413 bp, 7 predicted proteins | sample MGYA00580563_ERZ773116 | MGnify/ENA primary metagenome ERZ773116 (study PRJEB29015, sample SAMEA2737864) | human gut metagenome | biome: human gut; feature: human-associated habitat; material: faeces | place: China | collected 2012 ... | reverse complement strand
GCGGTTGTCGTGGATGAGCGAGGCCATCTCGCGCCGCGCCCCCTTCTGGTCGGGGTTATAGACCGCGATCGAATGGCCCCCGAAGTTCTTCACCAGCCGCATGCAGGGGATGTCGGTGGTTCCGTCGCCGACGTAGATCATGTGTTTGAACGGCACGGGGCGCTCGTTCTCGGGAATGTAGCGGTTGACCATCTTCGAGTCGAAGACCGATTCCACGCCCTTGTTGATCTTGAAGATGAACTGCGTCTTGTTGGTGTAGTTGACCGCCACGGCGGGCCAGTAGGCGATGCCGTCCACGTCGTAGAGGAACGAGCAGGCGTAGATCTTGCGGAACTCGTGGGCGATCTCCGTTCCCTCGATGATCTCCTTGAGACCCGACGAGTTGATGTAGTGGAGGATGCGGATGCCCCGCTCTTCGCCGTAGCGGTTGATTCGGGAAAACCACTCCCTGACGCCGTTGAAGAGCGTCACGCGGCGTCCCGACTCCTGGAACGCCTCGCGTTTGAGCGAGAGTCCCTTCGACTTGGCCTCCTGGATCATCCGCGCCATGTACGTAAGGACCATGTCGGCGTCCTGCTCCTCGGCCAGCGTGTTGGCCTCGGTCCAGAACTCCTTGTTGCTCTTGCCGACGGCCGGAATGAAGTCGTATTCCTGCATGTTGCCCGGAGCGAGCGTTCCGTCGAAGTCGTAGATCAGTGCTATGGTAAATCTGAATTCCATCGTTTTCAAAGTTTTGATTTTAAAGCTGCTAAAAATCAGACGGCTGCAAAACCGTATGGCATGCGGTTCGGTAAAACCTTCCGACAGATGAAGGGGCCGCAGCGACCCCGACACCAAAGATAGCTTTTTTTTCGTATTTTTGCAAAAACAGCGCAAACCGGCCCCGACGCCGGTCGCTTTCGTGCCGGTCCGGGGCGCAGTCTGTCTGGAACAGAGGCTCTTTTCCGGCAATAACGTACGTAAAAACAACAGATTATGGAGTTCAAGGAATTGATTGCGAAACGCCGTTCGGTCCGTAAATTCACCGACCGCGAAGTTCCCCGCGAGGTCGTGGACCGCATCCTCGCCGAAGCCCTTTCGGCCCCTTCGGCACGCAATACGCGCACGACGCGTTTTCTGGTGGTCGACGATCCCGCGCTGGTGGCCCGCATGGCCGAAATGCGCGATTACGGGTCGGCGTTTCTGAAGGGCGCGCCACTGGCGGTCCTGGTGCTGGGCGACACCTCGGCGAGCGATCTGTGGCGTGAGAACGCCGCGATTTCGGCCACGGTGCTCCAGCTGGCCTGCGTCGACGAAGGGCTGGCTTCGTGCTGGGTGCACGTCAACGGACGGCCCCGCCGCAAGGACGCCCCCGACGGAGAGAGGGCCGCCGATTACCTGCGGACGTTCCTGCCCGTTCCCGACGGCTGCGAACCCCTCTGCGCCATCGCCCTGGGCTATTCTGACTTCTCCCCCGCCCCGCTGCCGCCTGCGGACGACGAGGCGCGGATTCTCCGGCTCGGATAACGTTAAAGGACGCCTCGAAGGGCGTCCTTTAACGTTTCATATCAGCGTGATGCGTTCCCGCAGGATGTCGAGAATCTGTTTTTTGAGCTGCGGGGCGTTGATCGGCTTGGGCATGTAGCCCGTGAATCCGTTCTGCATGATCTTCTGCTCGTCGGAGGCGTAGGCGTAGGCCGTGACGGCGACGATCGGGATTTCCGCCGCGAATTTGCGGATTTCCGCCGCGGCCTCGTAACCGTTCATCACGGGCATGTTGATGTCCATGAGAATCAGGTGCGGATGTTCCGTGCGGCACAGTTCTACGGCCTGCTCCCCGTCCCGGGCGTGTATCAGCCGGTAGTCGCGGCGCAGGATCGTTTCGAAGAGACGGTAGTTGCTGTCGTTGTCCTCGGCAATGAGGATCGTCAGTTTGTCCTTTTCGACCGAAACCGTCGGGATCTCCCCGCACGGGGTTTCGCAGGGCTTGCCGGTGACGTAGGGAAGCGTGAACCAGAAGGTCGTGCCGCGCCCTTCTTCCGACTTCACACCGATCTCTCCGCCGAGATGTTCGACAATGCTTTTGCAGATCGGAAGCCCGAGTCCCGTGCCCTGTTTGAAGGAGTTGAGTTTGACGAACCGGTCGAAAATCCGCCGCTGCCCTTCGGGCGGAATGCCGCAGCCCGTGTCGGAGACGTAGAAACGGAGCCGGCTGCCCTCCGCCCGGTAGCCGAAGCGGATCGACCCTTTGGCGGTGAATTTCGCGGCGTTGGTCAGCAGGTTGATCAGCAGCTGCGAAAGCCGGTTGCGGTCGGAGTGGAACAGACATGCGTCAAGCCCCGGTTCGAAGATCAGTTCGACGCCTTCGGCCGTTTTCATGCGGATGATGTTCTCCTTTTCGTGCATCAGTTCGTTCAGCTCGAAGTCCGAGAAGTTGAACTCCAGAGTTCCGGCCTCGATCTTCGAGAGGTCGAGGATGTCGCCGATCAGTTGCAGGAGCAGGGCGTTGTTGTTCTCGATGATCGAAATGTATTCCCGTTTTTCCTGCTCCTCGTCGGTCTCGGCAAGGATGCTCGAGAACCCTACGATGGCGTTGAGCGGCGTGCGGATTTCGTGGCTCATGTTGGCCAGGAAGGCCGATTTGAGGCGGTTCGACTCCTCGGCGCGGTCGCGTGCCGAACGGAGGTCCTGCTCCAGCCGCTTGCGCGGCGTGATGACGAGCGACGATCCGATGAGGTTCAGCGGGCGCCCGTCGTCGTCGCGCTGGTCCACGGTGGCCTGTGCCTCCACCCAGTCCAGATGCCAGCGTCCTCCGGCGTCGGAGGCTACGCGGTACTCCTCGCGCACCTTGTCCTTCCGTCCGGCGATCAGGTCGTCGTAGGCGCGGCGCACCCGTTCGCGGTCTTCCTTGTGGATCTTGGCGAAATAGCTTTCCGAGGGGACTTCCAGCTGCTGGTCGGCGTTCGTCCCGGCGAGCATTTGGCCGTGCACCGATTTGTTCACGTCGCACAGGATCGACCCTTTGCGCAGGTCCCATTTCCAGGGCACGATGTCCGCCACGTCGAGCGCCATCGCCAGCTTGTGGTTGATCGAATCGAGTTTCTGCTGCGTTTTGTAGAGCGCCGTGCCGTCGAGGCAGAAGATGTCGATGTGTTCTTCGAGGTACGAGCGGCTGATCACCACTTCGTAGAAGATGTCGCGCGGTTCGTAATAATAGGGGTAGGTGATGGTCCGGTTCTCGGTCTGTGCGATTTTTATCAGCCGCATGAATTCGGTCATCGGGAAGGGGAACAGTTCGCTGACCCGTCGTCCGATCGCCTGCTCGCGGGGGATGAATATGCGTTCGTAACGGGAGTTCACGTCGCAGTAGAGGGCGTCTGCGGGGTTGCCGTTTTCGTCGTAAATCACCTTCATCTGGATGTAGACGATCGGCATGGCGTTGAACAGGTTCGAATATTTCGCCAGACTTTCCGATTCCCGCTGCCGGGCCGATTCCACGCGGTACATCATGCGAATGCGCCACTGTTGGATGCCGATGAAGGCCAGCAGCAGTAGCAGCACGATGCCTCCGATCGCCCATTTGTACTGTTCGAGCGTCGATACCGGTTTGTTGTAGAAGAGCGTGTTGGCCGGGCAGGTGTGCGGCGAGAGGTCCTTGCGTTCGAGGGCTGCGTAGTTGAAGACCGGGCGGGCGTCCTGCGGGGCGTAGAACGGAATGTCGCGTGGCTGGTGTCCGGCCAGAACGGCGTCGATGGTCGAAATGACGTGTGCGTTCACCTCGGCGTCGTCGTATACATAGCCTCCGACCAGTCCGCCGTCGCGGATGTCTGCGGGCATCAGCGCGAACATCGGGGCCTGCACGCTGGCGATGACGCGGTAGGAGTCGGTGACGGAGACGATGTTGTCGCCGATTTTTTTTGTGTAATGCCACGACGAGAAGAGTATGCCCGTGCGGTGGATGTCGATGCGGTTGAGCGAGTCCAGCAGCGCTTCGGTCGACATTTCGTGTGCCGAGTAGAACCGGTAGTCGATCTGCGGGAATTCGCGGTCCAGCAGTTCGCGCAGGTCGCTGTCGGCCTGCTGGTTGATATAGCGGCCGTCGCCGACGAAGATCAGCGAATCCATCCCCGGGATCATCCGGCGCATCAGCTCGACGTTCTCGCGCAGGTAGAGCGGCGTGCGGATGAGCGTGATGTTGTCGGACACGGCTTTGTCGCACAGCGGCAGCCGCTCCTCGGGGCGCAGCGGGCGGCGGTCGAGGTAGGCGTTTTCAGGACCTATGTAGTCCATTTCCGAGCAGAGGATCAACGGCACGCCGGGCCAGGTCTGTTTCACGAAGTCGCGCAGCACGGCGATCGGAGCGCCCAGCAGCACCAGCATCCGGGGCGGATTCTTGCCGTATTCCCGCAGCAGGTTGTTTTTGAAGGATTCGATCTCGCCGGTTTTGTGTTTTTTGAACGTCATCAACAGCGAGTTCATGTTTTCGGTGTAGACTTCGAAGTTGTCCACCTGGTCGATATGCGCGACGATGCTGTTGATAATGTGGCTGCTCCAGGGCGCCGATTCGGTGTAGGTGTTCAGCACCAGCATGTAGTCGCGCTTGTCGCCCGGGGGGCTGCTCGCGGCTTCGGAGAAGGGATGTGCCAGCAGGCAGCTGAAAATCAGAACTCCCGCCAGGGCCTGGAGGGAAATGCTGAACGGTTTCTTCAGAAGATTCATTTGTTTGCAGTGAAGGAGCCGGATGACCGGCTGTGACGCTAAATGCAATGACGCATGTAAATTGAAAAAGAGAGGCCCGGAGTTGTGTTCCTGACCTCTCTTTCGAAGACGGAGACTACCTGTTCAGAACGGGTTTGATGTCCTTGATCCGGAGCTGGGTGGTCACAGTTCCCCGGTAGTGGTTTTCGACGATCTGGTAGCAGACGTCGATCGGGCGTCCCGAGCGCACCCATTCGTAATGCGTGGGCTGCTGGAAGGCGATGGCCTGGATCTTGGTGTTGGGCTTCTGCCGCTGCATCAGGTCCATGCGCAGGTGCTCGCACTCCATGCCGACGAGTTTGGCGTCGCCGTGGTTGCTCACGCCGCAGGTGGCGAAGACCGGCGCCGTGTTGCCCGGCCCGAAGGGCTGAAAGCGGTTGAGGTCCTTGCGGAAAGCCGGCGTGATGTCCGAGAAGAGCAGTTCGCTGTCGATGTCCACCTGCGGGACGAGCATCTGCGGGTCGATGTTCTCCTCGACGTAGGCGTTGAAGCGCCGCGTGAACTCTTCGACGTTTTCGGGCCGCATCGTCAGCCCCGCGGCGTACATGTGTCCGCCGAAGTTCTCCAGGAGGTCCGAGCACGACTCGACGGCCTGGTAAAGGTCGAATCCGGGAACCGAACGCGCCGATCCGGTCACGAATCCGTTGCTCATCGTCAGCACCACCGTCGGGCGGTAGTAGGTCTCGATGAGACGCGACGCGACGATGCCCACGATGCCCTTCATCCAGCGGGGATTGTAGATCACGGTGCTCTTGAGGGCCTTCATTTCGGGATTGCCCTCGATATAGTCGTGCGCTTCCTGCGTGACGGAGCGGTCGATCGACTTGCGGTCCTGGTTGTAGGCGTCGATCACGCTGCCGAACTCCTCGGCGATCGACTCGTTGCCCTCGATCAGCAGTTCCACGGCGGCGTGCCCGCCCGAAGGCGAGGCGTTTTCGTCGTTCTCGTCCATTCGCATGCGGCCGGCGGCGTTGATGCGCGGCCCGATCTTGAAGACGATGTCGTCGATGGTGATATTGTGTTTGTCCAGCCCGCAGATCTTGATGATCGACAGCAGACCTTTCGACGGCTCGCGGTTGAGGTTCTTCAGGCCGAAATAGGCCAGAATCCGGTTCTCGCCGACCAGCGGCACGATGTCCGAGGCGATCGACACGACCAGCAGGTCCAGCAGGGGCAGGATCTGCTCGAAAGGCATGCGGTTTTTCTGCGCATAGGCCTGCACGAGTTTGAATCCCACGCCGCAGCCCGACAGTTCGTCGAACGGGTAGGAGCAGTCGACCCGCTTGGGGTCCAGAACGGCTACGGCCTTGGGAATCTCCTCGGCCGGGAGGTGGTGGTCGCAGATGATGAAATCCACGCCTTTCGTCTTCGCATAGACAACCTTTTCCGTGGCTTTGATGCCGCAGTCCAGGGCGATGATAAGCCCCACGCCCTTGCGGGCGGCGAGGTCGATACCTTTGATCGAAATACCGTATCCTTCGGTATAACGGTCGGGGATGTAGAACATCAGGTTTTTGTGCCCGATCTGGCGCAGGAACTTGTAAACCAGCGCGACGGCCGTACAGCCGTCCACGTCGTAGTCGCCGTAAACCATGATCTTCTCATTGTTACGAACGGCCTGCTCGACCCGCTCGACCGCCTTGTCCATGTCCTTCATCAGGAACGGGTCGTGGAGGTCGGCGAGACTGGGTTTAAAGAACTTGTCCGCCTTTTCTACGGTGTCTATGCCTCTCTGTACGAGTAGATTGGCCAGCACGGGCGAAATCCGCAGCGCGGCAGCGAGCATGGCTGCCGTCGCGGGGTCGCCCTGTGGCTTCACTACCCAGCGTTTTTCTATAGGCATACGAATTGTAATTTATATATTTTAACATTTAATTTCCAATTATCGTTATTGCGTCTTTATATCGTTTCGGCGCTGTCCGCCGCTGTCGCCGCCGCCTGTGGCATCGTTTAAAAATCTCCGCTCCGGCCCTCCTTCAGGGTGGGAGATGAGTGAGATGCCAGACCCTTTTGCCGGCCGTCTCTCACGAACCGCTCGTTATTTCACACTGCAAGGCTGTGGTCAATTCCCTGATGATCAGCTGTTTTACCTCCTGTATCGACGGCTGCAACCCCGTTTCGGCGGCGATCGACGTGACGCCCCGGTCGGTGAATCCGCAGGGGTTGATGCGCGAGAACCACTCAAGGTCGGTCGTCACGTTCAGTGCGAACCCGTGCATGGTGACATAACGCGACGAACGGACTCCTATTGCGCAGATCTTGCGCGGCCGCGCCTTTCCGGGGTCGATCCAGACCCCCGAGGCTCCGGCGATGCGTCCCGCCGCGATGCCGTATTCCGCGACCGTGCGGATCACGGCCTCCTCCAGCGCTTCGATATACTCCCGCAGGCCGATGCCGATACGCTCCAGGTCGAGGATCGGATAGCATACCAGCTGCCCGGGGCCGTGGAAGGTGATGTCGCCGCCGCGGTCGATGTGAAAGAACTGTGCGCCCATCGCTTCGAGCGCTTCCTGATTGACGAGCAGGTTTTCGGCATGCCCGCTCTTGCCCAGCGTGTAAACCGGCGGATGCTCCACCAGCAGGACCGTGCCCGCATCGTCCGCGCCGTCCGCGCCCGGGACCGGAATGGGACCGGTGCGCTTTCGGGCTACCCCGGCGTCGAACAGCTCCTGCTGCAAATCCCAGCAGGTTTTGTAGTCCATGCGTCCGAGGTCCCGGCAGTAGGCTTTCATCGCTACAAACTTTTTACGCTTCGCAGGGCTTCTTCGGCCATGTACGACGAGCGGACCAGAGGTGCGCTCGCGCAGTAGCTGAAACCCATTTCCAGCGCCCGGAGTCTGTACCATTCGAATTTTTCGGGAGTGATGTACGCCGCAACGGGGTAGTGCTCCAGAGTGGGCCGAAGGTACTGACCGAGTGTCACAATCCGCACGCCTGCGTCGCGCAGGTCGTGCAAGGTTTGCAAAACTTCATCATCGCTCTCGCCAAGTCCGACCATCAGTCCGCTTTTCGTTACGACGCCCTGCCTGTTCAGACAGCGCAGGGTCTCCAGGCTCGTACGGTACTTGGCTCTGGAGCGCACCACGGGGGTCAGTCGCTCGACGGTTTCGATGTTGTGCCCGATGATGTCGGGCTTCGACGCGACGATCACCTCCAGCAGGTCGGGCCGTGCGTCCAAATCGGGAATAAGAAGCTCAATTACGGCGTCGGGGTTCTGTGTGCGGATGGCCTCCACGGTTGCGGCCCAATGGGCTGCTCCGCCGTCGGGGAGGTCGTCGCGCGTCACGGAAGTTACGACGACATACCGCAGTTTCATCAGTGCGACGCTTTCGGCCACCTGTCGTGGCTCCTCGGCGTCGGGAGCAAGGGGACGGCCCGTTTTGGTTGCGCAGAAACGGCAGCCCCGAGTGCAGATGTCTCCCAGAATCATAAATGTCGCTGTCCTCCGGCTCCAGCATTCGGCCTGGTTGGGACACCTGCCGCTGCTGCAAATCGTGTGCAGATTGTGCTTTTCGACGATCTGCCGCACTTCGCCCCATTCGGGAGTGCGGTGGAGTCGGATTTTCAGCCATCCGGGTTTTTTCAGTACATCTACCTTGTCATAAAACTTCGGCATTTAAGTTCATTATTTTCCAATTGATGCAAAAATAAGAAAAAATAATTGAAAAACCCCGTGAAAAAGCCAATTATTGTTCCGATGCGGGGTCTGGGTGCGCCGGAGGGGATGCGGATTTTTTTGGAGGAAGCCGAAATTTGCCTTATATTTGTCCCCGCAACGGTTATCTCCGGCATGACCCGGGCCGTTTGTCCGGAAATTATGTGATTCTTTTACCTGCATATCATTCGCACATTTGAAAATCGGCAGTCTGTCGAAGACCGCATCGACGGGGATATTACGCCCTGTTGCGTTCTTTGATTCGCTTCGGCAGGCTCCGGCGTTTGTCTAATTTCAAAATGTGCTTTTATGAAAACAATGCAAACCGGCAAGGCGAATTACCGCCTTGCAGCCCGCCTGCGCGGAAACGAACTGTTGTTGGATGCGGATCTTCGCAAAGCCGTGGAGGAGGAACACCTCCGGGCCGTCCGCAGGGCGGAGGGGCTGAAATGCTGCGCCGACCGGCGCGCCTTTGCCGAAAGCGTGGAGTGGGAGCGGCTCGGCGATTTCTTTCTCCGCATCGGGTCGCACCCGTCGGCCGTGCGGGCTTACCGGGACGCGGCGCTCGCCTGCCTCGACGGCGACTATTACGACCACGGGACCGAGATGCTTCCCTGCCGGTTCCTGCGGCTTCGCTTTCTGCGGATGGCCGAAACGGCGACGGCCTGCTGCGCGGGCGACGCACGGCTGCGCGCCATGCTGGCGGATGATCCGCTGTTCCGGGAAGGATACCCTCTGCTGAAAGCCGGAGTTTAGCGTGCGCCCGCCTGAAAGGCGGGTTGTCGGGTGCGGAGCCTTGCCGCTGATGGTCCGGCTCTGCGCCCGCCCGCAAAAAAGAGCGCCCGCCCGCAAACACGCAAAAGAAAAGAGGTCGGACACCTGCCGGTATCGGACCTCTCTGGTTAGGTTAGTTAGGTTAATGAGAGTGAGAGAATCCCACGTTTGTTACACAAAGGTAATTGAAATTTATGAAACTCCAAATGTTTTGTAACATTTTTCTAAAACCTAACGTAATTTTGTTTATAGATTATAATTAAAATTTTTAAAATACCTGCGTGTTTATAAGTTTTTGATTAAAGCGCCTCGCGCATTTCCGCAGCTTCCGCCGTTTCGTTGAGGGCGGGTTCCGGGACCAGCGACGTGAGGTGCTTGTGCCGGTAGGTGGCGGGCGTCATCTGATACTCCTTCTTGAAGAGTTTGATGAAATGCGATGTGTTGGGGAACGTGCATTCGTTGCCGATTTCGGAGATGGATTTCGAGGTCGAGATCAGCAGCAGGCGCGAGTGCATCAGCCGCTGGCGGATGTACCACTTGTGGGGCGGCATCTGGAAGTGGCGGCGGAACTCCTTTTTGAACGAGGTGAGCGAACGGTTGGTGAGTTTCGAAAGCTCCTCGATCGAAATGTCCTTGAAGATGTGGTCGTAGACGGTCTGTTCGAAATTCTCCTTCGCGGCGTCGACGTTGCTCAACAGCTTGCTTTTGATGCAGCAATCCTCGTGCGAGGCGATCAGGTAGATCAACTCGGTCATCTTGATGTTCTCGGCCGTCTCGTCGTGGCGGAAATCCTCGTCGCGCAGGTAGTTGTTGGTGTTGATGAAAAAGTTTCGCAGCGAGTTCCACGCGGGCATGGTGACGTGCGAACGGTTGCGGCAGTTTTCGCACGAATGTTCGTTCGAAATGTTCAGCCCGTAGGTGATGTTCAGATGCATCAGGATGCGTTGCAGGTCGCCGGGCGTGTAATAAAAGAGCACCTGCTCGAACGGCTGGCCGCCTTCGGGGAAGTTCTCAATGTAGTGGTGTCCGATGCCCAGATAGAAAACGTCGCCGCGCGAAAGTGTCTGACGCTTATCGCCGTCGTAGATGTACTTCGTTCCGCGGAGGATGTAGCCGATTGCATAGCGCGAAAGGGCCTGCGACTGGATACCGTTGTGAAGCGACTCGACATACTTCACAATCATCGGTTGTTGAACCGACGAATTCATTGAATTCTTCATAGTAATTGTAATTTAAGTTTTTCTGAACAAAGCATTGCGTCACTGTTGTTCGTTCTCAAATATACAATTAAAACTTTTCAATCTACCATAAGCAATAGCACATTTGGGCACAAAGTGGCAAATAGAACCGTTTGTGCTATGTTTCGAACTAAATAGATTATTGTAAAACTGCGCTAATGACGGCAGAGGCGAGCAATAGCAGGTAGAGGGGAAGGGCGATCGCCCGGTGGATGCGCACGAACATAAAGGGCAGCAGGACGGCCGAAGGCACCGCCGCGAGGGCGACGGTTGCAGGTGTGGCGGCGGGACCGCACAGTGCGGCGGCGGTCAGCAGGAGCGCACTTATATTGAATATGAATATGAGACGCGGTTTGGTGCCGAGGGCGTAGATGTCCGAGAGGAAAAACAGCAGGGCCGTCAGGTCGAGGAGGAAGACGGCTCCCGGCAGGACGAGGTTCTGCACGGGCGTCGAGAGGAACAGCGACAGCGGCGTTCCGGCGATGAATGCGCTTCCCGGTTCCGCGACCTGAGCGAGAAACTCGCCTCCGGCGGCCCAGTTGACGTAGCAGAGCGTGAGAGCGGGCAGCAGCAGGCCCGCAACCGCGACGGCGACTTCGCGTAGCGTGCGCCGGAAAAGCATGACGGCCAGCGGCAGCAGGATCAGGAGCGGCGCTGCGGCCGTGGCGACGAGCGGCAGCAGTCCGATGTAGAGCGAGGCGCGGAAGATGGCGTCGAAGCCGAATCCGTTGCAGTACGAACGGCAGAAATTCTTCGTGGCGAGGGCCAGCAGGGCCGATGCGGCGAAGGTCGTCAGGCAGTCGCCGCCGACGGCGAGGCCGCAGGCGATCGCTCCGTAGAGCGGGATGGCGAGACAGGTTCCGACGGAGTAGAGGTTGTAGCGTACGGTGAGGCGCCCGACGGACATGCCCGTGAAGAGCATCAGCAGTCCGGCGATCCAGCGCGCCCAGACGGGATGTGCGGCCTGGAACTGCGCCAGCAGTTCCCCCGGGGAAGAGACCGCAAGTGC
>ERZ773116.3470-NODE-3470-length-11416-cov-3.375407_pt1 | contig 11416 bp, 9 predicted proteins | sample MGYA00580563_ERZ773116 | MGnify/ENA primary metagenome ERZ773116 (study PRJEB29015, sample SAMEA2737864) | human gut metagenome | biome: human gut; feature: human-associated habitat; material: faeces | place: China | collected 2012 ... | reverse complement strand
TGATGTTTAGCTGTTCATCACTTGGAGTAAAAGCTGGTGGTGGAATTGGCGGTTTAGTTGAAATGCTTGTTGCATTAGTAATGTCTTATGGATTAACTTATTTCTTTTCAGAAAGAAACAGGTATTTTATCATTAGGGGAACTGTTATATTCTTTGTTTCATTAATTATATTGATTATATTAATTTTTGTTTAAATTTAATATTTTTATAATTTAAAACAATCACAATAAATCCCAATAAATACAGGAACCATATCATAATATCTGTAGGTCCTGTTTCAATCCAGATTAGGGTATGTGTTAAAATTATGGAATAGATTCCTATTCCAACTTCTTTTTTATATTTTCCAACTATATTGAGGACTTTTAAGAATATTCCCATGAAAAACATTTGTATTAAAACACCAGTTAATCCAAAATCAAGATATGCCGGTCCAAACATGGTGGAAGTTATACAAACATTGTCTGTAAGGACATACAGTCCAATAAAAGTTCTTGGGCTGCCACTTGAAAAAATCATAGATAAAATATGGCCATGAGTAGTGCCTCCCAAGTTTAAGATTCTTTGAAATACTTCAAGGGTAAATCCTGCTCTGTAAAATATTAGCTCAAGAGGATTCAACATCCAGTGCTGGCCTGAAATGGACTGTGATGCAATATATCCGATAGCCAGTAAACCGATTATGATTAATCCCACAAATAAAATTCCTATTTTTCTATTTATTTTATTGATATAATACATTGTAATAAATACACTGGCTAAAATTCCAAGTACTGATGTTCTATATCCATTTAATCCAAATATTAAAGCTCCAATTAAAACCAAAATCAGATATCTTTTTTTATAATATTTGGCTATTAAAAGATTTATCATAATTAAAAATAATGGATAAGCTATTCTCCAGATGTTTGTAGTTGCATTTGATTTTAGTACGCTGTTGAAAAGTGGAATTCCTCCAATAAGAATCATATTTATTGATTGAAGTATAATCGCTATTAAAACAAGTGTAATTAATATTTTTTGGTTAAAAAAGTTGTTTATTTTTGTATATATTGGAGAAGATGCATTTTCATCTATTGTAACTTGAGATTTTATAATTCCTGCTCCAATTAAAAATACCAGTGTTGCAAGTAAAACTGTTCCGATTGTTTCTGCACTTAAAGGATACTCGAATCTGTAATTAAATGATCCGATATATCCCATTGATAAAAAAACCATTATTGCAATTGCTACAATATATGGTGAAAAAAAGTCAAAGTTTTTAAAGTTCATAAAAATTATCCTCCAACTTCTCTTGCAGAAATAGCTAAATTCCCTCCGAAATTAGGCATAGCTGCTACATGCGTATGTACATAGCTTGCAAGTGTGTTTTTTTCCATAAATCCGTCTTGATTATTATATGAACCTTTTCCTCTTAAAATATTAAAAGCTAAATCATGTTTTATATTGGAATTGTCTACTAGAACTTTTGAGTAATGGAATTCATGTCCATTGAATTTTTCACCTTTTTTAGAGATTATATTGTCTTTCTTAACTTCAGCTATTGTATATTTTAATGCCTGAACTTTATCAGTTAAAATTGAATTGTAAGGATAAACTCCAACTTGTTTATCTTCATGAATAGAATTCATAAGATACATTAAACCGCCACATTCAGCAAAAATAGGTCTGTTTTCCATATGGAATTGTTTTATCTGTTTTAGCAGGACTGTGTTTTGGGATAATTCTTTAGAAAATAATTCTGGATATCCTCCGCCAATATATAATCCGTCTACATCCGGAAGGGATTCATCTTTTAGAGGTGAGAAATATTCCACTTTGCAGCTATTGGCTTCCAGAGATTCAATATTTTCCTTATAATAAAAATTAAATACTTCATCATACGCCACTCCAATTTTAACCTTCTGTTTATTCAGTTTATTCCAGATATCTTCTCTTGGTGAAGTTAATTTTGGAGCCTCTTTAGCTATTTCAACCAATCTGTCTAAATCAATAGATTCTTTTATTATATTTGACCAAAGTTCAATAAAAGACAGGGAATTTTCTCTTTCAACTGCAGGAACTAATCCCAAATGTCTTTGCTCAATGGATATTGAGTCATCACGTATAATTCCTCCGATTACTTCAACACCAGTAATTTCTTCAATGGATTTTTTAGTCTTTAAGTAATGGGCATTGTTTTTTACTTTATTTAGTATGACTCCGGCAATATTAATTTCAGGGTCTAATGCTTTAAATCCTAAAACTAAAGCAGCAGCACTTTTTACTAAACTTCTAGAATTAATAATTAAAATAACAGGAGCATTTAAAGATTTAGCTATTGATGCTGTACTTCCAATATCATTTATAGAGTCAATACCCTCATAAAGGCCACGGACGCCTTCAATAATTGCAATGTCTTTTTTTTCCATGGCTTTTAAAAATGCATCTCTTACCTGTCCCTCTTTCATAAAAAATGAATCAAGGTTTCTTGAGGTATTTCCGGTAGCTAATGTGTGGTAAGTTGGATCAATATAGTCTGGCCCTACTTTAAAGGGTTGGACATTATATTCTTCGCTTAATGCTTTCATAATTCCAGTAGCTATTGTTGTTTTTCCAACTGCACTACCAGTTCCTGCTAATATAATTCTCATAATATTATTTTATGGATTGTTGTGGTATAATTATTTATCGCATAACATGTTTTAAATAATATAATCAATATAATTTAAATTAATATATTTATGGTGGTTAAATGAGAATACTACTTATTCATTCTGATTATTTAAATTACAATGTAAAAAATAAAACACCTGTAGCTGAAGAAATCGAAGATGCTAAAAAACAAGGAGCATTTGATGAATCTTTAGTTGTATTTACAGCTGTTGAAAAAGACGACGAAAATAACCCACAAGGGATTGTTAAAAATTTAGTTAAAGAGGTTATTAAAACTAATGACCAAGTTAAAGCAGAAAATATAGTTTTATATCCATATGCTCATTTATCTTCTTCTTTAAGCTCTCCAAAAGTAGCTGTTCAAGTATTAAAAGATGCTGAAGAAGCTTTAAATGCTGAAGGATTAAATGTTAAAAGGGTACCATTCGGATGGTATAAGGCATTTGAAATTTCCTGTAAAGGACACCCATTAAGTGAACTTTCAAGAACCATTACTGCTGAGGAGGAAGATGAAGAGGAAGTAGAGAAAAAGCCTTCTTCATGGTCTATTCTTGACGGAGATAAAATTATCGATATTGATGATTTCAAATTTGAAAATGATCAATTAGAAAAACTTGTTAGCTATGAACTTGGTACTGGAGCATCTGATGCAGGAGAACCTCCTCATGTTAAATTAATGAGAGAAAAAGAGTTATGTGACTATGAAAGTGCATCTGATGTAGGAAACCTCAAATGGTTCCCAAAAGGACGTTTAGTTCGTGATTTACTTGCTGATTATGTTTATAATTTAGTTGTAGATCAAGGAGCAATGCCTATTGAAACTCCAATTTTCTATGATTTGGACAATGAAGCTATTAATGTTCATGCAGCTAAATTTGGAGAAAGACAATACAGAACAGACACCAAGAAAAACTTAATGCTTAGATTTGCATGCTGTTTTGGTGCATTTAGAGTAATGGCTGATCCATTTATTACTTGGAAAAATTTACCTGCAAAACTCTATGAATTATCCACTTACAGTTTCCGTTTTGAGAAAAAAGGAGAAGTTGTAGGTCTTAAAAGATTAAGAGCATTTACTATGCCTGATTTCCATAGTTTCTGTGCTGATATGGAAAGTACTTTAGAAGAATTCTCAAAACAAACTGACATGTGTATTCAGACAGGTGTAGATTTGGATGTTAATTATGAAATAATTTTCAGAGCTACTAAAGATTTCTATGATGAAAATAAAGATTGGATGTACAGCATCGGTAAAAAAATAGGTAAACCAGTTTTACTTGAAATTTTACCTGAAAGAAAACATTACTGGTCTTGTAAAATAGACTTTGCAGCTATTGACTACTTAGGAAGACCAATTGAAAATCCGACTGTTCAAATAGATGTTGAAAGTGGTAAAAGATTTGATATTACATATCTTGGAGAAGATGGAAAAGAACATTATCCAACTATTCTTCACTGCAGTCCAACTGGAAGTATAGAAAGGGTTATCTGCAGTTTACTTGAAAAAACAGCTATTGAATTAGATGAAAAAGCTCCAATGTTACCTACCTGGTTAAGTCCTATTGAAGTAAGGATTATAACTGTTGGTGAAGATCACAAAGACTTTGCTAATGAATTATATGATAAAATCAATGCTGAAAATATTCGTGTTGATGTAGATGACAGGGATGAAAGTGTTGGTAAAAAAATAAGGAATGCTGCTACTGAATGGATTCCTTACATATTTGTTGTTGGAGACAATGAAAAAGAATCTGGTGTGTTCTCTGTAACAGTTCGTGAAACTGGTGAAAAGGTTGACATGACTGTGGATGAATTAATTAAAGAGGTTCTTGACAAAACCAAAGGAATGCCTTACAGAGGATTACCTTTACCAAAAGATATCTCAACAAGAATTAATTTCCAATAAACCTTCTTTTTTGAAGGTTTTCAATTTTCTTTTTTTGAAAAATAAACTTTTTTCAGTTATGAATGTGTCTGATTGTTATTTTCATAATCTGCTATAATGAATAAAAGAATTATAGCTAATTTTTCCAGGAATTTAACTTCTTTTAGTGTAAAATAAGTGTTGGATAAATCAAACATCTTTTTACGAGAATTATAGATATGTGGGGGGATAAATCCACATATCTATTTATTCAAGGTGATGTGTTTATTGAATATATGGAGGTTTGATAAGACATTCATGACTAACCTTTCAATAATTTTGAAATATGTTTTAGTTACATATTCCAGATTATACTTTGTAAGGACTTATATATATTTTTTATCTTTTTTTAAGCTTTAATTTCATGTTTTTAGGGCATTATTGTATTTTAAATCAAAATTTACACTTTTAGAGCAATATTATCAGTAACTTGTTTTTTAGTAGTTAGCTTTATTTAATTAAAAAAATATAATTATATATTGTATATAATATACGGAGGAACTATTTAATGTACAATATAGGAGAAGCTCTTATTGGTGATGGAAACGAGTTAGCTCATATTGATTTAATAATCGGTGAAAAAGAAGGACCTGTAGGTCAAGCTTTTGCAAACGGATTATCAAATTTATCTGTTGGCCACACTCCATTAACCACTGTAATTAGACCAAATTTAATGACTAAACCAGCAACTTTAATCATTCCTAAAGTTACTGTTGGAGATTTAGACGATGCTGCTAAAGTATTTGGACCTGCACAAACTGCTGTTGGTAGAGCAGTAGCTGATGCAGTAGAAGAAGGATACATTCCAAAAGACATCGTTGAAGACATCGTAATTAATGTAAGTGTATTTATTGACCCTTCTGCAAAAAATTATAGGAAAATATATCAATACAACTATGGAGCAACTAAATTAGCTATTAGAAGGGCTATGGAAGGTTACCCATCTATTGACAAAGTACTTGCAGAAAAAGACCGTGGAACTCACCCAATTATGGGCTTCAGAGTACAAAAACTTTGGTCCCCACCATATTTACAAGTTGCACTTGATTTAGACAACTTAGACGCTATGGAAAGAATCATCAACGATTTGCCTGATAAAGAAAGAGTTCTTATTGAAGCGGGTACTCCACTTGTTAAAAAATTCGGTGTCGGTGTTGTTGGAAAAATTAGGGAATTACGTCCAAGTGCATTCATTATAGCTGACCTAAAAACTTTAGATGTTGGTAGAGTAGAAATAAAAATGGCTGCAGATGAAACAGCAGATGCAGTAGCTATTTCTGGTCTCGGAACTATCGAATCTATTAAGAAAGCTATTCATGAAACTCAAAAACAAGGTATTTATTCAATCCTTGATATGATGAATGTGGCTGACTTTGAAGAAAAATTATCTGCTCTTCCAGATGACTTAAAACCGGATATAGTTTTATTACACAGAAATGTGGATTTAGAAACTTACAAAGCTGAAAAAGGTGAAGATACCAGTGAAATGACTGAGTGGGGTAATATTAAATCCATTAAAAAACTCATTGGTGACGGTTTAGTTGCAGTAGCTGGAGGAATTACTCCTAATAAAGTGGAAGAAGCTACTTCAAAAGGTGCAGATATTATTATTGCAGGTAGATACATTATTGGTTCTAGAGATGTAAGAAGAGCTGCTGAAGACTTCTTAGCACATTTCCCACAAGATCCAGATAGTATGAGACTTGCACTTGATGAAGACGAACAAGTAAATTAAATCTTTTGATTTAATTTATTCTATTTTTTTTTAAAAAAGGAGATTATAATATGGGATTTTGTAATTCTTGCGGCAGGCCAATTGTAAAAGCAGATTATGGTACTAACGCAGATGGTAGTTTAAATGATGAATATTGTAAAGATTGTTTTCAAAATGGGGAATTTACAGAACCTGATATAACTCTTGAAGAAATGATTACAAGAAAAACAAAGGAAATGATGGAAAAAAATCCTAGATTGCCTGAAAACCAAGCTACAGGTATTACTGTTGGATTTATACCAGGTTTAAAAAGATGGTGTCCAGAAGAGTTCTGGGATGATGAATTTTAGTCTGTTTTTAAAATAAATTCTTTAATTCTATTAGCTATATATTCATCATGACTTTTATTTGATTTGAGGAAGTAATTTTCTTCTTCTAATTCATTATATTTATCAACTAATTCGTTGTATTCATCATACATACTTTTAAGTTCTTTTTCTAGGTTTTGATTACTTTCAAAAATATTTGCATAGCTGGTTTTAGTATTAAGTGTGTCCTGTTTTAAGCTAGTGTATTTATTGCTTATTCTTTCGTAGCTATCTTTAATGCTTTTGTTTTCATCTTTTATGTATGAACATTTGTCTTTGAGGTTTTTGTTTTCATATTTTATGCTTGTGAATTTGGTTTTGATGTTTTCGTTTTCTTCAATTAATTTAGAATGCTTGTCTTTTAAAGTTTCTAATTTTGAAGATTCATTTTCAAGAGTAGATAATAATTGATCTTTTTCTTGTTTAAGCTGATTAATCTCATTTTCAAATGCTTCAACATTTACTTTTGGTGTGGTTTCTATTTTATTGGTATAGATATAGTTAGCTATTTCAAGTGCACTAACTTTATCTTCCAAGTTCTTAAACTCTTCAATTTCACTTTGAGGAATAATTAAAACTTCTTCTTTATCTTCGTATATATCATCATGTTTAGGTATTGTGATTTGTATCTGTTTTGTTGTGTATTTTTTCTTTTCACCATTTTTAAGAGTTCTATTGTATTCCCTAGAATATTTTTTTACAACACCTTTTCCAGTTTTCATATTTTATTCCTCAATAATTTAACATTATAATTTTGTAGTTTAGTTATTATATTTTTTTCTAATTTTCTCATCGTGTAAGGTTAATGTTAGACACAGTCCGACTGTCAGCAGGATTGCCGTAACATCCATCACAAGTTTCATTGCATCTTTTAGTATGGTATTTACAATTTTTTCAGTTAAGCTGGGTTCATGTTTTAGCTCTGTTGTGTTTACATGACCTAATTTTTCAAGATATTTTCCACTATGGTGAGTAAGATTGTTGTCATCTAAGTAATCCGGAGCATAAGTATCTATTGCATCATGTAATCCGCTAAATGCTCCAATTATGAGAATACAACCAATTATGGCAGTTCCCATTGATGATCCTAATGTTTGGCTTGTTGTAATAAGTCCTGATGCTGTGCTTTGTTTTTCTTCAGGAGTGGTATTAAGTGAAATATCTACACCTAAGGAAATGACAAATCCTAAACCTAGTCCAAAGACAGTTAATCCTGGCGCTATGTCCATAAAGTGAGTATTTAATCCGAATTGGTATTTTAGTAAAAATGTTGATCCGATAGCTAATATAAATCCTATAATCATTATAATTTTATGATTAAATTTCATAGCTAATTTTGGAGCAAGTAAAGAAGTTATTAGAAGTCCAAATGTCGCTGGAAGTAAAGTTAGCCCAGTTCTAAATGCACTTAAATGCAATGCACTTTGCAGGAATACAGACACTGCAAATAATGCTCCGGCAAGTGATAAATTAGTTATCAAACGTATTCCCATTCCTGTTTTTAAATTATGATTTTTAAGTAAGCTGATATCTACTAAAGGTGTTTTTCCTTTTTTCTTTTGTTTATTTTCAAATATTCCGAAAGTTACAAGTAAAATAATTGACAATGAAATTAAAATCAATGTTGTTAGGTGGTGGTGTTTTAAACATAATATTCCCAAAACAAGACTTATCAATCCGCTTACACATAAAATAGCTCCAATTATATCAAAATCACTTATGGTAAGGTGAGGTTTAAAGTTTTTAATTTTATATGAGAATAAAAATATGAATACGACTATTAACAGTTCAAGTACAAATCCGAATCTCCAGCTTAAAAATGTAGTTACAACTCCTCCAAATAATGGTCCGATGGCTGCAGCTATTCCTGCAATTGCACTGCTGATTGCAAGGGCAAAGGTACGTTTGTTATCTTTATATGTTCCACTAATTATGGAAATTGTAGCAGGAGTCATCAATGCACCGCCTAATCCTTCAAGTAAAGACCATCCAATAAATAATGTTGTTGCATTTTGACTTACAGATGCGATTAATGCACCGATTCCATAAATTAGTGCACCTGCTAAAAATATTTTCTTTTTTCCAACAATATCTTGTAATTTAGATCCAACAAGCATTAATGAGGCAGTAATTAAAGTATAAAAACAGATAATTAATTGTATTGTGCTTAACGAAGTATTTAAGTCTAAAACTAGTTGTGAAATACTTACATTCATAAAAGTCGAATCTAAAGTTATTATAAATGAAGCCAATGCCACCAATATAAGTGGGAGCCATGTTGTTTTATCTTCTGTAATAATTCTCACCAGTTTAATTTAATATTTTTAAATTTGTTTAAACTATTTAAAGTATTTAATTATAAACATTTTATTGAGGTTGATTAAATGAAAGTTTTTGGTATCTGCGGGAGTCCTAGAAACAATACAACATATTATGTTTTGAAGGAAGCATTGGATAAATTAAATAATCATGGATTTGAAACAGAGCTATTTAGTTGTTTTGGAAAAGATATTGGTCCTTGTATGCATTGTGATTATTGCTTGGAACACAAAAAATGTATTAGTCATGATGACATGCTGGAAGTATATGAAAAACTTCAGCAATGTGACGGACTAATACTGGCTACTCCTGTTCAAAGCGGAGGTATAAGCAGTAACTTGTCAGCTATTATGGACAGAACACGTGCTCTGGAAGCTGTTGATTATAATATTTTAAGAGGAAAAATTGGAATGAGCATTGCTGTTGGTGGAGACAGAACAGGAGGTCAGGATTTTGCCCATTTAAAAAATATAACTTATTTCATGATACATGGAATAATTCCGGTAAGTGGAGGGCCTTTTGGATCTAATTTGGGAGCTTCTTTTTGGTCTAGAGATTCTATTGAAGATATAAAAAAAGATAATTACGGTTTTGAATCATTAAACAGAACATTAGCAGAATTTGAAAAATTTTTAAAAAAATACATTGATTAAGTTATTGTAATGAGTATATTTATATAGTAAAATTAATTTATATTAGTATAGTTTTTTTATTTTAATCAAATTTTTTTATTAGGTTATGTTATGGCAAATAAGTTAGTTAGGGGCAGCTTTATTATTTTTATAGGCAATATTATCTTCCGTATTGGGGGGTATCTGTACCGTTTTTTAATGGCTGCTCTTTTAGGCCCCACTAGTTGGGGTATTTTAGCTACTACTTTGCCATTTCAGGGAATATTCCAAACATTGTCTGCTGGTGGACTCCCTCCGGCAATAGCTAAGTATGTTGCAGAATATGAAGTTGTAAATGAACATGACATGGCTCGTAAAACGATTTATGTAGCTTTAAAAATCATGGTATTTCTGGGAATATTCTTTGGAGTAATTATGGTTTTCATTGTTGCTCCATGGCTTGCTTACGATTATTTGGGAAAACCGGAAACACTTGTTCCCCTGCAGATTGTAGGTCTTATTACTCCGTTTAGTGTTATTGTCGGTGCTTTTAGAGGAGCATTCCAGGGAGTATATAAAATGGAGTATATTGTATATACTCGTGCTGTAGAGCAGTTAGGAATGATTTTATTTGCAACTGCATTTGTTTTAATTGGATTTTCTGTTACTGGTGCACTGTGGGGTACTGTAATAGGTTTTGCAGCGGCAGCGGTTTCTGCAGTATATATATTCAGACATCATATGGCAAAATATATTCCTCCTGCCAGTGTAGATTTTAAGTTTACCTGGAGAGATGAATTGAATTTGGCTACTACTTTAGTTAAATTCTCCATTCCTGTAATTATTACAGCTATTGCTGAAATGCTTATTTACAATATCTGTACTATGGTTATGGGTAAATTTTTAGCTTTAGAAGCTGTCGGATTTTTTGCAGCTGCTGATCCTATATCCAGATTGCCATTAATGATTTCTATTTCAATAGCTACAACAATTTTGCCGGCTTCTTCTGAGGCATTCAGGGCGGGAAATAAGGTAGCACTGGAAAAATATGTTTCTGAAGCATATAAATTTTCTTTACTGTTCGTTGTTCCAATGTGTATAGGATTGGCTTGTTTTGCAGCTCCTATTTTAAGATTGCTTTATTTCACTAATCCGGCTTATGTTGCAGGTGCATCTGCATTAGCTATTTTGTCTATTGGTATGACATTCTACTCAATATTTTCAATTTCAACAAGTATTGTTCAGGGTATTGGTAATCCGAGAATTCCTATGTACATATTAGTATTTGGAGCTATTTTGACAGCTGTTTTAAATTGGGTTATGGTTCCAACTTTAGGTATTGCAGGCGGTGCTGCAGCTACTTCAATAGCCTGTTTTGCAATGATGGTGCCTATACTTTATATGGTATTCAAATTAACTCAGGTTAAAGCCCCTAAAGTTTCAGTAGTTAAAATATTGACTGCTTCAATGATGATGGGTGTTGTTGCATATATTATGCCTAAGACAACATCCTGGTTGTTTGTAGGAATTATTGTCTGTATGATTGTGTACTTCTTTGCATTAATACTTGTAAGATTCTTCACTCAGGAGGATATTGTGGGTTTAAGAGCATTATCCTCTAAATTCGGACCTTTGTCTAAAGTTATGGGTAAAATGTTGGATTTAGTTGAAAAAATCGAATTCAGATAAAATTTGCACGATTATATTTTTCAAATCCTTTTTTTATTTATTTATATTTCTTAAAATAACTAAAAATTAATATAACAACTTTTATTTTTGATTATTATGATTATTTTATTTTTATTTTAATTTTTTTAATTTATTT
>ERZ773116.3468-NODE-3468-length-11419-cov-6.017775_pt1 | contig 11419 bp, 9 predicted proteins | sample MGYA00580563_ERZ773116 | MGnify/ENA primary metagenome ERZ773116 (study PRJEB29015, sample SAMEA2737864) | human gut metagenome | biome: human gut; feature: human-associated habitat; material: faeces | place: China | collected 2012 ... | reverse complement strand
CGGTGCGGTAGCCGGATTCGTTGGGGTCGTTGTTGATGATGCCGACCTTGATGAGTTTGCCATCGGAAGCGGCAGGTGCGTCAGAAGCGGTGTCTGCGGAGGTATCGGCCGGAGTCGTGTCGGCGGGCTTCTGCGCACAGGCGCAGAACGCGGCAATCATGGTGATTGCCAGAAGCAGAGCAAGAATCTTTTTCATGATTTGTTTCCTCACTTTCAAATTGTGTTGGTTTTTCACAGGTCTTACAGGTGTTCGCCTGTTATGGCTTTATTTAAGCGTGTGGAGAGACAAAAATCAATCTGACGAACAAGTTCTGCGCCAAATTCGGCGCAGCGCGCAGACAGCTTTTGTCCGTATTCCGCCAAAAACGGACAGCTCTTTGGAAACTGCTCTGTTTTTACAGTATTTATTTTATTTTCTTCCGATTGATGCACCTGTTTTGTTTGTTTTTTTCTGTCTCCGTCTTGATGCTGCTGCGAAGTATGTTTTTGTACAGCACTGACAAAATGCTAAGTTCTGTGCAAGGCTTGTTTGATTTTTTCTGTAATTGTTTGAAAATTTCTTAAAACTTTCTCTGTTTTTCTCGTGTTGTCCGCAAAAGCGCAGAATTTCTTTCGGCTGTCTGACAAATCTCCGAAAGAAAACAAACAAATCCGGCAATGCGGTTTGCGGATGGCTGTGGTACAATGGAAGCGAACGCAGCCTCGGCAGCAGAAAGCAGCGAATTTCGCATATATTGTCGGCGAATTCGCAGGCATCCGCACATTCGGTTGTAGGGGGCGATGCTCACATCGACCCGTTGGGATGTCACGAATTCGCTGAAAATTACCGTAAAATAAGTGTATTCTGCCGGGCCGATGTGGGCATCGGCCCCCTACAACGAATGTGTAAGTGCTTGCGTTTTTGCTACAGGCTTCTAAAATACGAGACAGGAGGCGGGTGCGTATGGCGCCGAAATATGAGCAGCTGGTGCAAACGCTCCGGCAGACGCTGCCGCAGTGGTACGCAGACGGCCAGCGGAAACTGCCGTGTGAACAGGAACTCGCTGCGCAGTTTTCTGTCAGCCGCCAGACACTCCGGCAGGCGCTTGCCGTGCTGGAGCAGGAGGGACTCATTGAAAAACGCCGCGGCAGCGGCAGCTTTCTCTGCCCGGCGGCAGCCAATCAGGACCGGCGCATCGCCGTGATTGCGACCTCGCTCAGCGACTACATTTTTCCGTCACTGCTCAAGGATATTCAGGCATGCCTTTCCGTACAAGGCTTTTCCGTCGTCATTCACGCCACGGAAAACTCCATCCATCGTGAGCGCGAGATCCTGCAGCAGCTGCTGCTCGATCCCCCGGCAGGGATTCTGGTTGAGGGCTGCAAGACAGCGCTGCCGAATCCAAACGCCGAACTGTATCAGGCGCTCCGGCAGCGCGGACTGCCTATGACCTTCCTGCACGGAAGCTGCCGGGAACTGCCCGACGCATTCTGCGTCGGCGACGACAATTACGGCGGCGGCTATCTGCTGGCCGGACACCTCATCCGGAACGGGCATCAAACAATCGCCGGGATTTTCAAATCCGACGATGCACAGGGGCCGGAGCGCTATCACGGCGTGGTCTGCGCGATGCGCGACGCCGGACTTTTCCCGCTCGATGAAAATTTCCTCTGGTTTTCCAGCTTTCAGCGCTACCAGCTTGTCGAACTGCAGGATGAAAGCATGCTGCAAAATTTTCTGCGGCAGCAGCTGGGCAGCTGCACTGCCGTCGTCTGCTACAATGACGAGATTGCCTTTCATCTCATCCGAACGCTTCTGCGCGCGGGAAAGCGCGTGCCGGAGGATATCGCCGTCGTAAGCTTTGACAACAGTTACTACAGCACCTTCGGCCCTGTCAGCATCACCTCGGCCGGACATGATCCACACGCCATGGGCCATGCCGCAGCCGAGAATCTTCTCAGCCAGATCCGCCGCCAGCCCTGCCAGAGCGTCCGCCTGCCATGGGCACTATACGCCCGGCAAAGCGGCTGATCGAATAAAAACGCGTGCATCCGGACTTCGGATGCACGCTGTTTTTAATATACACGGCTTTCCAGCAGTTCATCTGTGATGCGGTCGCCTGTAAAAAGCTGTTCCGGGACATACGACTGCTTTTCCGGCGTTTCGCCGCGCTCCAGCTGTTCGATGATCGCGCGCACGCGCGGCCCGTGGAGAGGGTTGCATTCGGCGCAGAGGTCGATTTTTCCATCTTTACAGTAGGAAAGCGCCCGCCGTACCGCGTCGAAGGAAATGAGCGTCACGCCGCCGCTTCCGTAGACGATACCCAATTCGTCCATCGCCTGCATGACGCCGAAGCACATATTGTCGTTCTCGCAGTAGACCACATCCGGCGCGGGATTGCTTTGCAGATAGGCAAGCGTCTCCTCATACGCCTTTGCCTGCGTGAAATCACCGTTCAAATGCTCAGCAACCGTCCAGCCCTTGTGCGCGGCTGCGCCCGCTTCCAGCGCGGCAGAGCGCTGAAGCTGCGCCGTGGAGCCGGGCGTTCCCTGCAAATGCAGGATCTGCACCTCCGCGTCTGCATTTTCGCGCGCCTCCAGCGTCTCTGCCAGCCACGCGATCGCCTCGTCGGCAGTCTTTCTGAAATCCGAGCCGACCCAGCTTGTATAGAGTGACACGTCACTGAGTTCCACCTGCCGGTCAACAATGATAACCGGAATGCCCGCTGCGCGCGCCTCCTCCAGCACGCTTTCCCAGCCCGTCTCTGTAACCGGCGCAAGCACGATGTAGTCCACATCCTGCTGGATGAAGGTGCGGATGGCCTTGAACTGGTTTTCCTGCTTCTGCCGGGCATTGTCAAACAGCAATTCAAAGCCGTTTTCCTCGCTCAGGCTCTCGCGCATAGACTCGGTGTTGGCCACGCGCCAGTCCGATTCTGCACCGACCTGCGAAAAGCCGACGGTAATGAGCGTCGTCTCCTCCTCCGGCGTCTGCCGGACATAGGGCATACAGCCCCCAAGCAGCAGAAGCGCCGGAAGGAGAAGCAAAAGAATCAGCCGTTTCATGCCTCCGCCTCCTCTCTAATTGGAAAGCGCAGCGTGACTGTCGTTCCGACGTTTGGCTCGCTTTCCAGTTCCATGGAGCACTGCGCGCCGTACAACAGCCGAAGCCGCCGGTAGACCGTCCGCAAGCCGAAGCCAACCTGTTCTTCCGTATCCAGACTCTGCCGCAGCTGCTGCAGGCGCTCGGGCGCCATGCCCGCACCGTCATCGCGCACGCAGATTCGGACACGTCCGTTCTCCTGCGCGGCATCGATGAGAATATGGCCCACGCCGCGGCGCAGCTTGATGCCGTGATAGAGCGCGTTTTCCACCAGCGGCTGCAAGGTCAGCTTTGGCAACACACAGCCGCGCAGTTCCGGCCGGACGCAGATCTCATAGTGCAGGATATCCCGGTAGCGCACCTGTTGGATCTCCAGATAGCTACGCACATGAATCTCTTCCTCGCCAAGCGTAATAATATCGCGGCCCTTGCTCAGAGAACTGCGGAAAAAATTTGACAGGCTTGTGACCATCTCGACAGCCTGTTCGTTCTTTCCTGTTTCCACAAGCCAGATGATCGTATCGAGTGTATTATAAAGAAAATGCGGGTTGATCTGGCTTTGCAGCAGCGCCAGTTCCATCGCGCGCAGCTTGTCCTGCTCCTGCCGGTTGAGTTCCATCTGCTGCTGCAGATGCTGGGCCATCTGTTCCAGACTGCTGCTGAGCGCCTGCAGCGTCTCATCCTCGGCAACGACAGGCTCCCGCGCGGCAAGATCGCCCCGGCCAATCGACTGGGCGCGCTCGCGCAGCGCATAAATCGGTTGTGTGATGCTGCGGCTGATTGCCGCCGAGCGGCGCATCAGCACAATCACAAGAATCAGCGCGCCGACGGCGACCAGCCCCAGTTCCAACCAGAGCCGGGCCGTCAGTGCAGCCTGCAAAGAATCCAGATAGCCAGCCTCATGGTAGAGATAGGTATAAAAATACTGCTGGATCAATTCTGTGAGAATATAGATATTGGACTCCAGCAGTTCCATTCTGGCCTCGTAACCGTCTGTTTCGGTGATCTGCACGATGCGTTCGCGCAGATTTTCGCACAGATTGATCGCGCTCGTGATGGCCTTGCGGCTCTGCCGGTCCTGCGTGCCGGACAGGAGTTCCTGGCCGAGCATCTTTGCCTCATCGACCTCCTGCAGCGGCAGCGTTTCGCCGTAACTGCTGTCAATGACATAGTAGTACATTTTAAGATCGACGTCCTCCTTGAAGTTCTGGTTGAACTGGGAGGCTCTGACGATATTCGCGGTGACAATGGAATACTGATGGTTATGCAGCAGCAAAATTGCCAGCGTTGCCACCAGAATCACGCAGACGAGCAGCAGCATGCTCCACAGCAGCCGCCGCAGCCTTCCGTCCAGCGACGGATGCGGCTCATTTCGCTTCATGCCCGTCTCCGTTTCCCGCGCGGTAGCTGCTCGGTGTGCAGCCCTGCGTTTTTTTGAACAGGAAGCTGAAGTAGCGCGGGTCGCGGTAGCCGACCTCATACGCAACCTCGCTCGACCGCTTGCCGGAATAGCGCAGCAGTTCCTTCGCGCGCTCCATCCGCTTTTCCGTCAGATATTCAACGAACGTCTGCCCCATCTCCTGGCTGAACACGCCGGAAAAATAGTTTGGGCTGATATTGGCAGCCTTCGCCACCGTATTGAGCGAGAGATTTTCGTCGGTATAGTTCTGGTCGATGTAGCGCAGCGCACGCTTGAGCATGGATTTATATTGATTGCCGGATTCCTCCTCGCGCAGATCAATGGCGCGGCGCAGAAGCGCGGCGCAGTTTTTTTGCAGCGAATCACGGTCAACATCTGTCGTAAGCATTTGCCTGGAGCCCAGCGGACGCAGGAATTCCTCCTGCGAGTAGCCGAAGCCTTTGGCTGCGCGGATGGCGCTGAAGCGCAGTTCCAGCAGCACATACTGCCGGAAGAGCATCGAATCCAGCGCGTTTCCGAAGGATGCAAGGTATTCCGATACAAAGTCCGGAATTTCCTCGCGCATGCCGGTCTGTAAGAAATTGCGGATAATAGCGGGATCCGCCTTGCTGGCATCGACCTCGTCGAGCGCCGGGAGCGCTCCGCGCTGCGGCTTTTGCAGCACGTCTGCTGTCAGGACATGCCGTTCCGGCAAAAGATGCCGGTAGGAAAGGATCGTATGCGCCTTGGCGTAGCAGCTGGGAAGTTCACTCAGACGGGCGACCGGTTCGCTGACCGCCGCGTACCACGCAAGCGCTTCGTCCCCGCCGCAGCGGCGCTGAATATTTTCCAGGCAACGGTGCACGGCGGCGTCCAGCCCCGCGGCGCTGCCCTTTACAATGACGCAGTAGGTCATAAGGTTGCACCGAAACAGCAGATATTCGCCATAGCGCAGAAGATACGCCATCAGTTCCTCCAGCCGCTCGGCCAGCGTCTGGGAATACTCTGCCGTGCCCTTGCTCTGCAGGGTCAGCAAAATCACGTTATAACCCTCGGCGTCAATGTCGATCTGCAGCTTCTTTGCCTGCTCGTAGATCTCGGAAACGCGCAGCGTGCCGGAGGTGATCTGTTCAAAGAACTTGCGGCGGGCATACTGCTCATATTCCTGCCCTTCCTGCTGAAACTGACGCAGATAGGCTTTCTGCTCCCGCTCCTCGTCGATTTTCCGGCTGACATCCTCCAGCGTTTTCAGAAGCGACGTCTTTGTCACAGGCTTAAGCAGATACTGCTCCACGCCGATCTCAATGGCCTCCTGCGCAAACTCAAAGTCGTTGTGTCCGCTGATGAGAATAATTCTTGTCTCCGGCAGTTCTGCGCAGACAAGCTTGCTGAGTGCCAGCCCGTCCATAAACGGCATTTTGATATCCGTAATCAGAATGTCCGGGCGCAGCTTGCGGATCTGCGGCAGCGCCAACTCGCCGTCGGGCGCATCGCCGCAGAATTCAAAACCGTACCGTTCCCAGTCGATGCAGTCGCGCAGCCCTTCCCGCACGACGCACTCGTCCTCTACCAGAAAAACCTTCAGCAACGCAATCACCTCAGAGTCATTGTACCATTCTTTCCCGGCGTTTAAAAGAATTATTTCGCGTTTTGCTGCCGGTGTGTTCAAAAATCAGAGCTGCAATCATCTGGACGAACACATCCGGTGCTTTCTTACAACGTTTCTTTGCAGTCTATTGACAGCAGTCGTCCGCACGGGTATCATAAAAACATACACTTAAATCATAAATAAAGGATAAGGAGAAACCAGAACCCAATGGAAAATTACAAGTTTTCAACACTGGAATACAAACGTCCTGATCTGGAAGCGCGCCGCACACAGCTTGCCCAATGGAAAGCTGCCGTCCAACATGCAGAGGACTACGCCGCGCTGCGCGCGCTGATGCTTGAGATCGACCGCGAAACCTGCGAGCTGTTCACACAGGATTCCATCGCGCACATCCGGCATACGCTCGACACGCGCGACGAGTTTTATGAAGCGGAAATTCAGTATCTGCAGGACACGCTGCCCACGCTCAGCGGCGCAGAGGTCGCGCTCAGCGAGGCGATTGCCTCCAGCCCCTTCCGCCCGGATATCGAGCAGGAGTTCGGCAAGCAGTATTTTGTTTCCATGGATTTGCAGAAAAAGCTGTTCTGTGAGGCCAACATTCCGCTGCGCCAGCAGGAAAGCCGGCTGACCAACGAATATCAGAAGATCATGGCCACGGCGGAAATTCCGTTCGACGGCAAGACGCTGAACCTCTACGGTGTGCAGAAATACTTTGAGCATCCTGACCGCGCGATGCGTGCCGCCGCCGTCAAGGCGTATTCCAAGTTCTATGAGGCCAATGAGCCGCGTCTGGAGGAAATTTGGGACGAACTGATCAAAATCCGCAATCAGATGGGCAAAAATCTCGGCTACGAGAACTACATCCCGGTCGGCTATCTGGAGCAGGGCCGCACAGACTACGGTGAAAAGGAGGTAGCTTCCTTCCGCGAGCAGGTGCGCACATTCCTTGTCCCGCTGTGCCAAAAGCTTTATGACGCACAGGCAAAGCGTCTCGGCCTCGACCACGTCATGTGCTACGACGAAAAGCTGGTGTTCCCGGACGGCAACGCCGAGCCTGCGGGCGACGACGCCTTCATGGTCAAGACTGCGCAAAAGATGTACCACGAGATCAGCCCGGAAACGGGAGAATTCATCGATTTCATGATCGACCACGAGTTGATGGATTTGCAGAACAAGCCGGGCAAGGCCTCCACGGGCTATATGACGAGTCTGCCCAGCCTGAAAGCGCCGTTCGTGTTCTCCTGCTTCAACCACACGATTTTCGATATGCAGGTGCTGACGCACGAATTGGGCCACGCGTTTGCGGGCTACATGGCCATGCGCAGCCAGCCCATTTCGGATTATTACAGCGAATCGACCGATATTGCAGAGATTCACTCTATGTCCATGGAGCAGTTCGCTTACCCCTATGCCGAGTGGTTCTTCGGCGATCAGGCGGACAAGTTCCGCTTTGCGCATCTGCAGGAGGCGCTGACCTTCGTGCCCTTTGGCGTGGCCGTGGACGAGTTCCAGCATATCTGCTACGCGCATCCCGAACTGACGCCCAAGGAGCGGACGTATCAGTGGCATCTGCTGGAGGAAAAGTATATGCCGTGGCGCCGCTACGAAAACGACCCGTTCTTTGAACGCGGCGGCTACTGGTACCACAAGCTGCACATCTATCTGTATCCGTTCTACTATATCAACTATACACTCACGACCATGGGTGCAATGGAGTTCAAGAAAAAATACGCCGAGGATAAGGACGCCGCATGGCAGGATTATCTCAATCTCTGCAAAACCGGCGGCAGCCGCAGCTATCTGGAAACGCTGCGCTATGCGAATCTGTCTAACCCCTTCGAGGAAGGCTCTGTCGAGCGTGCCTGCGGATATGCGGAGAAAATTCTGCTCGAGCAGATCGCAGCGCAGGAGCAGTAAGCACAGCGCCTTGCTGCACACGGATATTCTGATTCCTACCTTACAAAATACCGGCGGAGAAGGCGCATGCCCTCTCCGCCGGTTTGTATTCTCATCCGGATATTCGTCAATTTGATTCTGCGGACGAACCGTTTGCTTTTGTTTTAAACGAGAGCCGCAGCCATTTTTTCGCGGCGTCCAGCCATGCGTGATCATACGCATGCACAGCGGTCGGCCGTTCAAGGGTCTGATCGTCGCACGTTGCAAGGCCGTGATCACCGAATGGGTAAACATGCAGTTCAAACGGGATCTTATTGGCCGCCAGCGCCTGCACATAGAGCAGGCTGTTCGCAACTGGGACAGTGCTGTCTGCCGCGGTATGCCACAAAAACGCCGGAGGCGTATCCGCCCGAACTTGTTTGTCGCAGGAAAATTTAGCAATTTCCTCCGCTGTGCGCTGTTCTGTTCCGGTCAGGGCATTGATACTGCCCAGATGCGCCCACATGGGGTCCGCCGTGATGACCGGATAGCCGAGGATCGACGCCTGCACCGGCTTGCTGTCAGAAAAAACAGCCCGAACTTCCGCGCAGTCATAGCTTGTTGCGTAATGTGCCGCCAGATGCCCGCCCGCGGAGAAGCCGAGAAGCGCAATGCGGGACACATCGCAATGCCATGCGGACGCATTCTGATGGATCAGTTCCATGCAGCCTGCTGCCTCCCGCAGTTGCGTGGGATAGCGGTGCGGCTCAGTGGAGTAATTCAGGATAAAGACGTGAAAGCCCTCGGGGAGAAAGTGCAGCGCGATCGGCTCGGCCTCCCGCTGGCTGCAATACTGATATCCGCCGCCCGGGCAGATGACCAAACAGGGGCGCAGCGCATGATCGCGGCCCATTTCCGTCAGATTGTCCGCAAGATAGGCCGTGACCGTCGCATCACAGCCATTTTCGCCAAGCGCCGGAAAATAATCTTTCAGATGCAGAATTTCATATTTCATGTGTCGCTCTCCATATGCAGTCTTTCTCCTTCGCAGAGATGCAGCCTCTGCTGCCGCTCATCATAGCACAGCCGCAGCGTTTTCGCAATGCAAAAAGTCCTGTTCCAGCTACCGGTCTTCTTCATATTCCTCTGCCAGCACCCAGAGGTCATACTCGCGTTTTGCCTTTTCCAGAGAAGTCGCTTCCTGCTTCAGCGGCTGCTCCTTCCGCTTCTGCCTGCCGCGCCGCTCTTCCCGCTCTGCTCGTTGCTTTTGAAACCACATCTTCAGCGCCCCGCTGCTTTTGCCTGATACTCCGCAGTCAATTCGAGATAGCCGCGCCCGTTATGCGCGATCCCCGCCCAGTCGAGAATGGCCGACAGAACAAACACCGGGTCAAAAACGGACATGCCCTCTTTTTTCCCGGCATAGTCCTTCGCAATGCAGCCAACGACCGTATCCTCTGTGCACTCGCCATAGCCCAATTTGTAGTTCCGTCCGTTGCCCTTTCTCGCCTTGCCGCCAGTTTGGAACAGGAGACGGACGATCACATCAAACACACGGTATTCATATGGCGGTGTAATCGGAAGTTCGTCGCAGGAGAAGCTTTTCCCGTCTGCGTTCGCCTGAATTACATATCGGTTGCCGTTGACGGACTGTACTGTCGCGCATCCGCCGCAGTCAATCAGCTTATTCTTAATGATGTCAGACGCATCGATGCTGTGATCATCCGCTCTTTGCAGCATACTTACATTCACCGGTTCCTTTCTATCCGTTGTTTTGTCTTCAAGCAGATTCAGTGCCTTCAACAATTCCTCCAGGCGTTTCTTTGCTGTCGGGTATGAGATCCCGAGTTTTCCCTGCACATCTTTCAAGCTTCCGCGGCAGGCCAAAAAAGTATACAGGAATTCTGACTGCGCGGCGTCAAGCCGGTCAAAGTCCGAAATACTTTCCTCCACTGGAAATTCCGCTCTGCAGGAAGGGCAGGACAGTCTGCTGATATACAGCTGTTCTCCGCACACCGGGCACGCGCTGTTTTTTGTAAGTTTCATTTATTTCACCTCACGGCTTGATAGTATCACACCATATTCACCTTGTCAATATATGATTTCAATATTTTTTAATTTCTATTTCGCATAGTGCTTTGATTCTATTGGAATAGCAGCGGGGCGTAAACGCAAAAATCTGCGTTTACGCCCCGTTGTTTCATTCGTTATGCAAGTGTGCGCGCAAGCGAATCAACCTCTTGTCTCCTGGGAAATGGCGCGGATGGCGTTGAGGGCGAAACCGTGCTCTTCAAGGGTGATGACGCTGCCGCAGTACGGGCACTTGGCGCTGGCATTGATCTCAACCGGCGCGCCGCAGTTCGGGCAGTTGACGGTCTGCATGGGTTTGTCCTTTTCCGTCTTCGTGCCGGTCGTGCGGACAAGATCCCACTCGTAGACCATGAACTTCTCCTTGTCTCTGCTGCCGGAGATGAGCTTGCCGGTCTTGTCGTCGAGCGTGTAATCGACGATGCGCGTGTTCAGACGGGCGACGAGCACGTCGTTGCCGCCCTCCTGGCACCAGCCGCGGAAGTTTACAGACAGCACGGCAATACGCTCGATATAATTGGTCTGGCCCTGCTGCTTCTTGCGCTGAAGCTGGTTGTCCATCTGCGTGAAGAATGTGTCGGTGCAGTACGGGCGGATAGGCGTAATGTCCTTCTTCTGCCAGCAGTCCTGCATCTGTACATACAGATTCGACAGCTTCGAGGTCAGCTCAGTCTCGTCGAAGTTTTCGTCGAGCTGCTGATACTCAGTCATGGGCTTCAGCTTGCGGTTTGCAGCCGCAGACCAGCTGGTGCCGCCGGACGCTCCCTTCTTCTTCTTTGTGCGTGAGGTCGAAACGATCGCGATGAAGACGATGATGGCTCCGACGACGATGGTACTGATCCCGCCGGAGGATTCGGAGCTGCTGGAATAGTCGGAATCGCTGCTGCTCCAGTCCCAATCGGAGTCGGAGCTGCTCCAATCGGACGAATCACCGAAATCGGAATCGCCGGAGTAATCGCCGAAATCGGCCCCGGCGGGCAATACGGCCAGCAGCACGAGACAGGCGCACAGCGCCAGCACGAACAGCCGCCGCAGGAAGGTCTTGGACATGAAGGATCCCCCTTTTTCTTTCTTTTTCCCTTCCAGTATATCATGCGATGCCGCATACATGCAAGCAAAATAACCGCCGGACAGAAAAAACTGTCCGGCGGGCCTGTTTATCCGTGATAGCCGATGGCGCGGGAGATCGTCTCGGCTGCGGCGCAGACGAGGCGGATGGCGCGGAGAAACTCGTCGGACTGCACCTGCCGGAACATTCCGACGCAGCCGATGGCGTAGCGCACCTCGCCGGTCACGTCATGGATCGGCGCGGAGACGGAGCGCAGGCCGATCTTATACTCGCCGTTTTCCACAGCGTAGCCCTGCT
>ERZ773116.3466-NODE-3466-length-11422-cov-3.183778_pt1 | contig 11422 bp, 10 predicted proteins | sample MGYA00580563_ERZ773116 | MGnify/ENA primary metagenome ERZ773116 (study PRJEB29015, sample SAMEA2737864) | human gut metagenome | biome: human gut; feature: human-associated habitat; material: faeces | place: China | collected 2012 ... | reverse complement strand
TCAGGAGCTTTCCAGCTCCACGCGGGATCTGATGTCCTGCTATCGCTGCGCGATTATGGAGATTGAAACGAAATTCCGCGTATTAAACGAACGCTTTTCCCTCCAGCACGACCGCAACCCCATCGACAGCATCCAGAGCCGCTTAAAGTCCCCCGACAGCATTCTGGACAAAATGCTTCGAAAAAACCTGCCCTTCACCCTCGAGGCAATTGAAAACAACATCTTCGACATCGCAGGCATCCGCGTCGTCTGCTCCTTTGTGGACGATATTTACATGCTCGCTGACTGCCTGCTGCAGCAGGACGATATCACGCTGATCGAGCGCAAGGATTACATCAAAAATCCGAAGAAAAACGGCTATCGCAGTCTGCATCTGATTATCGAGGTGCCGATCTTTTTACAGAATGAGAAAAAAATCATGAAAGCGGAGGTACAGCTGCGCACGATTGCCATGGAGTTCTGGGCAAATCTCGAACACCAGCTCCGCTATAAAAAAGACCTGTCACCCGAGTTAATGAAGCAGACCTCCTACCAGCTGAGCGAATGCGCACGCTTAAGCGCTGTCCTCGACGAGCAGATGCAGGCAATCCGGGATATTATTGAGAAGGAAGAAGATTCGTCTGAAAAAAGCGACAGCCCTAAAAAGCCTTCCGACCGACTTTCCCATCCGATCTTAAGTGCGCTGGAAAACTATGCCCCGAAGACAGAATAAGGAGGATACTTATCATGCTCAGCAGTCGATTATGGCAGCTATTTTTAGACTCTTTTCCCAAAATCCTGCTCCCGGGCCTGACGGCAACCATCCCGCTGACCATTATTTCCTTTTCGCTGGCGCTGGTGATCGCGGTGGTTGCGGCCCTCGTGCAGTTTGCAAATATTCAGGGGCTCAAGCAGATCGCCCGCTTTTATATCTGGATTTTCCGTGGAACGCCGCTTTTGGTACAGCTGTTCGTCGTGTTCTTCGGTCTGTCCAGAGTCGGCATCGTCCTGGATCCGTTTCCCGCTGCAGTCATCGTCTTTTCTTTAAATGAAGGCGCTTACTGTGCAGAAACCATCCGGGCGGCACTGGAAGCCGTTCCGAAGGGTCAGCTGGAAGCCGGTCTTTGTGCAGGACTTTCCTATTTACAGACCATTTTCCGCATCGTGCTCCCCCAGGCAATGCGTACCGCATTTCCGCCGCTGTCCAACTCCCTGATCTCCATGGTCAAGGATACCTCTCTGGCAGCCAACATCACCGTAACGGAAATGTTCATGGTAACCCAGCGAATCGTTGCCCGTACCTACGAGCCGCTTCTTCTGTATCTCGAAGTCGGTCTGATCTACCTGATCTTCTCCACCGTCCTGACAAAGCTTCAGGCTGTCGGTGAGAAAAAACTCGGTTCCTACGGACAGAAAGGAGTCTGACCTATGCTGGAAATCCGAAATATTCATAAATCCTTTGGCAGTACTCCTGTCTTAGGCGGAATCGATCTGGACGTAAACCAGGGAGATGTTATCGCCATCATCGGTCCGAGCGGTTCTGGCAAAACCACACTGCTGCGCTGCCTGAATTATCTGGAGCACGCCGACGAGGGCACGATGGTCTTTGACCAGGAAACCTTTGCGATGAATAAAATTTCCAAAAAGGACATCGCCCGGCTCCGCAAAAAGACTGCCTTCGTGTTCCAGAGCTATAACTTATTCGCCAACAAAACCGCCCTCAAAAACGTCACAGAGGGACTGATTGTCGGCCGCAAAATGCCCAAAGAGAAGGCACGTGAAATCGCTATGAAGGCGTTGGAAAAGGTCGGGCTTGCCGACCGCAGCGACGCGTATCCGGCACAGCTTTCCGGCGGTCAGCAGCAGCGTGTCGCAATCGCGCGTGCCATTGCCGCCCAACCGGAAATCATCTATTTCGATGAACCGACTTCTGCCCTCGACCCGGAGCTGACCGGTGAGGTCCTTTCCGTCATGCGTTCCCTGGCAAACGAGGGGATGACGATGATCGTCGTCACACACGAAATGAGCTTTGCCAAAAATGTTTCCAACAAGGTCATCCTGATGGAAAACGGGCGTATCGTGGAACAGGGACCCTCGAAGGAGTTTTTTGCAAATCCGAAAGAAGAACGTACCAAAGCATTTTTACAGTCTTTTGACCAGCAGTAATCCGGCGCTTTACCTGTCCGGCTGCCGCTGGCAGGAATATCAGAAAGGAGTTATTTTTTTATGACTTTCAAAAAATCTATTGCACTGCTGCTTTCCGGCTCTATGCTGGCAGCGGCTGCTTTAACCGGCTGCGGTTCTGACAACACTGCATCAGCTGTCTCCAACACAGCAGGCAAAGACCTGTTAGACCAGATCCAGGCACGGGGCAGCATCACGGTTGCCATGGAGGGTACCTGGGCTCCCTGGACCTATCACGATGAAAACGACGAGCTGGTGGGCTACGACGTAGAGGTTGCAAAGCTGATCGCAAATGAGCTCGGCGTCGATGTCAACTTCGTCGAGGGCGAATGGGACGGTCTGCTCGCCGGCCTGGACGACGGCCGCTACGACATCATGGTAAACGGCGTAGGTGTTACACCAGAGCGTCAGGAAAAATACGATTTTTCCATACCTTATGCCTATAATAAAACTGCTGTCATCGTCCGCAGCGACTACGACGAAATTCATTCCATGGAGGATTTAAAGGGAAAACACACTGCAAACACCATCAGCAGTACCTATGCAACCCTTGCGGAAAAATACGGTGCAGAGGTAAAGGGCGTCGATGACCTGAATCAGACCATCGAGCTTTTACTTTCCAACCGAATCGATGCAACCCTCAACACAGAGGTGACCTATTATGACTACTTAAAGGCACATCCTGATGCAAATATCAAAATCGCCGCTCTGTCCGATGAGGTAGAAAAGGTTGCAATCCCCCTCCGCAAGGGCGATGATACAAAGACGCTGCTTACAGCCATCAACGACGCCCTCGCAAAGCTGGACGAATCCGGCGAGCTGACCGCATTGTCGGAAAAATACTTCGGAACCGATATCTCGAAGCTGGAAAACTAAATCACCAAAATTCAATTCAAAAAGCTCCTGTGCATATTCCTGCACAGGAGCTTTTGATTCGTAGGGTGTATTGTTTCGAAAGTTTATTCGTGAATCTCCAACGGAAGTCCGTCGGGATCTGCAAAAAATGTCATTGGTTTTCCGGTAAACTCATCGGTACGGATCGGCTCTGTCACAATTCCGAGGCTGTTTAACCGCACAACCGTATTCTCCACGCTCTCCACAAAAAATGCGAGATGCCGAAGTCCCTGTGCCTCCGGATAGCTCGGACGCTTGGGTGCATCCGGCTTGATAAACAGCTCGATCTCCTGCTCTCCGCATTTCAGATCGATCTTGCAGTCTGCTTTGTCTTTCCGGTGGTTTTCCCGGATCACCGTAAAGCCGAGCAAATCCACATAAAAATGTCTGGAGCGCTCATAATCGCTTCCGATGATCGCAATGTGGTGAATTTTTTCAGACAAAGCGCCCGCTTTGATTGTCATCTGTCCGGTACGCTCTTTCAGCACGTCTGCTGCCGCCGACGCCTCCTGTGCACTGTCTGTCAAGGTCGGAACGATTTCTTCAAAAATTCCATCCAGCTCGTCCTGGGTCTGATAGGTTCCCGTCGTCAGGATCACAAACAGATCCTTATCAGGCAGCACAACGCCGAACTGTCCGAAGGCGCCATCCGCACGGAAGGATCCGGGTGTCCTGCACATCCAGCACTGAAATCCGTAGCCGTAAGCCCATTCTTTGACGTGTCCTTCCGCATCTCCGGCGGTTTCGATCTGCTTGGTGCAGGCAAGGTCAAACCATTCCTCTTCCAGCAGCTGCCTGCCTTCCCAGCGTCCACGGTTTAACACAAAATAAATAAAACGCGCCATGTCCTCCGTCGTCATCCGCATACCGCCGCCAGCCATTTCCACTGCTTCCGGTCCCGGGCACTTCGAACAGGTCAGAGAGGTGATGCCGAGGGGTTCCAACAGACGGGGCTTTAAAAATTCCGTCACATCGCAGCCTGTTTTTCTCTTCAACACAGCCGCCAGCATATTTGTGCCCGCCGTATTGTATTTATAAAAGGTTCCCGGCTCGTGTAAAAATGGATGCTGTAAAAACTCCCGGATCCAGTCGGGGGATTCCATATCTATCTCTGTCTCATGTCCGCAGCTCATGGTCAGAAGATGCCAGAGTGTGGCCTTCTGCAGATTTTCTGACGGCTCCTTCGGCAGAAGCTCCGGGAAAAGATCCACTAACCGTTCCTCCAGTGACAGGATTTTTTCCTGTCGTGCAAAACCGATGGCCGTTGCCGTCAGGGTTTTGCCAAAGGAATACAGCGGGTGCGCAAGCTCCGGTGCATACGGCTTCCACCAGCCCTTTGCCGCACATTTTCCATGCCGCACCACCATAAAGCTGTGCAGTTTGATGTTCTTTTCCTCCATCCGGTCCAGAAACCGGAGAATTCCCTCGGAACTGATCCCCAGCGATTCCGGTGACGCATCCTGAAAATAAGACATACCCCATATCCTCCTCTTTTTTAGATGATCTGCCAAAAACGGCTCCCTGTTTTCGGAGCCGTTTTTGGTAATACACATCGATTCAGACCCGTTTCAGTTCATATGCACGGGTGCCCAGACCGATTTTTTCTGCCTGATCCAGCGTCGCTTCCCATTCCACATTCGGATTGGAATCCAGGAAATGATCGTGATGATGATGCCAGTCGGGCTTTGCCAGATGTTCTCCAAGCTGGCTGTTTGCGATCGGAGTCGCCTGCAGGCAGGCATCCGCACACGCCTGATCCAGTGCTACCGGGTCAAAGCTTGCAAACATACCGATATCCGGCAGGATCGGCGCATCATTTTCGCCATGACAGTCGCAGTTGGGGCTGATATCCTGCACCAGTGAAATATGGAAGCAGGGACGGTTCTGACAGACAGCCATCGCATATTCTGCCATCTTCCGGTCCAGCAGCTCGTTTGCACAGCTGTTTTCATTGTAGACTGCATCAAAGCTGCAGGCTCCGATACAGCGTCCGCAGCCCTTACATTTGTCGTAATCGATAACCGCTTTTCCATTCGGATATGTAATCGCATCGCTTCCGCACTCATGTGCACAGCGTCTGCAGCCGCGGCATTTTTCCAGGTCAATGGCCGGCTTTCCGCTGGTATGCTGCTCCATCTTGCCTGCACGGCTGCCGCAGCCCATGCCGATATTTTTAATGGCACCGCCAAAGCCGGTCGCCTCGTGTCCCTTAAAGTGCGTCAGGCTGATAAAAATATCCGCATCCATAATTGCACGTCCGATCTTCGGTGCAGGACAATACTCTGCATTCGGAACCGGTACTTCTACCTCGTCCGTACCCCGCAGACCGTCTCCGATCAAAATCTGACAGCCTGTTGTGATGGTATTAAAGCCGTTTAAATTTGCACAGTCCAAATGCTCCAGCGCATTTTTGCGGCTACCGGGATAAAGGGTGTTGCAATCCGTCAAAAACGGAACGCCACCCTGTGCCTTGCACAGATCTGCCACTGCCTTTGCATAGTTCGGACGCAGAAATGCCAGATTTCCAAGCTCACCGAAGTGCATTTTAATCGCGACAAACTTGCCGTCCATATCAATGTTTTTGATGCCTGCCGCGAGACAGACCTTTTTTAACTTATCCAGCTGACTTGTACCAACCGGGCACCTGAAATCCGTAAAATAAACTGTTGATTTTCCCATGCTTCCCTCCAAATTTTCGATGTGCATAGCACGGCACGTGCTATTTTTCTGCCTTGAATACATTTTACCATCTTACATCAGGAAATCCAATGCACTTTTCAAAAATTTGTCGGGTGACGCCACAGCCTGTAGTCCTGTTATTCCTCCTTTTCTCCCGTATCGGAAGCAATGGCCTGATCTATGAGCTTTTGCAGTGTTTCCGCCTGATTCTTCTCCGTAATAGCGCCCACGATGGGATCCCCGACGATATTGCCGTTCCGATCTACTACATAGGTAGTGGGATAGGCATAAATGCCGGTGGTAAATCTTCCCGCCTCGCTGTCAGAGTCAAAATACACATTCTGATACGTAGCGCCTTTCTTGGCCAGTACGTCCTTCGCCTCGGAAATTTCTGCCTCATTCCCATCCAGCGTAAAGGAGTTCACACCGATGAGTGCGCCGTTTTTCTCTGCAAGCTCTTTGTTCAGCGCATCCAGCTCCCCAAGCTCGCCTACGCAGGGACTGCAGGTGGTAAACCAGAAATTCACCACGGTTACTGCATTCCCGGAAAACAGCTCGTCACTCTTGACCGGGTTTCCGTCCAGATCCTTGCCTTCAAAGGCAGGAAACTTCTGTACACTGCTATCCTCAGAGGAGCCTGTCTGGGCACTGTCCCCAGGGATACTCGTTTCACTGTCCATGGATTGCTCCACGATCTCAGGATATTTTTGCTCCAGCTCCGTCAGCTTGTTTTCTATCTCACTGATCTTTTCAGCAGAGGTTTTGAGCAGCTCATATTCTTCGTCCGAAAACTGATCTTTGGCATTCTCTATCGTGTCCAGCAGAAAATCTCCGTAGTTTTTTCCGTTTTCCAGCATGGCTGAACCCTTGTCAGCCTCCATATAGACCTTTTCCCACAGATCGGTATTCTCCGAAAGAATCTCGTTCTCCTGCTCCATCAGCTTCTTATACGTAGAAAGTGCCTCCTGGGCATTTTCTGCTTCCGCCGTCGTCGTAACAGCACTGTTGCTCTGATCTGCATTCCCGCTGTCCTTTGTGCCGCAGGCTGTAAGAGAAAATGCCAGCAGTACAGTCAGTCCCAGTTTGATCCATTTCTTTTTGTTCATTTTGATTCCTCCATATTTGTTTTTTTTGTAGTTTTCTTTGTCGTTTCATTGACAGCTTCTTTTGTCGTTTCATTTGCAGCCTCTTTCCCGTCGCCAAGGCCGTAGCGGAAGCAAACCGCACCGGTAGGACAGGCACGAACGCACATCCCGCAGCGGATGCACTCTCCATGATTGGGTGTTTTTGTCACATCCACATCCATTTTGCAGGCTCCGGCGCATTTCCCGCAGGAAACACATTTGCTCTCGTCCACCTTCATCTGAAAAAGGGACACCCGGTTCATCAGGGCATAAAATGCTCCCAACGGGCAAAGCCATTTACAAAAAGGGCGATAAAACAGTACACTCAGCTGACGCGCAAAAAGGTCAAAGGCACACTGGCAGAGCAGTTAAAGGGGCTGAAACCTACAGGGGTACAGCGATAACCAAAATCTATCAGACAGGCAGGGAAAAGGCATGAAATTTCTTGGCATGAAAAAGGTGCGGGACGGCAAATATCTGAAAAATTATGAGCTGTCCTATGAAAATAAAGCAGGAAGGTTAAAAACCTACGAAATCGTCAGCCGAAAAGAGCTGGAAGATGTGCAGGATCTTGGCAGACGGGCAAGCGGTGTCTCTATTGTGGCATTCCAGGATGGGAAAATGCTCCTTTTAAGGGAGTTTCGCATGAGCATCAATAAAACGATTTTCAACCTATGCGCCGGGATGCAGGAAAAAGAGGAAACGATCGAGGATTGTATCCGCAGGGAGCTGTATGAGGAAACAGGACTTTCGGTGAAAAAAGTGCTGAAGATCCTGCCGCCCTCCTATTCTGCAGTCGGTTTTTCCGATACGAAAACCTATATTGCCTTTGTAGAGGCAGACGGAGTTTTTTCAGACCATACGTCTGACAATGAAGAAATTTCCGCACGTTTTTACAGCCGGGAGGAAGTAAAAGCGCTTTTGGAAACGCAGGAGTTTTCTTCCCGTTCCCAGATGGCGGCATTTTTCTTTACAGAGGGAGCAGAGCTTTGGAACAAAAACGATCTGAAACAGGAGGATGAGGACAAATGAAGAAAAAATGGTGGCATGAAAAGATCGGATATCAGATTTACCCGAAGAGCTTTTTAGACACAAATGGGGATGGTGTCGGAGATCTCGCCGGTGTGATCGAGAAGCTGCCTTATCTGGAACAGCTCGGCGTTGATATTTTATGGCTTTCTCCGGTCTATCCGTCCCCGATGGTAGACAACGGCTATGATATTTCCGATTATGAGAATATCGACCCGCGTTTTGGTACGCTGGAGGATATGGATCGTCTGATCGCAGAAGCCAAAAAGAAAAACATCTCGATCATCATGGATCTTGTGGTCAATCATTGCTCCGATCAGCATGCCTGGTTCCAGAAAGCAATTGCAGATCCCAAAGGTCCTTATGGCGATTATTTTTACCTGAAAGAGGGAAAAGACGGAAAAGAGCCGAACAACTGGCGCAGCTATTTTGGCGGCAGTGTCTGGGAAAAGCTGCCCGGACAGGAGAATTTATATTATTACCATGCCTATGCCAAAGAGCAGCCGGATTTAAACTGGGAAAATCCTGCCCTGCGAGAGGAAATCTACAAGATGGTCAACTGGTGGCTTGACCGCGGCATCGCAGGCTTCCGGATTGACGCGATCATCAACATTAAAAAAGACCTGACCTGGGAAGATCTTCCGGTGGACGGGCCGGACGGCAGAGGTTTTTTAACCAACAGCATCACCCGGATGCAGAAGCGCGACGGCGGGACGAAAAATGGCATTGGCGTCTTTTTAAGAGAATTAAAGGAACGTTGCTTTGCGCCCCACGATGCGTTTACGGTCGGAGAGGTGTTCGAGGTCGACAGGGAGCAGCTGGAAGAATTTATCGGAGAGGACGGATATTTTTCCACGATGTTTGCCTTTGATCCGATCCAAAGCTATAAAAAAGGAACCTGTCAGTGTGAGTTTGACCGGAACATGAACCCGGACGAATGGAAACAGGATGTGTTTGTCAACCAGAAGCTGCTAGGAGATATTGCATTTGAGGCAAATATCATCGAAAATCATGATATGGCGCGTGGTGCGACGATCTATATTCCGGACGAGGATTACGGCTTTGCCAGCATATCGGCGCTGGCCGGTCTGCAGGTGCTGCAGCGTGGTATGCCGTTTTTATATCAGGGACAGGAAATCGGCATGACAAACTGTCCCTTCGAATTGGAAGACATTGATGATATCATGACGCTGGACAACTATCGTTATGCAGTTGCCTGTGGATTCCCGGAAGAAAAAGCGTTTGCTGGCTGTGCGCGGGAAAGTCGTGATAACGCCAGAACACCGATGCAATGGAGTGACGCGGAAAATGCTGGTTTTACAACCGGAAAACCCTGGCTGAAGGTCAATCCGAATTATCCTGAGATCAATGTGGCGCGGCAGGAAAAGGAATACGGTTCTGTATTGAATTTTTACAGGCGCTTGCTGTGCTTCCGCAAGTCGGAGGAATACCGTGATTTACTGACTTATGGTACGTTTGAACCGATGTACGAGGATCAGGAAAAGATTTTTGCATTTAAGCGTTGTCTCGGTAAGCAGTGTCTGACTGTAATCTGCAATGAAAGCCCGGCAGAGCGTTTCCTGACCTTAAAAGAGGATTATGAGGAAGTGGTTTTTGTCAATCTGCCACAGGTGACGAGAATTGGTGACAACCTGATTCTACATCCATATCAGTTGATTGTGGTGGAAACGACGAAAAAATAGTTGAATTCTTCGTGGGAATTGTATATAATAACAGTATCTGGTTCAGACGGAGATCACCATGGAGATCGCGCAGAAGGAATTGCAGAATATCATTTCACCGGACAAGCCCCGCATTGTGACACCACAGCTCATTATGGAAGTGGTTGCGGAGCATTTTGGCATCAAATGTTATGACAAGGAGCTGTTATCCAGAGCCGCCAAGGACAGCGGATTTTGCGAAGAGATGATTAAGACACATGATGAACGTCCGACCAACTCTTTCCTTTACAATCTGGTCATGGATACTTATTCTTTCGGCTACAATACATCCACCTTTATGGATATGCCGATTAGCCATAAAGTTTTTCTGGCACAGTTTGATGCGATCAAGAGCATCGCAAAAGAGGGTCCGTGCGTATTGGTTGGCCGCTGCGCAGACTATGCGTTGCACGACATGAAAAACTGCCTGCATTTCTTCATCTACGCGGACGAAGAGACGAAAATCCAACGTCTGGTGAAGAAATATCCTGACTTGAACGAATCCAAGGCAAGAGACATGATGATCAAGAAGGATAAACAGCGTCAGAGTTACTACAACTATTATTCCTCCAAAAAGTGGGGACGCGCAGACAGCTACGATTTCTGTTTAAACAGCTCGGTTCTCGGTATTGATGGAACCGTGAAGCTGATTACGCAGATCATTGAAGATTTTGAACAAAAAGAGCAGTAGGTCTGCGCATTTACTGCGCTGACCGTAAGAGAATTTAAACTGGAAGGCAAAAATCCTATCGGCACAGCCGATTTGGAATGGATTTTTGCACGTAACTGTGAGGGTACGGAACAGTTACATTTTGAACAAAAAGAGCAGTAAAACAAAAGTGAAACAATAGAACAAATGCTTTGTGAGCAGTCTATTGTCAGGAATAACAGCGGTTTGAAATTTGTGATGTAGTTTCAAACCGCTGTTTTTGGATGGAATGAGCTGCTGGCGTATCATGGCATGGATGGAGAAACATCCGAGCGGGAGACCATTATGAAAAATTTCAGAAAATACGTTTTGTCCATTTTATTATGTTTTACCCTGACCGGCTGCGGGCAGCAGGCAGGTTTTTCGGAATCTGTATCTGCGGTACCGGAAAATAATTTCACGGAATCCCAGACAGGCGTTCCGGAAACCGTGATGCAGCAGCAGACTGACGCGGATGCAGAAACAGCGGAAATAAAGTCGGCTTCCGACAACGTAAGGCCCTCCAAAGAAGAAGTCCTTGCCATGCGGGAAAAAACGCTGGATGGGATGCCGGAGACGGAAATTTCCAGACTGAGGGAAAATATCAAAGTTGCAAATCTTCAAATGGAATCCGCATATCTGAACGACAACCTCTTTAAAAAGCTGTCAGATAAAGAAAGCCCATACTGGCAGTATTTTGACTGCAAAGGCGACATTCAGCTGGGCTGGTGGTATCATCAGGCGATCTATCCGAAGGATGTCATCATGAAAGCGGAAAATATCACAGAAGAGGAATTTGCGGAAACCTATACGGAGCCTGGAATTGTGACGAATAACTTTGACGCGGCAGATTTTATTGATTTGATTTCCGAAATGAAGTCCTTTGTAAAAAATGAAGCCCTGGCAGCAGATTTACAGCTGCTGATGGATCTGACGCGAATGGCGCAGACAACGCATGAGATGCAGTATGCGAATGAACTCTATAAGGTGCTCCATGATCTGGACTATTTTCTTTTAAGATACGGAATTGAGGACGTTGGGCAATATACTGCCGATGCGGGAACCGTAGGCACTTATTATGGCGTTCTTGCAGTTTATGGGGCAGAGCCTTTTTCGGCAGAGGA
>ERZ773116.3461-NODE-3461-length-11428-cov-3.569243_pt1 | contig 11428 bp, 9 predicted proteins | sample MGYA00580563_ERZ773116 | MGnify/ENA primary metagenome ERZ773116 (study PRJEB29015, sample SAMEA2737864) | human gut metagenome | biome: human gut; feature: human-associated habitat; material: faeces | place: China | collected 2012 ... | reverse complement strand
GAATGATAAAGCCGCCTGCACAGCGCACGGTATTCGTCTTTTCCATCAAAACGCCCAGCCCCACCGAAGAAGGCGTCTGCTCGGAGGTTGCAAAATACGAGGTCAGGTCATCCCCGATCTCTCCGGTCACCAGGGCTGTCTGTCCCACATAGGGTTCCTTTAAGCCGAGGTCACGGATGACAGAGAGCGTTCCCCTGCCGACCGCCCCTCCGACGTCGAGCTTGCCCTTCGCATTCGCAGGCAGGATGACGTCCGGCACCGTCGCATAGCCCTTGACCTCGCCCTTGGCGTTTGCCGTCACGGTCAGACCGCGAACCGGACCATCGCCGCGAACCTGCAGGGTTAAAAGATCGTCGTCGCCCTTTAACATGCTGCCCATCATCACGCCGGCTGTCAGCAGACGTCCCAACGCCGCCGTTACTACCGGGCTGGTGTTGTGTGCCTGTCTCGCTGTCTCCACAAGCTCCTTTGTTGTCACTGCAAACGCGCGCACCTGTGCATTCGCCGCCGTCGCGCGTACCATATAATCTCCCATAGCTCCTCCATTCCTCAGGCTTACTTTACGGCAAGCCCCTGCCATTTCCACGCTACGCTTTTCACCGCATAGCTTTTCTGCGTTGCGCAAATATTTTCATTTCTTATCCCAGATTCTTCCCGTGCTCGCGCGCGATCACATAGATCCGCTCGCTCGTCTCCGTTACGCTGCCATGCGTGTCTGCATCCAGTGCCTCGACAAAAATCAGCCCGGACTGTTCCACGAGCCGTTTCATCGTTTCCAGCGTATAGCCGCGCTGCAGATGGGTCTCCGTAAATTTGCGGAACAGGTCTTTTTGCTGTTTCACAAAAATCGTCAGATCATATTCGTTGATCTGATCCTCCGCCGTATAATAATTTTCCCAGATAAAGCTGCAGTCCTCCCGGTTTTCCGCAATCGTGCTGTCCCCGATGACTGTTTCGTATTTATAAACCGTATTAAAATCAAAGATAAAAAGCCCATTCGGGTCAAGATAGTTGTTTACCAGTTTAAAAGTTGTCAGTAAGTCTTCTTCTTCCAGTAGATAATTTAACGAGTCGCACAGACAGATCACCGCCCGGACCGTTCCGTAAAGCTCAAACTCCCGCATATCCTGCTGCAGATACAAAATATTATGACCGGACTGCGCACGCTTCTCCATTGCAATGTCCAGCATGCTGTCTGACAGATCAACACCGATCATGTCGTAGCCCTGCTTTGCCAGAAGCTCCGTCATGGAGCCCGTGCCACAGCCGAGATCCAGCAGGATTCCATCTGTGATCTGATCCTGTTTCAGGCGTCCGACTACAAACTGACACCATTCTTCATAGGGCGTTTCATCCATGAACCGATCATAAACTAACGCAAAATCCTCATACATTTCCATTCGTTATCCACGCTCCCTCTGCCGCGCAGCGGCGTTTTTCTGCATCTGTCCGCGCGCGTTCCTGTGTCTGCATGCGAACGTATTTTCCGCTGCTGCCCGCGCGTTTTCGAACATGCCGCGCCCTATTTCACCAGCTCTGCCAGCACTTCGACCAGCCGCTCCATCTCTGCCTGCGTACCGACTGTAATCCGCAGATAGTTGTCGATTCTGGGTTTTTTGAAATATCGCACATAAATTCCGGCTGTTTTCAGGTTCTCGAATAACTCCTGCGCCGGGACGCTTTTATGCGTTGCGAAAATAAAGTTCGCCTTCGAATCCGGGAACGTAAAGCCAAGCTCTGTCAGCTTCTGCTTCGTCCATTCCCGCGTCGCCACGATTTTCCCCGTAATCTCCTGAAAATACGCACGATCCTCTACGCATGCCTTTCCGCAGGCAATCGTCAGGCGGTTCATTGTATAGGAGTTGAAGGAAAATTTGACATCATTTAAATAGGAAATCAGCTTCTTTTGGCCGATTGCAAAGCCGATTCTCATACCCGCAAGTGCGCGCGATTTCGAAAACGTCTGCACGACGAGCAGATTTTCATACTTATCCACAAGAGGCAGGGCACTCACACCCCCGAAATCCACATAGGCCTCGTCTACAATCACAACGGAATCGGGATTTTTTGCCACGATCTCCTCGATCGTATCCAGATTCTCCATCAAACCCGTCGGTGCGTTGGGGTTCGGGAAAATAATGCCGCCGTTTTCGGTCAGGTAGTCCTCTTTTTTCAGACGGAACCTTTCATCCAGTTCAGGCGTCCGATAGGGAATGCCATACAGATCCGCCCACACATCATAAAAGGAATAGGTGATGTCCGGGAACAGAATCGGCTTTTTGCTGTTAAAAAAGGTCAGAAATGCCAGCGCCAGCACATCGTCAGAGCCAACGCCTACAAACACCTGGTCTGCTGCAACCGGGTGCTCTGGAATAGAAACCGCTGCTGCAATCGCTTCCCGCAGCTCAAGGGCCGCCGGATCGGGATACAGCCGCAGCTTATCCGCTTCAAACTCCTGCAGCGCTTTTGTCACACCCGGTGCAGGCGGATACGGGCATTCATTGGTGTTTAACTTAATGATGTCATTTCGTTTGGGCTGCTCTCCCGGTGTGTAGGGGACAACCCTGCGTACATTTGCTTCCCAGTCTGCCATGACAGTTCCTCTCTTTCTGATGTCGTATCGCTACTCCATCTCCGCTTCTTTTAACACTTCCTGCTCCTGCTGTGCCTTTGCAAGCTCTACAAACTCTTCCAGGCACAGGTTATTTTCCTTCATAAACTTCGCCGCCTCTTCCCCAACGTAGCGGAAATGCCAGGATTCATAGGAAATCCCGGTGATCGCCACCTTGTCCTGCGGGAAACGGAGAATAAAACCATACTCCGCAGCGTGCTCGTTTAACCAGATCGCCTCTTTGGTCGAAGCCTGCGATTTATCCAGGCCCTGATGATTTTTTCCTACGATATCCACGGCGAGACCGGTGTGATGCTCGCTCGCACCGGTGAGGGCGATTTCTTCCTTCGTCTTGAAAAAAGCGTCCTTATAGCTCATGCCGCCCCTTACGAATTTTGCGATGGAGTTGTCCATCAGCTGATCCTGCTTTTGATAATCGCGGTAAGCGGAACAAACCATCAGGGGCAGCCCTTCCTTTTTGCCGTCCGCCAGCATCGTCTCAAGGGCTTTCTGAATCCGCCTGTCCACATACTTCCCATTGTCCGTCTTGACCAGATCTACCTCAAAATCCTGCCGCAGCGGATTTTTTTCATTGACCAGCACATAGTTCCAGTCCTCCAGATCTACAGAAAATGGAATTTCCGGCAGATCCTCTTTCTCGCCGTCCTGCAGCATGACGGTCACATAGCCTTCCCGGGTTTCTTCCTCTGCATTGCTGCTTTCTTCCAGCTCCTTTGTCAGATCCTCCACCTGACTCTGTACGTTTAACAGCTCGCCGCTGGTCTGCGCCAGTTCTCCTTTTACCTTTTCATAAGACACATAAAACGAACTGGTCAGCACTCCTGCAAGGACTACAACCCCGCCTGCCAGTCCAATGAACCATTTTTTGTAATTATCGTTATTCAATTCATTCGCAATCCTTTTGTCGTTTTTATCTTTTTGTCAATTCAGTATATTAGTATATTCCCAATCCGAAACGGTTACAAGCCCTAATTTTATTCCAAGTTCACTCGTCCCTTCCTGCAGGCTGATTTCATGCTCGCATGAAAATCAGCCTGCAGGAAGGGACGAAGGGAGCGCCATGTTATGAGCAAAAGGAGCTGCGAAGCAGCGGAGAGCGTCGAAGACGCGCTTTTGCGAATGGCGCGGGTGAACTGTAACCTCGTGGAGCGAGGGGGCAGATTTCATGCTCGCATGAAAATCTGCTTACAAGGAGGTACGAAGGGAGCGCCATTTTATGAGCAAAAATGAGCTGCGAAGCAGCGGAGAGCGTCGAAGACGCGCTTTTGCGAATGGCGCGAGTGAACTGTAACATAAATTCCGAACGCAAAACGCCGTAGCATCCTCTCAATAGAGATTGATGTTACGGCGTTTTTTTTCACCCCACTCCCCGCAGCTTCATCGTCCAGCCGTGCACGCGGCGCACGGTTTTGGGCGCAATCGTCAGAAGCGTCAGATAGGTTCTGCTCTTTTTATCCAGCAGCGGATTTTTCCGCGTATCCGAAAAATGCCCGCGCAGATACTGCTTTACCGATTTGTAAAACACATCCGTATCCACCATCCGTCCCACCGGGATGTGCAGCAGATAATCCAGGCGCTGAACGAGTGCGAAGCGCACCGCATATTCCCGAAGCTCCGGGTAGCGCTCCCGGGTCAGCTGCTCCATATAATCCGCATTTTCTACGATATCCTCAAACACTCTCGAAAAATCGTTTTTATCTTTCCGGCGCGTATTGCTCCCGATCCGGTAAAAAACGTGATAGAGCTGCTCCGGCAAGATCCGCACCCTTTCGCCCTCACATAAAAGCTCAACCAGCAGGCGGAAATCCTCATTCAGCTTTCCCTCCGGGAAGCGGTGACCTTCAAACAGGCTCTTTTTGATCAGCTTCGTACAGAACGAGCAATCGCCCTGATGCAGCAGCAGCGTTTTCAGAAAATCTTCTGCCGTGCAGGTAACTTCCTGTTCCGGCGGCGTACAGACGTCCGGTCTTTTGTGGTAATCCTCGTCGATCTCATCCCGCGAAGCCTGCGCAATTGAAGTGCCTGCAGCGGTCGCAGCTTCATACAGCCTTTCATACATCTGCGGCTCGATCCAGTCGTCGCTGTCCACAAACCCGATCCATTTTCCCTTTGCCATACTGATTCCAAGGTTTCGCGCGCTGGAAGAACCGCCGTTCGGCTTATGGAAAACCCGGATTCTGTCATCTTTTTCGGCAAGCAGGTTACACAGCTTTCCGGTTCCGTCCGTTGATCCGTCATCCACCAGCAGGATCTCAAGATTTTTCCAGGTCTGTCCACAGATGCTGTTGACGCATCGCTCCAGGCAGTCCAGGATATTGTAGACCGGCACGATCACGCTGATCAGGCAGTTTTGTTCTGTTTTATTCTCCATCCAATCTTCCCTCATTATAGCTCCAGCGTGCGGAAAGCTTCGGCGCGGCAGAGAGCGGTCCATCCTCCCACTCCGGCAGCTTTCCGGCTTTCCAGCCTTCATAAAATTCCAGGCAGCGCTGCGCCGCACATTCTGCATTCCATTTTTCTGTAATCGTCCGGTATGCCTCTTTTCCAAGCACTGTGATCTGCTCCGGCTGCGCGCACAGCTCCAATACCGTCCGCTCAAAGGCTTCATAAGAGCCGTCCGGGTAGCTTTTGCCGTTTACGCCGTCCTCAATCAAAAACGGAACCGCGCCGATCTGACGGTTTGCCACCACACAACAGCCGCTGTTCATCGCCTCACTGACTACTGCCCCCCAGCCTTCCAGATAGTTGCTTGTAAACACATGCAGCTGGCAGCGTTTCATCAGGCTTCGAACCTCCTGCGGCTTTAGAAATCCATGAAAAACGATTTTCTCTGCCACTCCGAGCGCTGCTGCTTCCTGCTTCAGCGCCTCTTCCATCGGACCGCCTCCCGCAAAGTGCAGTTCAAACGAATACCCCTGTTCCTGTAATTTTCCAGCCAACTTCACTGCAAACTCCGGGTGCTTTAACGAAATCATCCGTCCCGCCCAGACGATTTGCAGTTTATCCGTATTCTTTTTGGCAAACAATTCCTCCTGCGGACAGCGCAGCGTCTCCGGAAAATAGCCGAATTTCAGCTTTTTCCCGGGATAAGCCCCGATCAGTGAAAAATCCGACGCCACATACGCGCCGCAGCACAAAAGCCACACCGGCTGGTTTCGAAACCGGATATGTTCTTTATATTTTGCAAGCAGCCCCCTCGGAGAGATCGCTTTCCACTGCCCCTCGCGGTAAATCCGCTCGCTCACCCGAAACGTCAGCTTTCCCGAGGAAAGCCGCGGTAAAACCAGATCCAGCCGCTTCGTCCAGCCTGCAAACACCAGATCCGCTTCCTCGATCAGCTTCCGGCAGCGTTCTTCCTCCCGATCCGCCCAAACAACATATGGCAGAGTCGCTGCATCCAGTCCCCAGCCCATCGCAATCCGTTCTTCTTCCATCGGCTCGGTCTGGATGAAATGGTAATCGTCCCCCAGTTGTTCATACAGTGCGTTGGAAAACGGAATCTGATGATGATTGATATAATTGGAAATAAAAACAGCCTTCACGTTTTCCTCCATTCCCGCTTCCCTGCTCCGATCAGCAGCTTCGTTCATTCGATGTTTTGATAAATTTCTATCAGTTTTTGATAATTGTTTTCACCGTTGTAAAGCTTCGCCGCAGTCTCCCGTTCCGAAGCCGACAACTCCTTTGCAAGCTGTTTATCTGTCAAAATCCGGCTGACGCACGCGGCAAGCTCGTGAACGTTTCCTTTTTCAAACAACAGACCACTTACGCCGTCTTTTACAACATCCGGGATTCCGCCGGTTCTGCTCGCCGCCACGGGCACGCCAAGAAGCTGCCCTTCTGCCACGGAATTCGGGGAATTTTCCACCGCAGACGGACACACAAATATCTGCGCGGACAAATATTCCCGCTTCATCTCCTCCGCGGAAAGATTTCCCAGCACACGCACTTTTCCTTCGAGGCGATTCTTCAAAATCAGCCTGCGCAGATATTTTCCATATGCCGAAATCTTGATTCTGCTCTTTATTCCGTTTACGCCGAGCACGCTGATGCCCGCCACCTTGATATGCGCCTCGGGACAGTTTTGCAGGATTTCCTGCATCGCCTGCAATAGATAGTGAAAGCCCTTTAACGGGTAATCTCCCTGACTGATAAAGATTTCTCCGGGCACAGTTTTTTCGATCTCCCAGCATCCGCTGTAGAACTGTGGGCGCATTGTCTCGTTCATGGTATGATAAACAAGGGATGGATTTATCTCCAAACTGATCGTTTTATCGAATGTTGTCCGTCCCGTTACATGTCCGACTGACAACAGGAGTTTTTTCTCGTTTTCCGCGCGCTGATAAAACTTTTCCTGCTGCTGCCGGATGCTGTCCTTTTTTAAAATATCTCGCAGTGTCCTGCTGTTCTGTACATTTTCCGGGAGATCTGCCATGTAGTTGTCCGCACAGGAAATACAAAGTCCCTGCAAGCCCACAAGCGTCCGCTCCGGTCTGTGAAATACTTTCGCACAGGCATAGCCATGCGGGAACTCCGTCCCGAAAATATGCACCATATCCGGCTGAAAGTCCTCTAAAATCTGTAAAAAACGCGCTTCCATCGCGCTGTCATAGTGCTCCGGGTGCTCCAAATCCTCTGCAAAGCCATAGCAGGCGACTTCTTTTTTATAGCTGCCAAGCTGCAGACGCTGCGATAGCTCCTCCCTGCCCGGTGCAACCGGAAATGCGATGCCGAGCGTCAGTGCAGCCGCAGTTTCGGCTCCCTGTTGCCGTCCGCCGGGCGATGCAGCGCTGTCTGTCACGTCCGCTGCGCTCAGTTCTGCGCCGTTCTCCGTCTCCAGATACCGCCCCAGTATCCCGGACAGCCAGCCCTCCCGCACGCTATATTCCTGCGAAAGCGCCTGCGCGATTACCGGGAGCATGATATTGCATACCCATAACACTCTCATTTCCGATTCTCCCCCGGTTCGTCCTTATGGCCGCACCTTCCGTAAATTTTCGCCTTGATCCCGTTGTACCACTCGGAATATTTTTCGTCCTCTGCAAGCTTTGTCCGAAGCGGTGCCAGCGTCAGAAGCATCAGCAGCTTATAACGCAGCGCCTTGTCGCGTCCGAGATAGCGTTTCGTGATTTCGGCATGCTCTTTTTCAGAAATCCGACGGTTCTCCCTTGTCTCGGAAAAGCCCCCGCCCTCGTAATCCGCAACAATCATCTCCACATAAACCGCTTCCGCTTTCCGATCGTAAATACAGTACAGGAAATGCTCGTAATCTGCGCGGACACGGTATTTTACGTCATAACCACGCTCTGCAAACAGACGGACGTCGTAAAAGCAAACCTGATGACAGGGCACATTTCTGTAACAGGTAAAATCATTGACCTCCGGTGCAGAATAGATCACACTGCCCCACGCCTCATGATATTGATTTCCATAAAAAATCCGCTCTTTTTCCTTATGTCCCAGGCTTTCCTCGTCGGCTCCTCTGCTGCGCTTACGCTCCATCACAGCTGCAAGCCGTTCCAGCACCATATCGTCGTGTAAAAGATCTCCGCAATTTAAAAACTGGACAAACTGACCGGTCACATAGGACATCGCCTGATTCATCGCGTCATAAATCCCACTGTCCGGTCTTGTATAAACCCGGATTCTGCTGTCCGCCGGAAGTTGTTCCAGGGAGCCGTCCGTCGAACCGCCGTCCTTTACCACAATTTCATAATTTCCGTATTTCTGGTTCAATACGCTCTGCACCGTCTTCAACAGCTTTTCGCCGGGGTTTAAGCATACTACCACAATGCTAAAAGAAATCTGCGCCATTGATCCACTCCTTATCCGTAAAAATCCAGGTCTTATAGGGAAGCACGCGCATCCCGCTTCCGGATGCCGTTTTTAAAAACCACAAAAAATACCCCAGACATACGATCCCCACAAGTGCTGTTAAAATATTTTTCCGCTTCCGGTTCTCCACGCAGCCAAGCAGTCCCGGAATGAGCAGCAGCTGCGGCGTAATCATATAATAGGACATTCTCGATACCAGCGGCAAAAACGAACCGCAGGTATAAAACAGCAGTCCGAAAAAATTTAATTTCAGGCAGAAACGGTTCTGCTCCTTTTCCATTCCACACCTGCCAACCACTGCCGCCAGCATAAAAACGAGCACGCACCGGAGGATTCCGGACGCATTCGCTTTCAGACCGATATCCTGTGACAGATATACGGTGTCCCTGTATGTAGGATACCACGTCAGCGCCAGATTTAAAAGCGGACGCTGGAAAACAAAACCGATCCCTCCGATCACAGTCAGCGCCGGCGCAATCCATTTTTTCCACGGAAGCACAGCCAGCAAATACAGCGGAAGCACCATCAGAACAGATTTATGAAACAGCGTCGCAATGCCAATCCAGATCACGAAACAGCCATACTGCCTGCGCAGTACAAACCGGATTCCATACAGTGCTGCCGCAAGTGCCAGATAATAACGCACCGTCGTAAATGTCCGAAAATATACGCCCAGCAGCATGAACATCGCGAAGCTCTGCCAGAAGCAGTCACTCTGCTCATACAGCGCCTTTAAAAACAAAAAAGCTGTAACCGCACCGAACACCGCGAATACCAGCAGATAATTTTCATACCCGGAAATCGTATAAATCAGCCATACCACGAAATTGAATCCTGCTTCTGTCACCACATACGCCTGATCGGTTCCCGCCCAGATTTCGTGGAAATTCTCGACATATTTGCCGTAATCGTTACCGACCTCCAGACGCAGCGCACTCACGCCCGCCAGAATCAGGAAAATAGCCGTGAGACACACGATGTCGAAGGCGCGACGTCGGGAAACGCCCGCCGAAAACAAGCCGCCGCCGGATGATAAGATGCCGCAGGCGTGCCTGCCATTCCCGGATGCCACACTCTCGGCGGCTTGTCCAGCGCACAGCCCAGCACTGCCTGCCTCTTGCCCCGTGCGCGTCCAGACCGCGTCCATCACCCCCGCGAGGGCAATCGTAACCGCTGTAATCAGAAAATAAAATACCATTTACAGCCCTCCCTTTGCGTCGCGGATTCCGGACAGAAGCGCTTTTTTCGCCTCATCAAAGGTCAGCCCCTCCGGGCAGCTCTCAGAATTCATATTGGATTTATTTTTCAGCAGAAACCGAAATCCCATCACCGCCGCCAGCTTTCCGTACAGCACATGATACAAAACGCCCCTGTCGTGAAAAAATTTGCGGTCAAAGCCGAAAAACCAGGTTGACGGTCTGGGCTGTTCTTCTCCGATTTCGACCGGAATGCTGTAGACTTTCAGCCCGGCTTTCAGGCAGTCGTGGATAAACAAGCTATCCTCTCCGTTTGCATATTTCGCGCCGCCGCCGAACAACAAAGAATAGGTCAGATTCTTTTCGTGCATCTTCGCCGTGCGCAGTGCAAAGCTGTATGCCGGATAACGACCGCAGTTATACCACCTCACCCGCTTATAAAACGAATTCCAGTAGGTAAAGCGGCTCTCCTGCACGCGCACATTGAATAGCAGCATGTCCGCCTCCGGATGCTGCTCAAACCCTTCGATAATCCGCTCAACTGCACCATCGTCATAAACGATATCTTCATCAGAAAAGAGGCACAGGTCGGCGTCCGCACGCAGAAGCGCGTTGTTGCGCGACAGCCCGACACCCCGCTCCGCCAGATGATAGCAGCGGATCTGATGACCGTCCTGCGTCCATTCCTCGTAACGGTTTTCGTTACACTGATTGATGAGAATTGTATCCGCCTGCAGATTCATTTTCTCTGCCAGCGACTTGACCTCCTGATTCAGGGAGGAAACCAGAATCTGCAGTTTCATGAGCTGTCTCCTTTGTTTCTTGTAATCCTGCGCCAGTTCACCCGCGCCATTCGTAGCAGTCTGTAGGCAAATTCTCATGCGAGCATGGAATCTGCCTACAGGCTTCCACGAGTGAACTGGCAGCCTACATTCTGTAGTAAGCGTGCAAAAACCGTGCGTCCGCGTCCGTGAGGATCACGCCCACAACCGCGATCTCCCGCTGAGCAAGCAGATCGAGGGCAAGTCCGAGTTTTTTAATACAGGGTGTGTTCCAGCGAACCAAAAGGATAAGCGGAATTTTTTCTTCTTCTCCAAGCCCCATCGTCCCGGAAAGCACCGTGTCCAGCGAAATTTCCTGAAAAGCACTCTGAGACGCTTTGGCTCTCAGCTGCGCATCCAGAAGCGCACCGAACTGTTCATCTGGCTTTGCCGTTCGGTAGCCGAGAACCGGAATTGCGCAGCGTTTTTCCACGTCTGAGCTGAGCAAAACGGAATCGTCCAGAACATACCAGACTGCCACGCCCAGGATTCCGGCAAGCAGTCCGAGCACCAGACCGAGCACCGCCGCATTTTTCACTTTATTTTCCGGAAGCACCGCCTGTGCGGGAACGGTTTTCCACACTTCAATTGTCGTCAGACCGCGCCCCTGCATCGTCTGCCCAAATGCCGTCATGGCGCGGTTATAAGCTGCCGCAATCCGGTCGGAAAGTGCTGCGTCCTCTGTCGTAAAGTACGCCGTCAGAAATTCCGGGTCCGACGCGATTTCTGTGCTGATCGAAGCCTCAATCACGGATCGTTCCACGTCCGGCAGCTGCAAAAGCACCGTATCCATCACGCGGTCGGAGCGCATCATATCCCCCCAGGTATAGGCGTTATATTCGTTGATAAATTCTTTTAAAACCTCGTCATCCTCGTCGATGTCATAGACGATCGAATATAAAACCTCCGACCGATACTGCTTCGGCCCCATCGTCAGCTGCCGC
>ERZ773116.3460-NODE-3460-length-11433-cov-3.566796_pt1 | contig 11433 bp, 7 predicted proteins | sample MGYA00580563_ERZ773116 | MGnify/ENA primary metagenome ERZ773116 (study PRJEB29015, sample SAMEA2737864) | human gut metagenome | biome: human gut; feature: human-associated habitat; material: faeces | place: China | collected 2012 ... | reverse complement strand
ATATCGTGTCACTGCGTGTCGATGAGCAGGGCCGCAAACTCCCGCACGATTTCGAAGCCCGGCGCTCGATGGAGATTCTGCGTGACTTGGAGCGCAAATACGGCCTGCATCCGAGTGTCAAGGGAGAGGAGCAGGCCGACAAAGTGGGATTGCATAGGGTAAACTACAGAGAAGGCAATGTCAAGCAGCAGATCTCGTCCGTTGTGAGGTCGTGCCTGCGAAATTACAAATGCTCGTCCTACGGAGAGTTTTGCACACTGCTGGAACTGTTCAACGTCTCGGTCGAGGAACGCACCGGAACGATCGACGGAAGAAACTATGCAGGTAGTGTCTCGGGCTCTGACCGACGACGGCTACGGCATCGGCACGCCATTCAAGTCGAGTCGTATCGGAAAGGATGTCGGCTATAAGGCCCTTCAAAAGTATTACGGGATGTCGAAAGACAACCTGAAAAAGCCGGGCGCGCTCGATCGTCTGCGGCAGACGGTCAAAGACGCCATGAGCCCGCATAACACACGGGACGAGTTCCGACAATTGCTCAAAGCGGAAAGTATCAACACTGTTTTCCGGATCAACCCCGTAGGAAGGGTTTACGGCGTAACGTTTATCGACCACACCAATGGCATTGTCGCTAACGGTTCGGTGCTGGGAAGGGAGTTCTCGGCCGGTGTTTTCAACGAGCTGTTCCCGACCTCCCGAAAAGAAACACTGCATACCGCAGAACAGCACGCGGAACGCCAATACGAACAACGAAGCCGCACGGCAAATCCTGTCTCAGGAGTTGTCGACACGTTGTTGGACTTGGTCGATGCGCGGGCTTTCGAGGAACAGCAAAGAATCCAGCGACGGCGGAGAAAAAGGAAACTGCATCGATAATAACTAAAATTGAATTCTGATTAGGCAATCAAACCGTAATGTATAAATAGTCAAGACTTATTCTGACAGTTGAATCACTATCGGACAAAAACTGTCGGATTAAGTCTTGACTAATTCTCGTTGAGTATAATTATTACTCGTTGTTCCTATGCTGTCACTGTCATGCCATGCATTGGCGAGTAATGGAAACCCTCCGGCATTTCATCTCATAAAGAACCGAAAGCTGCGCGGATTTTCTGGGAATTTACCATTATTCGCTTTTTAATAAGCTTCTAACCGTTTAGATGTGCGTTGGGTCTGTTCAAAAATTGTTCGGGGCTGTTCACTTTGAAGCAGCCGTTCGCACATGGCGGAGATTATGGGGCGCTGATAGGATCGTCCGAACCATCCCAACGCCTCGACGGCCGCTACGCGCAGCGGCTCTTCGAGCGCGGCGTCTTCGGCCAGGGCGATCAGTTCGGGTACGCAGTAGTGGTGGCGGTAGAGGCGGAAATAGGTGATTTCGCTCAGGCGCCGCTTCATCTTGTTCTGCGGGTCGCGGATGAATTTGAACGTTTCCGTCTGTTCGGCCTGCTTGTCGGCTATGCGCTTCAGCCGTTTCTGTAGCGACTCTTCGTTTTGGTAGAGTTCGTGTTTGGCCGCGGACTGACGGCGGAGCTCAGCGCTCACGGCGTCGGGATTCATGAACATCATGTTCTCATCGGCATGGTAGGCCACGCGCAGCGAGAGTTCGTCGTCCAGCAGCATCTCGACGGCTGCGGGAACCAGCTCGTCGTCGCCGCAGTCGCCGATCCACTGCGACACCAGACGGCGCACCAGTTCGTAGCTGTCGCCCGCCGCCTGCACCAGCATCGCGTTGAAACGCGGCGAGCGGCTGGTGCTCATCAGCCTGAGGGCTTCGAGACGCACCGGTCCGTAAGGAGATTCGGCGACCCGTTTTTCACACAGGTCGGCGGTCTTGTCGTAACCGTTGTCGGCCAACTTGCGCAGGGCGATGGCCTGCACGTCGGCGGGCATCGTTTCGGCGGCCATCCGGAGCCAGTATTTGTTGTCCGATGCTTTTGCCGTGAGTGCCGTGTTTAGGTCGGTGCCGGGCAGCGCCCGGTTGATGAAACGGTAGGTCGGGTCGCCGATCAGGTGTGTTTCGAGGTAATGCACGTGGCGTCCCCACTGTCCGATGCGCACGCCGCAGTCGAGCAGTCCAATATAGCGGTCGGGCCATTTGTCCTGCAGGGCGTTGACCGAATTGCCCTGGGTGACGATGCAGTCGCCCGGACCGAAGATATAGCTCGCGGCGATGCACTCGTCGAGGTGGAACGAGCCGTTGTAGCAGGCGTCGAACATCACCATACGGGGATTCATCGGCCGGTTGTAGAGGTCTTCGATGTGTACGTCCATGGCCTGGTCGAGCAGCGAATCGGCCGTGTGCAGCGAATCGGAGAGCTGGCACCACGCTTCGGGCACGCCGTAATAGGCGATCAGCTCGGCCTTGCGTTTTTCGGGGTCTTTGTGTCCGTCGATTTTGCTGCGCAGGAACCGTTTGATGTTCTCGATCGAAACGTTCATGCCCGAACCGTTTCGGTATCCGTTCAGGTATTGCGTGTCGGGAGCGCCGTGGTGGTGGCACAGGGCGACATCGACGCCTTTGCGGGCCATCTTCTCCAGCAGGTAGGGCTTCATGGGCCAGCGGCTTTCGAAATCATAGAAACGCACGGTGCTGCCGGTGCGGAAAAGTGCGGGCAGCTGTTCGCGCAGCGCGATCTGCTCCCCGGCCCAGGCTTCGGGAGCCTCGGAGTTGTAGCCGTGGCCGCGGAAAACGAACAGGTTGTCCAGCTCGTTCTGTTCGGCATGGGCCTTCACTACCTTGCGCAGGTAGGCACGCAGCAGTTCGTCGGAATCCGCGCCTTCGCGTTTGGGCGGCTTGATGCGGGCCGAGTAGATCGGCGACGCGATGTGCTGGCGCGATTCGGGCGAGAGCGAATAGTAGAAATAGAGCGGTTCGTCGGCGTCGCGGCGCAGGAACTCGAATTGCAGTTCCGGATCGTCGTAATAGCGGTCGGAGGGGACCGACGAATCTTTCCAGTCGCGGTCCTGACTGCTCTTGAACGCCGATGTGAGATGCTGTCCGTCGCGGATCATGGCAATGGGGATGTCGCCGACGAACACCACGCCTTCGAGGTGCGGCTGCGCCTCCGTCATCCGGATGATCTCGCTGCGCACGCTTTCGGGGTTCTGCCACTCGTCGATGAGCAGGTAGGTCCCCAATCCGTCGCGCTCCACGGCGGCGCGGTAGGCGTCTACCTCGGCGGCTGCGGCTTCATAACTCCGGCTGTCGATGAAAATGGCGAACGTCGTGGGGCTTTTCACGCCGGGACGGACGATCCGCGGTGCCGCTGCAAGCGACAGGGCCTGCAGGCAGACGGCGATCAGTAAGACGATTCTTTTCAATTTCATGGTCATGTCGGATTATCGGGTCGGTACGGATACGGTGCTTTCGAGCCGGATCGCGGTTTGCGTCAGCTCGTCGCGGAGCTCTTTCTCCAGGTTTTTGTAGGCGGCTGCCTGCCGGCAGGCGTCGATGATCTCGGCACGGCGCGGGGTATGCGCGAACCAGCCCAGACACTCGGCCGTGTTGACCCGCAGTTCGAGGGGCTGCGAAGCGTCGGCCACGAGTTTCAGCAGCTCGGGCACCAGTTCGTGGTAGGTGTTGTTGCGCATCGAACGGATGGCCGAGATGCGGCTTTTGAGCGTTTTGCCGTTGAAAAGCTGATTCCGCTGCCGCTCCTTCATCGCTTGTTCGCCGGCGACCTCTTCCCAGAGCTCGGTGAATTTTGCCTCGCTGTCCGCATACGGCGAAGCCTCGACGGCCGTGCGCAGCGCCTGTTCGACCTCTTTTTCGGGGAACAGCTCCAGCCCCTTCATGACAATGTAGGCTACACGCTTCGATTCGCTGTCGTTGACATAAGTATCGGCCAGCGCGGGCAGCAGCTCCAGACGGCTCGATTGCCAGGCATAGGTCGCAGCGTTGCGGCGCAGCAGTTCATAACGGTCTTTCAGTCCCCGGATGATGGCTTGCGCGAAGATCTCCTCGTCGCCGAAGCGTCCGATGAGTTTGAGGCACTCCATACGGGTCGTCGCCAGCGGCGACTGTTTCATGAACTCCAGCAGTTCGCCCGCCGAGATCGCACCGGCGTCGGTCAGCATGCGCAGCGCGAGGCTCTGCACGTCGGCCCACGGGCTTGCGAGCAGGCTGCGCCAGTAGGCGGCGTCTCCCTTGCGGGTTGTCATGTCGGTGGCCAGCGTATTCGGCTCGACGGGCTGGAACCGGAAGGCCGGGTCGCCGATGATGTGTCCTTCGAGCGATGCGATCAGCCGGTTATACTGCCCGACACGCACGCCGTGTGACAGCAGGCCGACCAGCTCGTAGGTCCAGCGGTCCTGCAGTACGTTGACCGTATTGCCCTGCGTGGCCACCGTGCGGCCCGGGCCGAAGATGTAGTAGCCCGTGATGTAGCCGGGTTTGTGGAACGAACCGTTGTAGCAGGCGTTGAGCATCACGAAACGCGGCTGTGCGGCCAGCGTCTCGAGGTCCTCGAGGCTGACGATCGTCTGGTCGCCCTTGGCCTTCGTGTCGTCGTCCGCCTCCGTCTTTTTCGTTTCGAAGAAGGCGTCGGTCAGGTGGTATTTCTCCTTGAAATACTGTTTGGCGCCCTCCACGTCGGCTTTGTCGCCCTTGCGGCGTTCCATATACAGGGCGATCATGACTTCGGCTTTGAGCTGGCTGTACTGGCCGTCGAAACTGTCGGGTTCCGTCGTATAACTGCCGACGTGCTGTTTGTCGGGCGAACCGTGCTCGTTGAAGAACATGGCATCCACCTCCGGGCGCACCAACTCGTCGAAAACCCGGTATTTCATGTAATCGTCCATCCGGAAATTGAGCTGGCGCAGGTTTCCGGCCTTGCGGGTGTCGGTCAGCGGGAAATTTTCGTCGATGGCAACGCGCTCGTCCATCCAGCAGACCAGACAGTCGGAGTTGTATCCGTCGCCGGCGTAGGTCACCAGATTGTCGAGTTGGTCGACTTTGCCGCGTTCGGCGACGACCTTTTCCAGATAGCGGGCAATCCCTTCGTATTTGTCGCCTCCGAGCTGTTCGGGATAGCGGATGCGTCCCGAATAGAAGGCCGGGTCGAGCCGCTGCGGCGAGTCGCAGGCGAGGTTGAAATAGGAGAGCAGACGGTCGGTCGTGTCGCGGGCGATCAGCTCGAACTGCAGGTCCGGGCAGTCGTAGTAGCGGTCGGAGGGGACCGACGACTGAATCATCGGGAAATTGTCCTCGTCCATTTTGAACGCCGTGGTCAAGTGCTGGGCATTGCGCACCATGGCGATCGGAATGTCGCCCACGAAGACCACGCCTTCGAGCGGCGAGCGTTTGGCGGTTTTGCGCATCAGCGCGATGAGTTGTTCGCGCACCTGCTCGGGGGTCTGCCAGTTGTCGCGGAGAATGTAGGTCGAGAGTCCGTCGGCCTCCAGGACATCGCGGTAGGCATGAATCTGGGGCGCCGTTTTGTCGTAGGTCGCCTGATCGACGACGATTGCGAACGCCGTCGGCTGTTTGCTGCGGGGCTTTTCGACTGCGACTTTGGCTTGCAGGATGAATGGCAGCAGCAGGACGATTGCCAATAAATATCTTTTCATAGCTTTCATTACGGATTATTTCTTGGATTCTACGCGGTTAATCATGCGCTGCACCTCTTTGGCCAGTTCCGGTGAACAGTTGCCGCGGGCGAGCAGTTTGCGTCCGGCATCGGCGATTTCATGGCGCCGCACCGAGAGGTTGAACCACGCCAGCGCCTCGGCCATCCGCACACGCAGAATCTCGGGAACCTGCTCGTCGCCCAGCAGGGTGAGGTATTCCGTGACGTGCTGGTGATAGGGGCGGTTCTTGAGGAAACTGATGCGGGCCTGCCGCCAGCGGGGCTTGCCCTGGGGGTCGAGAATCTCCCGCGTCGAGGACTCGCCGGGCGAGAGCTCGTTGCGCTCGATGAGTTTGTCGAGCAGCTCCTGTTTCTCCTCCCGGGCATGGTAGAAATTCTTGTCGGCGAAATAGGTCTCGATTGCCTTTTCGACTTGCTGTTTGTCGAAGCAGCGGATCGCCTCGCTGATGTTGAAAACGATGCGGGCGGCATTGCGGTCCCTGACATATACGTCGATGAGCACGGAGATGAACGCCTCGTCGCCGATACGTCCCATGCGTGTGACGGCGATACGGCGCAGGAACTCGAAGCGGTCGTAGGCGGCCAGCATCAGCGCCTGCTTGTATTCGGGGCCGTTGAGCGACTCGAGCAGCCGGAAGGCGTTGTAACGCACGACGCTGTAAGGCGACTCGGAGCACTTGTCGAGCAGGATGGCGGGCAGCTGCGGGTAGTCGTTTTCCCAAAGCCGGATCATCGCCAGGTTCTGGATGTCGGGTATGGCATTGTCGAGTTGTCCGAGCCAGAAGCCGTTGTTGCGCTTCAGCGCCATCGAATTGATGTCGAGTTCGGGATGGGCGGCCTTGAAGCGGTAGGTCGGGTCGCCGATCACGTGCGACTCGAGGATGTGGATGTTCTTGGCCCAGGCGCCGATGCGCAGCCCTTCGCCCAGCAGTCCCAGCAGGTCGAAAGCCGACTTGTCCTGAAGCACGTTGACGCTGTTGGCGAACGTCGTGACGCAGCGTCCCGGAGCCATGATGTAGTGTCCTGCGATGAAATCGTCCTCGCGGTAGTCGCCGTTGTAGCAGGCGTCGAAGACCACGAAGCGGGCATTCGGGGCGATGGCTTCGACCTCTTCGAGGATGATGCCCGTGCGCAGGTCGGCGATCGAGTCGAGACGGAGCATTTCGGGCTCCTCGGCCCGGTTGTACCACGTGGAATCGAGTCCTTTCTCCGCGGCGCGTTTGGCGGCCGATTCCCGGCCGCTGCCGGGACGGCGGGCCAGTTCGCGCAGGCTGCGCTGCATCTCGGCGGCGGCATCTTCGGCCGATTCCACATAGGGCGTCCCCGAAAGGTACTGCCGGTGGGGCATTCCGTGTTCGTGGAAGACCATCATGTCCACGTCGTCGCGGCGGACCTCGCGGATGAGCGACTCCTTGACGAAGGGCTGCATCGAGTAACGCAGGAATTTGGCGTTGTGGGTGCGGCTGAACACGTTGCCGAACTGCTCGTCGAGCAGCTGCTGTTCATCGCGCCAGGCGATGAGCGAATTGGAGTAGGAGCCGTGGCCCGTGTAGGAGACGAACTGGTCGAAAGGCGTCGCGTCGCGGTGTTCGGCCACGGCTTTCTCCAGGTAACGGGCAATCTGTTTGTAGGGATCGCCGTAGGTTTTCTGCGCCTTGATGCGGCCCGAATAGATGTCGCAGGAGATGTACTGCGGCGAATCGGGCGACATTTCGTAATAATGAAACAGTCCCTGCGAGGGAGTGCCCTGCGGGACGAACTGCAAATCGAAATCGTCGTAAAAGCGGTCCGAAGGAACCGAGGTTTCGTGGAGCGGGTGGTCGCGTTCGTCCATTTTGAAGGCCGAGGTGAGGTGCTGCGCCTTGGTGATCATGGCGATGGGCACGTCGCCGATGAATACGCATCCCTCCAAAGCGTTTTCCGCATAAAGTTTGCGCAGGACGTCACGCACCTGTTCGGGCGTCGTCCAGTCGTGCGAAACGATGTAAACGGGCAGTCCTTCGGCTTCGAGCGTCTGTTTGTAGGCTGTCATTTGGGGCCGGCATTCCCGGGCGGTTCGGGAGTCGGTGATCACGGCGAAGGAACTCGATCCCTGTATGGAGGGGTTTTCGAACGTCTGCGATCGTCCCGGCGCGGCCGAAAGCAGCAGAACTCCGGCCAGCAGGACAAAAAACGGTTTTCTATAATTCATATGGAGCAGTTATTTGAAACCCTCCGGGGAGGATATGTGTCGTCCTCTCCGGAGGGTTCCGGTTTTAAAACATCAGTCCGATTTTAAAATTGGCGTAAAAGCGGCGGTCGAACAGGTCGCGGTGGTCGTCGGCACGCACATAGTCGCCCGAGGCTGCGGCAAAGACCGAACCGCGGCCCTTGAACAGCCGGGCGAACGAATAGGTGATTTCACCGCCGAACGCAGCGTATCCCGACCCGAGGTAGTAATAGTCGCGGAGCGTGAAATCGGTGTAGCATTTCGTGTCGGCCTTGTAGCCGTTGTAGTCGATGTCGCTGCTGTTGTTCATCTTGTAGGAGGCGCGTATTCCGACGAGCAGCGAGTGCTTTTCGTTGAAGATGAAATTCTTGCGTCCGAAGATGCCGATCTTGCAGTTTTCGATGTCCTGGGTGCTGCGCGGGAAATAGTAGATGTCGCTGAGCTTCTCGGTGGAGAATTCGACGCCGGCAGTCCAGTTGTAGGAATCGCCGCGGGTGGTGCGCATATACTGCAAACGCCCCTCGAAACCGGCCTTCGAGCTGTTCGAACGGACGGATTTCGATTTTATGATCCACTTGGCGACCTCGAAGGAGTTGTCCCACTCCTGTACATACTGGATGCCGTCGATGCTGCGGTCGCCGTAAGCGGCATTCAGGAAGAACGTATTCTCCTTCGAAGGCTTGTAGACGGCGTTCAAGCCGATCGACCAGCGTTCGTCCCGGGTCGTGCCGACCATTTTGGGCGTCGTGTAGCTGTTGGTGACATCCTCTATTTCCCGGGTGTACTTGCCCGATACGAGCAGGCGCAGTTTTTGGGTCGTGAACGAGTACTGGCCGCCGACGCCCATGCAGTTGGCGTTGTAGATGCGCTGGTTGTCATCCGTGCTGCTGGAGATGGAGGCATCGACGTAGAATCCCGGGAAGTTGAAAATATAGACCGGGTTGGTGCTCATCGAGATTTTATTCGAGGCGGTTCCGTCTTCGCGCCGGGAGTAATACTGGTAGTTAGCGCCGATGGCGTGCTTGCCCAGCGTGACGGTCACACCCGGTTTGATCTCGAATTTCGAAAGGCTGACCAGCGGACGCGGGTCGTGCTGTTTGGCGCCCTGGCCGTTCTGATAAGTGGCTTCGATTCCGAAGATCAGGCGGTCCCACAATTTGGGCGCCGCAGCCTTCACGGTCATGTCGTAGAGCTGGTTGATCCATTTGCTTTTGTAGGTGTCGGCGATGAAGAAGGGCGTGCCGCGCAGCGGGTCGATCAGCGAGGCGTTGTACTCGGCATCGCGCAGCTGGTCGCGCGAATATTCGAAACTACCCCAGATGAAAGCGCCCTTGAGGGCCTTCATCGTGCCGCCGCCGTCGGTGAAGAAGCGGTACCCGGTGTTGTGTTCCCCCTCCTGCGCCCGTTTGAACGAACCTTTCTCAATATCGTATCCCAGTCCGACCTGGCTGTAGTAGTCCATCTGGTCGAGCTGGATGCCCGACGCGTTGTCCGAGTAGCTGAACTGGAGACTCTCGCTTTTCAGCCGTTCGACGGAGGCCTCGGTATTGATCCGCTGCGCCGAGGTGCAGAGCGGCGCAAGGGCCGCAGCCACGAGGCATCCCGTCAGTTTGATGTAGCTATATTTTATCATAACTCATTCGATTTAGGGGGATTATTATTTCAGGGACCAGTTCCAGGCGGGCATCTTTTCGCCGTTGCGGCGGAACTGCGGGACCTGCGTTTCGAAATCTTCCGTCGAGTTGTTCGTGTCCTGGTAGATCGGGGTGCCGTCGGGCCGTTGGCCGATCACTTTGCGGCACACGCTCTTGCCGACGTAAATTTTCTCCGTCGAAGCCGCTCCGGCGTCCACGAATCCGGGAATACGCTTCATGTTGAGGCTGTTCGATGTCGGGAGCATCTCCACGCCGTCGATCAGCTGTTCGGCCGGAATGCGGACGTACTCCTGCGTTTTGCCCACCTGTCTCTGGGTCGTCTCTCCCACCACGCCCGTATTGATGGTCGGGAATTCGAGGTGCTTGCCGGGCTGGTAGATGCAGAGTCCCGGACCGCTGACGGTGTTCAGCCACTGCAAGGTCACGATGTATCCCGACCAGAAAACGTACTCGAGATCAGGAACGTCCGGGTTGACACGCTGCGGATTGCCGGCCCACGTTTCGAATTCGGACAGCGAAGTGTCGATCAGTCCGCCGTATTTGCTGTGGTCGGCATGGTTCGCGGCCTCCTGGGTGATGATGAACGATTCGCCCGGCTTGAGCGGGTAGTCGGTTCCGTTACCCGGCAGCTGCCAGACCGTCACGGCATAGACGTAGTTGTTCAGTCCGTCCTCGGCGGGCCATTCTGGGAGCGTCGCCGTTGCGAATTCGGGCACGAGACGCGCGAAACAGAGGTGGTCGAGGTAATAGGTCTCGTCGCCGTTGTTGTAGATTTCGTAGAACTGGTCGCGGAAATAGGTCGCCTGCGTCTCGGGATTGGTGCTTCCGCAGTAGAAGATCTGGCTGAAGCAGAGCGGGCCCACCATGGCGGGACGGATGGCGATCGAGAAGTCGTTCGACGCCTCGGCCTGTTCCGGCGTGATGTCTTTGGTGATGGCTTTGTTCTGCACCGATCCGTTCAGGTAATAGGTATTGCCTTCGGATTCAGATTCGCCGAATACCGAGATCGTGTAGTTGCCCGGTGCGACCTCGGTTTGTGCGATGCCGTTCTCGTCGGTCAGCGTTTCGATGACGGCGTCCTCCTCGAAATTGGTGAAACGGACGGTGAGCCCATCCACCGGGAAATCCGTGTTGATGGTACCGTTGCCGTCGGCATCCACAAAGCCGGTCACGGCCTTGACCTTGAAGGAGACGTTCAACGGATTCACAACATCGGCCTGGCTGGCGGAGTCCATCATCTCGATGCACGAACAGAGCCCTGCAGCGGCCGTCAGTATGGCTATATATGTCTTTTTCATGGTTGTACTTGCGTTGTAGGGTTATCGAATCTTGACAGACAGCGCAGCTCCGAAAAAGAAGGTCTTTGCGTTGCGCCGGGTGTACTTGCCCGGATAGACTTTGCTCTCCCAGATCGGCGTGCTGCGGAACATATTGTTGGCGAAGAACGAAATGCGCATGAAATTGCGGATTTCCTTGGTCAGATTGATGTTGATACAGAGTATCGGGGGCATCGAACCTTCGGGAATCAGCCGGCGTGCGTCGAGGCGCCCGCGCATGTCGAGGGCCTGGAACTCCTCTTCCCCGATGCGCGAAGCGTCGAAATCATACACCTGACCGTCCAGGCGCGAGATGTATTTCACAGGGATCGAGTCGTTGCCGTAGGTGGTGTACTCACGCTCCTTCCATTTGACGCTGGCTGTCAGCGTGACGACGAAACCGATTCGCGGAATGTTGTGCGTGATACGCAGGTTGGTCGTCGTTGACGACGAATGCTCCGCCTTGTTGCCCGGTTCGAAGACGCCCATGTGGGGATAGGAACCGGCTACGCTGCTGCCTGTCGTATGGTTCGTGAACGTGTAGTAGTTCTTCCACGATTTGTACTGCGTCCAGCTTCCGTTCAGTCCGAACGAGGTGCGGATGGAGTTGATACGTCCGAAATCGATGTCGAACTCGACGCCCCGGCTGTTATAGGCAAAGT
>ERZ773116.3445-NODE-3445-length-11477-cov-5.366398_pt1 | contig 11477 bp, 13 predicted proteins | sample MGYA00580563_ERZ773116 | MGnify/ENA primary metagenome ERZ773116 (study PRJEB29015, sample SAMEA2737864) | human gut metagenome | biome: human gut; feature: human-associated habitat; material: faeces | place: China | collected 2012 ... | reverse complement strand
TCATTGACTTTGACTCTGGCTGCCACGCTTTCTGCGATGGCGGTCAGCGCCCAGGGTAACGGTTACTTCCTGGGAAACCGCACCTTCGGAAGTGCCGAGAGTATTATTGCCGCAGGAAGCCAGCAGCAGTGCCGCCATTACGGGCGGCAGTAATTTTTTCATATGCACGTATATCATTCCTTGGTAATTATCTTTTGGTATGATAATAATAGCATTTTATAATGTGGTTGTCAATATTAAAGTATGTCATGGCGCACAAAAATGTTTTGCGATGATATTGCAATTTTGGGAAAACTATTGAAATTTTCGCTGGTTTGTGTTAAAATATAAAATGATATAACCATATCCGAAAGGTTTGATGTAAGATGTTCAAAGGGCGGAAAATAATTGCGTTATGTCTTACCAGACTTAGCAATGATGAAACCACTGCCAAAGTGGCTGAACTTAATAAGGCTCTTGTTGCCAAGGATTATCGGCTTTTTGTATATAACGCCTGCACTGATTTTTATCACAACAACAGGTTCGAAAACGCTGAGAAAAAGGTCTATTCCCTGATAGATTATAATATTGTAGATGCTGTGGTGATATTCAGCGAGGCTTTCAAGGACACTTCCATCGTCGATGAACTGCGTATGGACGCTGAGGCTCACAATGTGCCTGTTTTTATTCTGGGCAACAGGTCAGAGAAATGCACCAGCTTTATTTTCGACTATGAGGCGGGCTTTGAACAGGCAGTGCGCCATATCATCGAATATCACGGCATAACCGATACGGCGATGATAGCGGGATTTAAAGGCGAGGAACATTCCGAGCAGCGTATTGCGGTATATAAAAAGGTGCTTGCAGAAAATGGTCTGCACTTTAATGACAATATGCTGAGCTACGGCGATTACTGGTCAGACCCTGCACAGAAGGCTGTTGAGGATATGATAGCCAAGGGTCATGTGCCCAAGGCTATAATCTGCGCCAATGATATTATGGCGATAACTGCCTGTGCGGTATTGAACCGGCATGGATATAAAGTTCCTGATGATGTGGCTGTGGTGGGCTTTGACGGCACTGAAGAAGCAAAACAATGCATTCCGCCCATAACCACCTGCAGGTGCAGCTATTCCGACACGGCAAAAGCCATTGCCGATGCTCTTGAAAAGGTGTTTGCAGGCGGGAAAGTTCTTCATGATAACTATGTGGATTTTGTTCTTGATGTATATAATTCCTGCGGCTGCGATCCTGAACGCCCTCCTTATAATGTGGGCAACACTCTTAAAACTGTTCGGGAAAGATTTTGCAAGTATCAGGGCGACAATGCTCTTCTGTGCGAACTGGCACAGGAAATAGTTACGGGAGACAGTGCAGACTGCATTGTGGAAGATCTCAAGGAATATAATTTCTACAACATCTGTATTATGGTAAATCAGAGCTTCTGGAATGAGGCACTTAATCCACTGGAGGAAAAATGGAACGGCTTTGACGATGAGATGTGCATTCTCTATAAATCAGATGATGATTCAAAAAAATATCCCATGAACATCATGCGCAAAGATGTTCTTATTGACATCGACTATGTTATGACCCTTAAAAATCCTGTTGTGTTCAATGTGATCAGCTCATATGGCATTCCTATGGGATATATGTGCGTACATTTCACGGCTGATGTTAACGGCTACTGCATGATACCCCAGTATGTGTATGCTCTCAACAACGCTCTCAGCGGATACCGAAATGCCATGCACCTGAAATACACGGCCAAGAGCATTGAAAAGATATCCGAAAACGATTATCTTACAGGAATTTACAACAGAAACGGCTTCTATAAGCAGCTTTCGTGGCTCCAGAGGAAGAATGCGGGCAGGAATTTTACCGTTGCCTCCATTGACCTTGACGGACTTAAAAACATCAACGACCATTACGGCCATGACGAGGGCGACTTTGCCATAAGCTCCGTGGCGGATGCTATACGCAGTATCCCTATTGAAAATAAGATATGCGGACGCTTCGGCGGCGATGAGTTTGTGGTATGCGCCGTTACTGCCGCTGCCGATAATGTCGGCGATGGAGCGGAGGGCATTATAAGGCGGCACGTTGAAAACTTCCTTGCCTGTCTTAACAAGGATCATGTAAAACCTTACCCCATAACTGCCAGCATAGGAATGTGCAGCACACGCATTGATTTTGATTTCGATGCCATGCTGAAGCAGTCCGATGAAAGAATGTATGCTGAGAAGAGCCTGAAACCAAACAGGCGCAGAAACTGAGTATAATAGTATCAAAATCCCCGTTCAGGCGTATATTTGGACGGGGATCATTGTATCTGAACTTGATTTAATGCTTTGAGCAGTATCGGGCATAAAGGTTCAAATATCATATCTGTCAAATTATATTTGTATAATTCATACTAATCTTTAATCGTTCTATAGACAAAGCCGACAGATGAAATAAGACCAGTCTAGGAAAGCGACTGCAGGCGGGCTTGTCGCCCGGCAAGGGAGCTTGACGAAGAATGGGCTTATTTCAGCCGAGGATTTGTCTATAGGTTGATTGAGGATCAGTATCACATAAATTTCAGGATAATACTTGATTTTGGGAAATTGATGTGTTGATCTTAACTTGTTACTTTTGAGAATGGTACAAATTTGATATGTTGATATCTGAATTTAAAACGATGGGGTGTCACAAATGGCGAAAAGTAAGATAACTTCCGAAATGCTGGGCGGGGCGATAAAAACAACGTCTGCACCGTCACGCAGGAGCAGGACGGATATTGCATTCATTGCAGTGCGGATACTGCCGGTGGCGGATATCATATTGACCTTTGTGCCCTCCGTAAATCCTGCACGCATAAGCTCAATGATAAACCGTAACCTTTCCCTTTTTACCTGCGGTATTTCCTTAAGTGAAATGTCAACGATAAAACAGCTCATAAATATAAAAGAGGCTGCCGCAGCGTTTGCTGCAACAGCCTCTTTTATTGGCTACAAACGCATATTTTGATACAAGTTTCATAGGGTTGCATTTGGTTGCATTTCTCATTAAGGGTTGCATCGTCTATTTATCTATGAGTTCCACAGGCGCTATATCTTGCCAAACGCAATGATCTGCTACAAACTGCCTATTCTCGCTAGGCAAGTTCATGAAATCGATAATGTGCTCATTCGGGAAAAGACTCTCGCAGTAGCTTGGAAAGACTCCCTCCGGTACAATTCCGATTCGTTCGGTTTCAAGTAATCGGCTTACCAGAGCATGCCCATCGACAAGTGATACCTGATATCCTGCTTTACGAATAGCCAAATAGAATTTTACAGTTTCAATTGTTCTGGTAAGTGCAGAACCCGAAATGACAAGCTTGAACCCATCCTCATAGTGCCTAACATATAGGGAGATATGAGTGGAATTACCGCCTCTGCATACTTCCCACGGGTGACCATATTTATCTTTGAATTGAAGCCACTTAATAAACTCTTCTTCAGAGGAAGCATCAATTTTTCCTAAACCATCATCTCTTCCATCAGCGTGACGGTAATACTGTTCTTTTGCCGAAAGGTCTGTGTCAGAATAATTGTTTGCCTTATATCCAAGAGCACATAGTTCAAAAAAGTCATTAGCGGTGAGATGAGGTATTCTTTCAGAACTATCAGATGGATGCTCATTCACCAAAGAAACAAACTCGTTAATTTCATCTTGCGTTATGTCTTCAAAGAAATCAGTGCGACACTGCGGGAATATGTCCCAGTAATCCTTACGAATTATCGTTCCGGTTCTGTGGTTGAAAGGCAGCGAGGAATTTATTCTTTCATTGTACGTGCCGGCGTGAAGTTCAGAAAGACTTTTTTTGATTTGTTCCAATATCCATCCGGTTAATTCAGAAATATCTTCTTTAAATGTGAAGTCCTTTTTCCGAGGATCTACTTCAATTACAAGTTCATGATTGAGGAATATCGCCCTATATCCGCAGTCTTCACGTTCAACTGTGCAAAGAGCATACCAAACAGTATCATTTGGGTAGTAAGTGTTCCACAGTTCCTCGAATTCACTTCTGCTCTCGACCTCTCCTTCTTCAAGAAGTTCATCGTAGTCTCCAAAGGCTTCAATAGGACCTCTATCTGCGGTTATCCATAAGTCATGAACATCATTGTCATCCCTTATTGGCTTAATCTGCTTCATTAGCATAAATATTTCGTCTATGTTCTTAACAGATTTATCATCAAACGGGATAGCACACTCATTTTGATGCCTATAGCGGTGCGCAAGGAAATCCAAATTGCCATCAATGACGGGTGCGTACATAGTTATTCCTCCGTTTCTTTACAGCTGATATCAAATTCATCAGTAATATTTCTCATAACCTCAGTTATGTGTTTGCAAAGGGTCATCAAGCCATTCTTGTCTAGATTTTGCATAAAGCGTTCCTGCTCCTCTGAAGTTAAATCGGAAAAACATCTATTTACCGGTTTTCCACCTCGAATAACTCTCGAATATACCCCGTCCAATTCTCGCGGAACGGGGTATTTGTTATTGATAGCATGTTCATTATTAATCATTTTGATTATCCATTCCTTTCATATGTATTATACCATAGTATCAGATATATCAAAAGAGTTTTACTGAAAATGTAAGCACTTTTTGCGAAAATATAATCACTTTATGGGGGGATAAATATCCTGATAGTCATAACAATGACTGCCAGTCGATTGAAAATAGTATTAGTTTTCCGTATAATTGTAATCGAAATTCACCTCCATTAAGGGCTTGCTTATTCTTATTGCGTCCTTTATTGACTGAACGGAGAGAAGAATAACCCTCTTTTCATAGGCACTACAATCGGACAACAAATGATTCATCTGCGTGTTGGATACCGGAGAAGCAGCTGCAAGGTTGTCTGACAGCAATTCATCAATCGTTACATCTAAAGCGTTTGCAATCTGAATCAGCGTCTCAAGGCTTGGCTTCTTGCTGCCGGTCTCTATGTAGCTCATATACACAACAGATCTGTCGATTAGTTCGGATAGCTCTGATTGGGATAATCCTTTCGCTTTGCGAGCTGCCTTGATACGGTTGCCGATAAGTGAATAGTTTATTGTCATAATAATGACCTCCTTTTATTTTTTTCAATGTAATTATACCTTATCGGCTAATATATCGCCACTTCGCTATTTATAAATTGGTGAGTTGATGATAAAATATATAAAGAAATAGCGAGTTCGCTAAAAGGAGGTGTGGGGTATGGATGAGAAAAACGAAATGATAAATATCGGTCAGAGGATCCGAAAAGTTCGTTTGTCGAAAGGTATGACGCAGGCAGAGCTTGCTGAAGCCGCCCATATAGCCACATCAAATGTGAGCGACATAGAACTCGGTAAGTCAAGAATGTGGCTCTCGACTTTTTGTAAAATAGTTGAGGCTCTTCAAGTATCGGCTGACTCATTGCTTCGTTTAGATGTTCCGACTGTTAATGATATATACCAAAGCGAGTATAATGAGATTATATCGGACTGCTCTCCGGATGAAATAGAGTCGATTATGAAAATCACTCGTGAAATCAAGAACACGATGCGTAAAAACAACTGAATACAAACTATGAGGCGAGAATGATTTCGCCTCATCTTTTTGTAAAAAAATCTTCATTACTTAAACTGACAGTCAGTATTTTGACCGTCAGTTTATTTTCATTTCGCTGTAATAGGGTTATAATAAAAAGAAGAATTACAGCGGAGGTTATTATGGAAGAGATAGAAATATACAGTAGGTTCAGCGAGATATATTCTCCATCGACAATATCAGAGTATGAAGAAAACACCGAACGAGAAAAACGACTTGCTGAGCATAAAGCTTGGTTACAGAGCATTAGGCATGAACGGCCAAGTACATCAAATCCTTTTAATGTAGGCGTGTATATCAGATATTTCAATCAAACCAAATATGAAAACTACTTGTCATACCACAAAAAACAGATTATTGATACTATTCGTCTGTGCCCAAAGTGGAAGTTTGTTGATTTCTACATAGATAGTGGTTCTGTTGCACCTAATATGGAAAGTGCATCTGAATGGGGTAGATTAATGAATGACTGTATGGATGGAAAGATAAACCTAATACTGACACAGAAGGTTTCAAACGTATCTCGAAAGATAAATGAAATAATTTTCTGTTCAAGACTGCTTGCTGCATCAAAACCTCCTATCGGTATCTATTTTATTTCAGAGGATTTATACACACTTGCTTCCTACTACCAAGAAGATTTGCGCGACACATTCTTTCTTCCATCACCCGATTGGAAGCTGCTCCCTGACGAAAATGAAGAGCGCAAGACAATAGGAGAAATTTCATGATTGATAATCAACGCAGGATACAGAAACAACAAGATAAAGAACGCACCCGCAAACGAATGCGAGTTGAGATTGACCCCGACAATTATACTTATATTCCCGCAAAAAAGCCCATTGATTTTTATGACAATGAAGTTAATCAAAGGGTTGCAATATATGTTCGAGTGTCAACCGATGATGTGAGGCAGACAACATCATTTGAACTTCAGAAAAAGTATTACGAGGATTTTGTAGTACGTCATCCAAATTGGACTCTGGTAAAAATCTATGCCGATGAAGGTATTAGTGGTACTTCGCTTGCACACAGAGATGAATTTAATCAAATGATAGCAGATTGCCGGGCAGGTAATATTGACCTGGTCATTACAAAGAGTGTTTCTCGTTTTGCCCGTAATATAATGATCTGTATCGGAATGGTTAGAGAATTGGCTGAACTTAACCCTCCGGTTGGTGTGTTCTTTGAATCGGAGTGCATCTTCTCGCTTAATGAGGACTCACAAATGGCTTTATCGTTCCAAGCAACGATGGCAGAAGAAGAATCACATATCAGGAGCCGAAGTATGGAAACCTCGCTGAGAATGCGATTGGATAATGGAATACCGCTAACTCCAAAACTGCTTGGATATATGCATGACAGCGATGGAAATCTCATAGTAAATCCGGAAGAAGCTCCTACAGTGAAGCTGGCATTCTATATGTATCTATATGGATATTCGACACAGCAGATTGCAGATATTTTCATCAGTTTGGGTCGCAAATCATATTTAGGAAATATCAAATGGACATCCGGCAGCATAGTGCAGATACTTCGTAATGAGCGCCATTGTGGTGATGTTCTCACAAGAAAGACCTTTACACCCAATTTTAGGGATCATAAATCAAGGAAAAATCGTGGAGAAAGGCCACAAAGCCGTTACAGTAACCACCATGAGGGCATTATTTCAAGAGATGACTTTATTGCGGTACAACAGTTGTTGGATAATGCAAAATACAGGAATAAAGCGTTTTTGCCGCAGTTAAGAGTTATTGACAGTGGTATTTTCAAAGGATATGTAATTGTTAATCCACGATGGGCAGGTTTCAGTGATGAGGATTATTACCGTGCTGCACAGAGTGTTTACTATGATGAGGACACCGTGCAAGAAAGCGGTTCGTCACCGAATGAAATCCAAATTGAAGTAAATGCAGGAGATTTTGATTTGCGTGGATTTGAAATTGCCCGTTCAGAGCTATTTGACACCAATAAACTTCCACACATAACGTTCACTGAAAAGACGATTAGATTGAGTTCCGGCTGTATTAATAAATACGGCAAAAACAATAACATCGAAATGCTGATAAATCCTATAACAAGACAATTCGCAGTTCGTTCTACCAGTCTGGAAAATAGAAATAGTGTTATCTGTTCTGTGACCCATGGCGGCAAACTAGTACCAAGGTATATTTCAACCACAGCTTTTCACAAAACCCTGTTTTCTCTGTTTCAGTGGAACGATGAATGTAGGTATAGGATAACTGGAACAATGTATGAACAGGGCAACGAGATAGCGTACATCTTTGATGCCTCTGACGCTGAAGCATACTTTAAGCCGAACAAAATACTTGGCGATTCAAATGATTCACAACCTCTTTTATCTTCGGGAAAGCGTGTTAAAGCAGTCCCGGAGGAGTGGGCGAACAACTTTGGAAAGCAGTATTACTTTCACAGGCAAACGCTGGAAGAACTTGAAAGGCAAAGCGAGAGTGATTGGAAACTACGAATGGAAGGTCAATTATTTGAAACAGGAAGGAAGCTTTCAGTTACCAGCTTCGATGAGCTTCGACGCTATATACGCCAAGAACTAAGCGGCATTTTATATGGGGAGGAAACAAATGAATGAATGAAATAAGCACCCGTGAAACTATGCAGGATATTTTTAGACCCATAGAGGCACCGATAATAAAGGAATCTTCAAGTGGCTTGGATTCGGATGAGATTATAGAATTGGGGGAAGATTTTGATTTCAACGACTATCAGGTTGTAAGAAGAGAATTCTTTGCACATATCAGTGAACCTTCTATCACCTTTAATAATTGTAAATTCAGCGTGAATGCGGCTTGTTTGAATAAGTTTCCTGACTATGACTATGCACAAGTGCTTATAAACCGAAACAAGAAAATGCTTGTTATAAGGCCCTGTGCTGAATCTGCAAAGGATTCTTTTTCGTGGTGTAGTATCAATACAAAAGCCAAAGGTAAACGCAAACCCAAGTCAATTACTTGCAGACTCTTTTTTGCAAAGATTGTCGAAATGATGAATTGGAACCCGGATTATCGATACAAGATTCTTGGAAAGGTAGTTCATGCGAATCAAGAGTATCTTATTGTGTTTGATTTGACAGCCACAGAGGTTTATAAAAGAACAATTGTTGAAGGGCAGAAGCCAAAGACTACACGAACGCCTGTTTTTCCGGCAGAATGGAAAGATCAATTCGGATTACCTTACAATGAACATCAGCAATCTATGCAGGTTAATGTGTTTGATGGATATGCAGTATACGCAATTAAGGGTAACGTTTCACAAAACAAAACCGAATATAATGGTGGTGATAATAATGAGTAACAATGAAAATGGTGCAATAATCTGTATAGATTTGAGAAAATCCCGCATCCGAATACATAAATCAACATTACACATTCTTGGTGAACCAAAGTATATTCAGCTGCTTGTAAATCCCGAAAAGATGAATGTAGCAATAAAAAGCGTTGAGACTTGCTTGCCGGGAGATAATACCCACACTGTTTATAAGCGTATTTTGCATTCCGATAACTCTTATGAGATTTATAGCAAAACATTTGTAAAGAAGCTGTGTGCAGTAATAGGTGACCTTGACCCCCGGTATTCTTACCGAATGAGTGGAAAGATAATGCAAGCACATCAAGCTGCTGTTTTCTCCATGAAAACCCTTCAAAAGATAAGTAACGAAACCGGAGGTTAATATGGATGATATTATTGTACATATCAAATTGAAAATAGATAAAGAGTTTAAGACCTTGATTCGACCTCTATCTCCCAAGGAATATGAACAGCTTGAGGCAAATATTTTAGCAGACGGATGCCGTGACCCCATAGTTACTTGGCGTGGATATATAATTGATGGGCATAATCGTTACGAGATTTGCAGAAAGCATAATATTGGCTTCAAAGTAAAAGAAATGTCTTTTGAAAGCAGAGACGAGGCTGTGGTATGGATATGCACTAATCAGCTTGGCAGGCGTAATATTACTGAGGAAACAAGGAAATATCTAATAGGAATTCAATATGAAACCGAAAAGGTAATTAACAAAAAGAAGAATGCTCAAGGGAAAAATCAATATACTGAAGGAATTTCCCAAGTAACATCTGAGCATCCGATATATACAGGAGTTAGAACGGCACAGCGTATTGCGGATGAAAACCATATTGCAAGCGGAACAGTTCAGAAGTATGGGATTTATGCTAAATCATTAGACATCATAGAAGATAAATGTCCGGATTTGGTTTCGAAAATACTGTCCGGAAGATATAAAATATCCCATGAAAGCGTTTGCGAACTTGCTAAGAGGTCACCTGATGACCTAAAGCGGATATCTCGCAAGATGAGCAGAAATCCGACGCCGTTCCTTAAGTACAGCAATTCGAGATCAGTCATCAATAGTTCAGAAGATGAGGCATCACTTAATGCTTCAGCTGCGTCAATAGGCAGTATAAAAGAAATGCCTGTTTATGACCCCGATTCGGAAATAACAAGACTAACACTGACAATTCCTTCCTGGATAAGCTCTATTCAGCGAACGCGGAGCACAATCAACATAAATGAAGCTTCAGACACCGCAAAAGACAAATTTATACAGTCTTTGTTTGACTTGGAGAATGAAGTAAATAAAATGCTCAATGCATTAATAGGAGAAAAATAATGTCTAATTATAACGAGTTCGTCCCCAGAGTCCATTTTGAACTTATTCCTATAAAGGATTTAGTATCAAATCAGGACTATCAGCGAAATCTATCAGATTCTCAAATAATTAAAGCTTCAGAAGAATTTGATATTTATCAGATCAACCCTGTAAAAGTCAGTCGCCGTAATGGAATAAACTATGTGTTTAATGGTCAGCATACTATTGAAATTGTGGCAATGGTTTCCGGCTCTCGTGAAACGCCGGTATGGTGTATGATATATGATGACTTGTCCTATGAGCACGAGGCCGATATTTTTGCAAATCAGATGAAACATGTCAGACCTTTGCATCCATATGAAATATTCAAGGCTAACATTGAAGCCGGCAATCCTGATCAGCTGATGATTCGCGATATTGTTCAGTCTTATGGGCTTACTATCGGAAATAAAAAAGTGCCCGGAATGGTTGCTGCTGTATCATCTTTAGAAAGTATCTATAAAAAGTATGGATATCATGTCTTAAACCGTGTTTTACGATTATGCGTAGGAGCTTGGGAAGGTGATAGCAGTTCGCTTAGTGCCAACATGTTGAACGGGGTTGCAAGACTCGTTGTTGCATATGGTGATAAAATGAAAGATGAGGAGTTCAAAGAAAAGGTAGGTGCGATTTCTCCCCGACAGATTGGTCGTCAAGCAAAAGAACGCTGTCCCGGTTCGATGGGCTATGCTGAGACTATGGTAATGGCATACAACGGGAAGAAAAAAACTATGCAAGGTAGACTGTCAATGTCAAAACTGCATTCTACCACAATAGCCAAGATTAATGGCGAGGATTACAATGAAAGTATGATGTACGAAGAGCAAACCAATTTTGATGAATTTGATGAGCCCCACGAAGCAGAAAATGCTGAATTATACTTCTTTGAGTCAGTCAATGAAGAATGACCATAGGGTCGTTGTAAAAATTTGCCATAGTAATAATTTGGCTTAGCAATGCGGTTTTTAAACGCAAGTGATTACATTTTCGAGAAATCTGATTATATTTTGGTTTGTATCATTTTATATGAAAAACCTTGAATTAATCGTTTGAAAAAAGATAAATTGCCACAGCTAAATTGTCAGTTTCAAATATGACTTACCCATTACTGTTATGCTTGTTACAGAATTTTGATGTTTTTTACAGATAGATTGTCAAGTCAAGTGCAACAAAATCAACGAAAAAATTTATAAAGCACTT
>ERZ773116.3429-NODE-3429-length-11513-cov-4.010735_pt1 | contig 11513 bp, 10 predicted proteins | sample MGYA00580563_ERZ773116 | MGnify/ENA primary metagenome ERZ773116 (study PRJEB29015, sample SAMEA2737864) | human gut metagenome | biome: human gut; feature: human-associated habitat; material: faeces | place: China | collected 2012 ... | reverse complement strand
TAAAAGAACAATAAATAAAGACATTGTAGATAGTATAAATAAATTTATTCAAGAAATAAAGAAAAAATACAATGTTACAGCGATTATACTATTTGGCTCATATGCAAAAGGAACGGAAAATGAAGATAGCGACATTGATATTGCAATTATTTCAGATGAATTTACAGATATTTTAAATTTTAATTATCGTTTTCGTGATATACAAAAAGAAGATGAAGGAATTGGAACATATCAAAATATACATTTACAAACAGATACTTTTTCAGATGTTAAAAAATTCACAGATTTAGTAGAAGATATAACAGGTTCAAAAGTTGAATCTATAAAATTAGATTTAGATACAGAACGCTTTTTGAGTTATTCATATGTATGTATTGATCAACAAAATTGGGGATTAAATAGTCCATTTGAAAATGTTGAAAATAATTTTGTAAAGTTTTCTAATTTCTTATCTGCGGATAATAGTGTTGACTTTGGAAAAGATAATAATGCAGTTAGTTTTTCTAAGTGGAAATATGCAAAGCTTAGTGTTTCTAAACAAGGAGTAACATTATTTGCATCTGATGCAGATATGTATAATTACACAATTTTACCAGATGAATTTGAAGGGATTTATTTATATACATATATTTTAAATTTGTACAAAAAAATATATTTGAAAAAGATTGATTTTGAGTTTCAAAAATCACATGATACTAAGTCAGCATGTAAAAAATTTGTTGATTTTACAAAAAAACTTTGGATTCAAGAAGTTACAGATGAAGAAGTAGGTTCTTGGATAAATTTAGAAATTTCTAAAAAATTAGAAATTAATAATTTATATTTTGATGTTAAAAATCAATTTGATGTATTATATAAAAATATGAAAGTAGAAAGAAATTCTAAGATTACTTTAGTTCTTATGGGAATTCTAGTTGTAACTTTGATTTTTAATGTTTTGAATTATTTTAGATTATTAGGTTGAGAAGTTGAAAAATAATTATATTTTGGTAGAGTATTAGCCTTGCCAAAATTTAATTATTTTCCGACTTAGCTTGGAATTTGTGAAAGGAAAAAACTAAATATGAAAATTACTTGTGGTACAGATATAATAGAAATTGAAAGAATCAAACAAACAATGGAAGATATGGAAGATGCTTTTAAAGAAAGAGTTTTTACAGAATCAGAGATAAAATATTGTGAATCTAGAAAAAAACAAAAGTACCAGCATTATGCAGCAAGATTTGCTGCAAAAGAAGCGGTATTTAAAGCTATATCTACAAATTTGAGTGATAAATATGCAATTACTTGGAAAGATATTGAGATAATTGATGATAAAGAGGGTAAACCCTATGTACATTTATATGGCTTAGATGAGAGTATTTTTGAAAGTATTGATATTAGCATATCTCATTGCAGGGAGTATGCTGTTGCATATGTAGTTGCTTTACAGAGGAGTTGAAAAATGTTAGAATTAATAGATAGTCATGCACATTTAGATGATGAAAAGTTTGATAGTGATAGAGAAGAAATAATTTCTAAAATAAAAAATGATGGAATTAAAAATTTTATAACAGCAGGATATAGTTTGGAAGGCTCAAAAAAGGCAGTTAAGTTAGCAGAAAAATATGATTTTATATATGCTACTTGTGGCATCTCACCTAATGATATTCCACAAGATGAGGAAAGTTTGTGGAAACAAATTGATGAAATTGAGAATTTGGTGGAAACACATAGAAATATAAATCAAATGGATATTAATGAAAATCAAGATAATACTGTAAATAAAGAAGTGCAAAACCAAAAAAATAAGAAAAGCAAAATTGTAGCAATAGGCGAGATTGGTCTTGATTATTATTGGGAAAAAGATGAGCAGATGAGAGAGCTACAGAGAGAGACTTTTGTAAAGCAAATTCAATTAGCTAATAAATTAGAATTACCAATTGTAATACATACAAGAGATGCAATAATGGACACTTTAGAAATATTAAAACAAAATTCAGTTAATAAAAAAGGTGTTTTTCATTGTTGCCCACAAAACAGGGAATTAATTAAAGAAGGACTAAAATTAGGATTTTATATATCTTTTGCAGGTCCTATTACTTTTAAAAATTCTAAAAATGCAGATGAAATGATTAATTTGGTTCCAAATGATAGAATTTTAATAGAAACAGATAGTCCATATTTAGCCCCAGAGCCAGTACGAGGGACAAGAAATGATCCTAGAAATGTAAGATTTATAGCTCAAAAAATTGCTAATGCAAAAAATATTTCTATAGAGGAAGTAGCTAATATGACTATGCAAAATATGAAGAATATTTTTGGAATTTAATTAGCATAAAAATAAAAAAAATACTTTTTTGGTTATATTTAGGGCATTGAGAGCATATAATATTAATAGAAAAAGCTTGATATAAGCTTTTTGAGGACTTGCTAAAATTTGACAAAATTTTTATATGGTGGTATAATAGAGCTATTCGGAGACAGGAAAAGCAAAAGTTGAAAAGTGATTATAATTTTGGCTGTGTTAAAATTTAATAATTTTCAACTGAACTCAAGTATTAGGAAGGATGATAAATAATGAAAAACAAAGAAAACGCTTCACTTTCAATTGTAAAAATTATATGTGTTAGCATTATCTTAGTATTAATATCAGGTATAGGAGTTTTAGCAGTTAATAAAAATATGACTGATGTAAAAATCATATTACAAAATGGATATGAATTATCAACTATTACAGCAAAAGAAAAAGTTTCTGATGTATTAGCAGAAAATAATATTATATTAGATGACACACAAAAGACAGTTCCAGATGTAGAAGAGAAAGTTACAGAAGGAATGGTTATAAAAATTACAGATAAATCTTATAATGAAGTTAAAATAGCAGAAGTTTCTGAGCAAGGTGTAAAAACCTCTTTAGATGAATTAATGCAAAATTATGCACCAATTACAGAAAAAATAGTTGTAGAACAAGAGGCAATACCTTTTGAAACTATTACAAAAAACACAGCAGGAACAGACTCAAATGTTCAAAATAAAGTTTTACAAGAAGGTCAAGAAGGATTAAAAGAAGTAACTTATAGAGTTAAATATCAAAATGATGTAGAGATTGAAAAAACACAATTATCAGAAGTTGTTGTTAAAGAACCAGTAAATAAAATAGTTCAAGTAAATAAAAAAGTTGTAACATCAAGAGGAGCAACAACATCTAGAACATCAGCTTCAAGAGGAGCAACAACATCATATTCTGGAGGAAAATGGACATATTCAGCAAGTGATTTAGACTTATTATGTGCAATAACAGCACAAGAATCAGGCTCAAGTTATGCAGGTTCTCTTGCAGTTATATCAACAGCATGCAATAGAGCAGAAAGTTCAAAATGGAGAAAAAATGGATCTGATCCATTAAGTCAATACAAAGCTAGAGGACAATTTTGTTATTCAATAGATAGTCATTGGAAAAATAAATTGAATGGTAGATATCCTTCATATGTTAAACAAGCAGTTGTTGATGCTTTAAATGGAAAAAGAAGCCATAAATATTTATCTTTTAGATCTGCTGGTACACATGCAGGAGTATATATAGGTGGAAATGTATATTTTTAAATAACAAAAAAATCAAGTTTTAATACTTGATTTTTTTGTTGACTTTTAGCTGTAATCATGTTATAAAAATAAAAGATAATAATATTGAAAGGAATGAAATGAAAAATGAAACTTATATCATGGAATGTAAATGGAATAAGAGCATGTGTAAACAAAGGATTCAAAGATTTTTTCAAAGAAATAGATGCAGACATATTTTGTATTCAAGAAACAAAATGCCAACCAGAGCAAATAGAGTTAGAATTTGAAGGATACAAATCATATTATAACAGTGCAGAAAGAAAAGGATATTCAGGAACAGCAATTTACACTAAAATACCACCTATAAATGTATTTTATGGAATAGGCATAGATGAACATGATAAAGAAGGAAGAGTTATAACATTAGAATTTGAGAGCTTTTATATGGTAACAATATATACACCAAACTCAAAAAGAGAACTAGAAAGACTAGAATATAGACAAGTATGGGAAGATGAGATAAGAAGATATTTGTTAAAATTAAATGAAAAGAAGCCTGTAATAATGTGTGGAGATTTAAATGTGGCACATGAAGAAATAGATTTGAAAAATCCAAAAACAAATAGGGGGAATGCAGGATTTACAGATGAAGAAAGAGAAAAAATGACAGAACTATTAAATGCAGGATTTGTAGATACTTTTAGATTTTTATATCCAGACAGAACAGATAGTTATAGTTGGTGGTCATATATGGGAAGAGCAAGAGAAAAAAATGTAGGATGGAGAATAGACTATTTTATAGTATCTGATAGAATAAAAGACAAAATTCAAGATGCAATAATTTATCCAGAGGTATTTGGAAGTGACCACTGCCCTGTCGGACTAGAGATTGATGTTTAGGTGCTTTTGGGGACGGACTCAAAAAGCATCACTCAAAAATTATTTTACTAATATATATTTACATCGTAATAGAAATATGAGATATCAAAAAAGTGCAATAAATGGTGTAAATAGATAATATGGAAAGGAATTTATATTTTATGTTAAAAGATGTTAAAGAAGAAAAAAAAGAAAACAGAAAGCTGAGTGCAAAAAGATGGGTATCATATTTTTTGCTAGCAGTATGTATAATTATAGTTTATAAAATACTTGATAATTTTGGAAATGTGCAACAATGGTTTGTTACACTATTTAAAGTATTAAAGCCATTTTTAGCAGGAATTTTTATAGCATATATTTTAATGTTACCATGTAGAAAAATTGAAAAGACATATAAAAGTTCTAAGTTCAAATTTTTGTCTAAACATGCTAGAGGGTTAAGTGTTTTTACTACATATTTAATAACATTGTTAATACTTATAATAATTATTAATTTTATTTTTCCAATATTAAAAGAGAGTGTTATGGAATTAATTATGGGGATTCCAGGTTATTATGAAAGTATTGTAAATCAAGTAAGCAATTTGCCTGAGGATTCTATTTTTAAAAGTGACGTAGCAAATACAATTATTGAAAATATAAGAAATATAAATGTGCAAGAATTATTAAGTTTAAATTATGAAAAAGTATTGCAATATGCTCAAAATATATTAAATGTATTTTCATCAATTTTTGATATTTTCGTATCATTAGTTGTTTCAGTGTATGTTTTATTGCAAAGAGCAGAAATTATGAAATTTTTAAATAAATTAGCTAAAAGAATTTTTAACAAGAAAACATATGATCATATTGATAAATATTTTGGCCAGGCAAATGAAATGTTTTTCAAGTTTGTTGGAAGCCAAGTAATAGATGCTTTTATTGTTGGAATATTGACTACAATTGCAATGAGTATAATTGGAGTTAAATATGCTCCATTATTAGGATTTATGATAGGTTTATTTAATTTAATTCCATATATTGGAGCTATTGTTGCAGTAGCAGTGGCAATTTTAATTACTTTTATTACTGGCGGATGGTTACAAGCTTTAATTATGGCTATAGTTGTAATTATTTTACAACAAATAGATGCTAATATTATCAATCCGCGTATTATAGGAAATTCATTGGAAATAAGTCCGCTGTTGGTTATCTTTTCTGTTACAGTTGGTGGGGCATATTTTGGTATGATTGGTATGTTTTTAGCTGTTCCTGTTGCAGCAGTTATTAAACTTATTTTAGAAGATTTCGTTAATAATGAAGTTTAAAAAATATATTAAATTTTAAGAAAAAAGTAGTTTGGTTTAAGAAATTCATATAATATAAAAAAAGTGCGAATGCACTTTTTTAGTTTTGTAAATTTTATAATTAATGTCAGCTTTTATTATTTTTGTTCTGTAGATTTTTTCTTTTTACCTTTAAAGATAAAAATACAAATAATAACAAGAATTGCAGCAATAATTGCAATTAATCCAGGCCAGCCTAAAATAGAAACAAATTTGCTACCAAGAGACATAATAAGGCCGGCAAGTAAAACACCAAGAGTAACTGCAGAGATGCTAGTTTTAAAATCAATATTTAAGAAACTAGCAGCTAAAGTTCCGGTCCAAGCGCCTGTCCCAGGAAGAGGTATTCCAACAAATAAAAGTAAAGCAAAAAATAAACCTCTTTCTCCAGCTGTTTGTTTTAATTTTTCTCCACCTTTTTCACCCTTTTCTAAGCACCAAGTAAAAAATTTGCCAATAACTTTTTTATCTTTTCCCCATTCAAGAACTTTTCTTGCGAATAAGTATATTATAGGAACAGGAAGCATATTTCCTATTATAGCAACAGGATAATAAATAAATATGTTAAGGCCTAAGCTTTCAGCAATTGGAATAGCTCCTCTTAATTCTACTATTGGTACCATGCTTATAAAAAATGTTATTAAATATTTCACAAAAATTGGTAATGACGCCATTTTTATCGTCCTTTCTTAAAATATTTTGTTCCAATCAGATTGTTGTAGATTGGACACAAACAAATCAATGTTTGATTTTATGAATTTTAGAAAATATATCATAATTATATTTTATTGTCAATGTTTGTATGATTCAATTTCCTAAATTTTCAGCAATAATTTAATTTTGACAATTTAAATTTTTACATTTATAAATTATAAAATTCAAAATCAAATAATTGAGAATACAAGCAATTCCTAAAGGAATGATTTTATCAATAATGTAATGTAATTCATTTATATCAAACCACCAATTAAAAACAGTAATGCAACAAACAAATAAAGCAAGCATTAAAATTGCAAGAATAAGTCTAAAAGGAGAAAAAGGCAAATTTGATTTTTCACTTTTTCTGCTTTTGGCTAAAGTAAACAATAATAGCAATCCTAGAATACCTGTTGAAATAATGCACAAAGTAGAGCTTTCAGCAGCTGTTAAGATATTATATTTTTTTAATATTGTTATTGCAAATATATTTGTTGTTACACATAATGCAGTCGGCAATGATTTTGATATTACATTTTTTAAGAAGTTACCTTTTATACGTTCTTTGTTAGGTTCTAATGCTAAAACAAATGAAGGTATGCCTATTGTTACAGTACTAATTAAGCTTAATTGAATTGGTTCAAAAGGATACGATTCTCCAATTAGCAAAAACAAAATAGCGTTTAAACATGAGTAAATAGTTTTAACTAAAAACAAAGAAGCGGAACGCTCAATATTGTTGATTGTTCTTCTACCTTCTGCAACAATTTTAGGCATAGAAGAAAAGTCAGAATTTAACAAAATCAATTGAGACACATTTTTTGCTGCATCACTTCCATTAGCCATTGCAATACTACAATCAGAAGTTTTTAAAGCTAAAACATCATTAACTCCATCACCAGTCATAGCAACGGTTTTACCATTGTTTTGTAAAGCTTCTATAATTAATTTTTTTTGTATGGGTGAAACTCTGCCAAAAATAGTATGATTTTCGACTATTTTATTTATATCACAATCTTTAACAGTAGACATATCAATATATTTATCATAGTTTTCTAAACCAACCTGTTTACCAATTTTAGAAACGGTTACAGGATTATCACCTGATATTATTTTTATATTTACACCTTGATTTTTAAAATATTGAAGAGTATTTTTAGCATCTTTACGTATTATATCAGAAAGTATGACAAATCCAAGCAATTCTAGATTTTCTGGTAATTCATTATTCTCAAAATCATTATTTGAATATGCTATTGCAAGAACCCTATAATCTTCTTGATAATGTAAAATATCATTTTTAAAAATATTGAATTGTTGTTTTAACACAAACTCTGGTGCTCCTAAAACATAGCTTCCATTATTGGTTATTGATATTCCAGACCATTTTTTTTCTGAAGAAAAAGGTACAGCCTGATTAAGCTGATAATTTTTATCAAATTTTGTTTTGTTTTTAGTACAAAAATTTCTAATAGCTTCTATTGTTGTATTAGAATCTGGTGAAAATTTAGCAAATAAGTTTAATATTATTTGTAAGTTTTCTGAATTTCTAATTGTATTTGTATTTTGAATATTTTCTGGTTTTTTAGAATTTACAGAGCTCTTTTCTAAAAGTTTTTCTTGCATAATTGGAATTGTTTTTTCTACTTGAAGTTTACCTTCTGTTAGTGTTCCAGTTTTATCTAAGCAAAGGGTGTCAACCCTTGCTAATGTTTCTATGCAATAAAGTTCTTGTACTAGAACTTTTGATTTTGAAAGTCTTATAACACTTACGGCTAAAACAGTACTTGTCAATAGGACTAGGCCTTCTGGTATCATACCAATTATTGCAGCAACAGATTTTATAACTGCTGATTGATATGTATTTCCAGGAATACGTAATTGATTAGCAAAAAATAAAATTCCAATAGGTATAATTGCAAAAGTTAGTATTTTTATTATTTGGTTTAGTGAAGTCATGATTTCTGATTTTACTTTTTTTACATATTTAGCACCACTTGAAATTTTGGCAGTATAATTTTCTTCTCCTATATGTTCAATTTTTGCAGTAGTATTGCCACTTACAATGTAGCTTCCAGAAAGTAGTAAATCACCAACTTTTTTTCTAATTGTATTTGTTTCTCCAGTTATGCAAGATTCATTTACTTCGACTTCATTATTTAGAATTTTGCAATCTGCTGCAATTTGGTCACCTGTTTTTAAGATGATAATATCGTCTAAAACTAATTGATGAATATCTATATTTTCCTTTTTACCATTTCTTATTACTGTAGCTTTTGGAGATGTAACTATTGACAATTTATCCACTACTTTTTTTGAATGGATTTCTTGAATAGTGCTTATTGCTGTATTTATTATTACTATGAGTAAAAATAGCATGTTTTTGTATGAGCCTACAAAAAATATACATAGTCCTAATACAAGATTTATTAGATTAAATAATGTAAAAAAGTTTTCGTATAATATTTTTTTTATGCTTTTTGTTGGTACTGTTGTGTCATGATTTACTAGATTCTCTTCTATTCTTTTTTGGACTTGTTCTGTTGATAGTCCTGTTTCTATATTTGCTTCATATCTTTCTATATTTTTCAAATTTATCACATTCCTTTTACATATTAAGTTGTAGGCAAATTTGTGTTAGGTTAATATGTCTACTTTGAGTTTTTTTATATTAAAATTATACTGTTTTTTTGCTGATAAATCAAGAATTTGTTGAAATAAAAATGAGATATAAAAAAATGATGTAAAGGTGTATTTTTAGTTTGTTTAATTCAAATTATGTATATGATAAAATATTTGTATTGATAAGTTTTAAAATCTTTTAAAAAAGTTTTTGGCAATTGTGACTTTTTATGCTAATTTTGATATAGAACATTTGGTGTACGGGGATATTAATCTTTAAACTTTAGTAAAACTATATAACTAAATTTATAGCATATACCAACAAAAAATGCAATGGTATATGTTGGAAAAAAGTTAAATAAAAGATGTATAAAACTTATTGAAACGGTTAATACTGTAAGTAAATCTAGCTTTTTACTTTTTTGTTAAGTTTAAAGCTTAATAAAAATAATTTTAGGAAAAGAAGGGAGTTTTTTACATGAATAAAACGAAGAAAAACACAAGAGGAATCACACTAATAGCATTAGTGATTACAATTATAGTGCTTTTAATACTTGCAGGAGTAACAATAGCAGCTTTAAGTGGTGATAATGGAATTTTGACTAGAGCAAAGGAAGCAAAAGAGAAAACAGAGCAAGCGCAGCAAAAAGAAGAAGAGACTTTATTAAATATGGAAAATGTATTAGGAGTTTATAATTTCAAAAATGTAAATAAATCAGATACAAATCCAGGAGGAACAGTGCCAGAAAATTCAAGTGTATTAGAAAATGATGCAAATAATGGAATAGTAATAAAAGATCAAAATAACAATGAATGGGTATGGGTAGAAGTGCCAAAAACAACTGTATTTTCAGGCTTAACAATAGATACATCAAAAGAATTAACTGAACAAAATTACAATGATATAAGAGATAAATTAATTGCATATGTAACACCATATAGAAGTTCATATTCAGATGAATGGTATGATGGATGTGGATTGACATCAGAAAAATACAAAACAGTATATCAAAATATGTTAAAGAAAGTATATACTTATGGAGGCTTTTGGATAGGAAGATATGAAGCGGGAATAGATGGAAGTATAGATGATTTAGCAAAGGCTAGAACAAGTTTATCAGCGAGAATAACAACAGGTGTGGAGCCTAAATCAATAAATCAGAAGGATGCAATACCATATAATTATGTATATTGTAGTGAGGCACAAGCTTTGGCTGAAGAGATGGCTCCAAATAGTAAGTATATGACTAGTTTAATGTTTGGAATACAATGGGATTTGGTTTGTAAATTTTTAGAAGTAAAAGGAGGTTTAACAGAAGAAGATATAAATTTAAATAGTAATGGTTGGGGTAATTATAGTGATGTAACGAGGACAATAACAAGTAACAAGGCAAAGCAGAAAGGAGAATTGTGGAAAATAATAACAGGAACAAAACCAGCAAGTAATGTTTTATTATCGACAGGAGCAACAGATGAAACAAAAAAGATGAATATATATGATTTAGCAGGAAATGAAAGAGAATGGACACTAGAAAAAGCTCCTAGCAGTACTGAGCCTTGTGTATATAGAGGAGGAGGTAGTAGTAATAAAGGTTCTGGCTATCCAGTTATTGGTCAATCTAATTATAATATAGTTTATGATAGTGATGGGATTGGTTTTCGTGTTACAATGTATGCAGAGTAAAAATTATTTTGATGAAAATAGATATGATATAAAAGGAAAAAAATTTAAAAACGCAAAAAAAGTATTATGCAATAGATATAGGATTAAGATATTATATGTTAGGTAAAAGTTCTGGTAGAGATATGGGACATATCTTGGAGAATGTTGTGTATCTTGAATTGTTGAGAAGAGGATATGAAGTCTATATAGGAAAATATGATGATTTAGATGCAGATTTTGAAGGTATAAAGAAAATAAATGTATTAGATTGGTTGTTAGAATAAAATCTGAATTAAAAAGATATAAAAAATTGAATTTATGAGTAAAAAAATCACTGTTCAGCTATTGACAAGACAGTGATTTTTTTGATATAATATATAAGAATTTTCACGAAATTTATTAAAATCAAACGAAGAAGTTAAAATCAACAAATTTTAATCAAAGATTTCAATTTTAAGAAAAGAGGAATTAAATATAGAAAACCGTAAGAAAATCTAAGATGAAGAGCAGACATTTTAGACAACTTAAAGGAGCTATATTCTAAGAAGGACTTTTCCTAAAATCAAATAAATTATTTCTGCCAAAATAAAAATAAGGAGTGATTTTTTTGAAAATACGCGATATCCAATATGAAAAAGCCTCAAGAAAAGATTTTGCCAAAGTTGGAGATTTTATTGAAATGCCAAACCTAATCAAAGTACAAAAAGATTCATATGACTGGTTTATAGAAGAAGGATTAGGAGAAGTATTAAAAGACATTTCACCAATCGAAGACTATTCAG